>Ga0181552_10002507_pt1 | contig 13333 bp, 11 predicted proteins | sample 011ome_18_FD_130583 | JGI IMG/M metagenome (GOLD analysis project Ga0181552, IMG submission 130583) | Coastal salt marsh microbial communities from the Groves Creek Marsh, Skidaway Island, Georgia - 011501BT metaG (megahit assembly) | ecosystem: Environmental > Aquatic > Marine > Intertidal...
GACAGAGCCTTTTGCACCATGTCGTAGAACTCGCCAAACCATTTATTGATCATCACATCAACCTGCACCTGATAATAGGTACCGCCAACAATCACAATCATGCCAAGCCAAGCCCATAGCGCCCATCGCCGTGATCTGAAAAAAGACGAAAACATTTCTATCCCTCGCTATTTGAAACGGTGACACACAACTGCAATTAGCGGTTTTGCATGTAGCGCCAACTATATTGGATACACCTAAATTAAAACAAATGCGCTGCCAATCGTTAAACTGCACGCTCGCGCCGATCATGTACGATAGCGCTAGCAACAATCCCAAAGCCGATAAATACCGTCAGCATCGACGTGCCACCATAGGAAATCAGCGGTAATGGCGCCCCAACCACCGGCAACAAACCGGTTACCATCGCCACATTTACGAACATATAGAAAAACACCATCATACCAATGCCAACACAAGTCAGCTGGGCAAAACGGCTTTTCACCCGATAGCTGATGCGCAGAATTGAGATCGTCAGCAGCAAATAGATTAGCAAAATAAAGACATTACCGGCGAAGCCAAATTCCTCGCCGATCATAGTGAATACGAAATCAGTTTGTTTTTCGGGAAGGTAATTAAGCTGGCTTTGGCTTCCCATCAAAAATCCTTTGCCAAATATCCCACCAGAGCCAAGCGCAATTTTCGACTGGGTAATCTGATAGCCTGCCCCCAAAAGGTCAGACTCAGGGTTCAAAAACGTCATCACCCTCGTCTTTTGATAGGCGTGAAGCTGCATCCATAGCAATGGCACAGCCGCAAGTACCGCAGCGATTGAGCCAAACACATAGCGCCAAGGCAAGCCCGCAGAAAACACCACGGCAAGCCCACCAAACAAAAGCATTAATGCCGTGCCAAGATCAGGCTGTTTCATAATCAACGCAAATGGTATCCCGATGATCGCAAAGGACGGCAAATACCATATAAAACTGCGCATTCGATCATGTGACTGGCTGCCAAAATAACGTGCCAAGGCCAATATCACAGCTATTTTTGTAAGTTCCGATGGCTGGAGATTCACTCCGCCAAGACTGATCCAGCGCGACACCCCCTGCCCAGCGCCAATAATCATCACCGCCAACAGCAACAGAATCGCGGCAGCCAAAAACACATATGACATGCGCTTTATGAAACTGAAATCAACAAAGGCAATTCCGACTACCAGTGCCATGCCAATCGTTGCCCGGACTGCGTGACGTCCGGCCCATGGGTGCCAAGACCCTTGTGAAGCTGAATAGAGTGCAAGCGATCCCACCATCACCAGAACGCCGGCAAACAGCAATAGATGCCATGGAATACGCAGCAGAATTTTGAGGCCAGTCATAGCTATACCTGTTCCTGCATTAATTTTTTGAGAATATCCCGGGCAACCGGCGCGGCGGTGGATGACCCGCTGCCCCCATGTTCGACCACTACCGAAATAGCATAGCTCGGCCGTTTTACCGGCGCGTATCCAACAAATAGCGCATGGTCGCGTTCTGCCCATGGTCGATCAATATTGCTGACAATGCCCTCTTCACGCTGGGCTTTCGTAATACGTTTAACCTGCACGGTTCCAGTTTTTCCCGCCATCCCACCAAATGAGGCCTCCAGATCATATTTGCGGGCAGTGCCAAGCCCGCCTTTCATCACCTTAACCATGCCTTTACGGATAATTGCAAGAGCGCCGGGGTCAACGTTCAATGGCGCAAAGGCTGGCGGCGTATCGTCGGATGACTTCACTAGGGTAGGGGTAACCGCGAACATGCCATTGGCGATGCGTGCCGTCATGACTGCTAATTGCAGTGGCGTTGCCAGTACATAGCCCTGCCCGATTGACGAGACCACGGTTTCACCCGGCGTCCACACCTTACCCAGTTTAGATAATTTCCATTCATGGCTAGGAATAATGCCCTGTTTTTCGCCCGGAAGGCCAAGTCCGCTTACCTCACCTAGACCTAACCTGTACGCCATATTCTTGATTTTTCGAATGCCGGTTTTCAGCGCAATCTCGTAGAAAAACACGTCACATGATTGTTCTAGTGCCGAGATAATATTCATCACACCATGCCCACCGTCACGCCAACAATGGAACGTTGAATTGCCAAGCCGCATATCACCGGAGCACGTAAACTCGGTAGTGCTGGAAATCACACCTGTCTCAAGTGCCGCAAGCCCTACCACCATTTTAAATGCAGACCCGGGAGCATATTGACCAGCAGTCACCCGGTTTAACAAAGGCTTTCTTGGATGCGCATTTAGCCGGCGCCAATCCCGGGTCAATAACCTGCCGGTGAACAGGTTTGGATCAAACATCGGGGCGGAGACAAGTGATATGATTTCGCCGCTATGGATATCCATTACCACCACCGCCCCGGACTCCGGCGGCACAAGCCGGTCTTTCTGATCGCGCAAAATAAGGCTATCACCAAGCGCAATATGAGCCTTTAAGTCACTGTCTTTTGCCAGCGCAGTTTGCACCTCAACCGAGCCCATTTCAACAGGCTTCAGCTGGCCGCGTCGCAGAATTTCAGCCGAGTGAAGCTGCAATCCAACATCAATCGAGAGCTGAAGATCCTTGCCCGACATTGCCCCCACATCACGCAATACGCGAATTGGCTGCCCCTTTGCATTCACCTCGATACGCTCGCGTCCGGGAACTCCGCGCAAATTCCGTTCATGGACAAATTCGATCCCATTTTTACCCGTGCCAAGATGCGGTGTTTTTTCCAGTGCCGGATTACGTTCAATTTCTCGCGCGGTAACTGGCGAGACATAGCCGGTTACATGGCAGGCAAGAGAGCCTTGCGGATAGATACGCCGCAATGACTTGCCAAAGCTAACCCCGCTTAATAACGGACTTCGCACTGCAAGCCGCGCAAGCTCGCGTTGCGAGAGATCATCCCGCACTATGATATCATGGAACGATGGGCCCTTGCGCGCTGCGGCAAACACCTCGTCAATTTGCATTTCGGTCAAATCAACAATCTGCCCCAGCGCTGCAAGCGTCTGCTGAAGATCATCAACATAAAGGGGCGTGATATAAAGCTGAAAAGACTCGGCATTGCCGGCGAGTAACCGCATCTTGCGGTCAAAAAGCCGGCCTCTGGTCGGCGCAACAATCCGCAGATCAAACTGATTGCGGTCTGATAAACGCCGATAGCGGTGATTTTCGGCAACCTGTAACTGAAATAGCCGCGCGCCCAAAATACTTGTCAGCGCCACCGCCCCACCGCTAAGCAATAGCCCGCGGCGGCTCATAGTACGGCGCAAATCTTTTGTCTTTTTGCGGCTCATCAGACTATTTTCACCTTCTGCAACAGACGATAAACGGTAAAAATGATCACAAATCCAATCGGGAACAATATCAGCGTCGCGCCAAGCTGAAACAGAATCGGGCTTAATGAGGGGATCGCAAGGTTGAGGGCTGAGAATAGCAAAAGCTGAAACAAAGAGATAGCTGCACAGCTAACTGAGAAATCCAACCAGAGCCAGCCAAAATCGCTTTGCTGTAGCCGTGCGAGGCGATGCTGCATGACGTAGGTCAGCAGTAAAAAGGCAGTCGCCCGACCACCCAAAAGATCGGATAGCAAGACATCGCCAACAATACCCATCAGAAATATGACAAAAACTGGGATATATTTTTCATGATAAATGTTCATATAATAGATGAAGATCAACGACAGAACTGGCGCTGCACCGTAAAAAAATGGCCATTGCGCAAACCCCAATTCCAACAAAACAATGGTCACGCCAACGATGCTGACGAGGAATTGCGGGGGGAAATCCGATTCAAAATCGGCCCGCTCAAAATAAGACCGCTGATCCCTCATCGGCGTTGCCCCGATGAGTTCAGGCCCTCAAGCAGCCTCGTCGTGTCGTCAATTGGCAACGGTGTATAGAAATCAGCTAGATCTAGGTTGCTATTATCAATCCCGTCAAGTCCGCCGGTCAAAACCGAAACATAACTAAGATTGCGCAGGTCTACGGCCGGGCGAACCCTTATTTTGCCATCCTTAATCTGGTCAACCCGTCCCACCGCTAAGCCATTTGGCAACACCCCACCATGCCCTGAGGTCAGCACCAGCTCGCCAATCTTTGGCGTGGCTTCGTCGGGCAGAAACTGCAAATCCAGAAACTGGCCATTCTGGCCGACGCTCAATCCGGGCCATGATGATGATGATAGAATAACCGGTATACGCGCATTGATGTCGCTGATCATCAAAACCCGCGCATAAGCACGGCCAACATCAATCACAATGCCGACCAAGCCATCAGCAGTTACCACTGGATTACCCCTTACGATGCCTTCTTCACCGCCGATAGCAATCAATACGGTATGCGCAAACCCGCCACCGGGGGCGGTCACTGCGCGGGCCGTAATCTGGATTCTGTTTTTAACCGCGGCGGCCCCGGTTACACTCCGCAATTGACGGTTTTCACTTTCCAGAATTTCGGCGCGGCGGCGCCAGCGTTTCAGCAAGTCATTTTCGCCCTGCAACCGGACATTTTCAGCACGCAACGAAGCAACGGTTCGTACCCCTTCTACCATCGTCTCGATACCACGGATCGGGGCTGAGACAAAATCGATGAACGGTGCTAGAAAATCACTACTTCCCATACGAATATTGCGCAACGCAGACAAATCCGCCTTGCCCAAAAACATAAGAGAAAAACTCAAGAAAATAAGAACGCCATGAATGATACGGCGTTGTCTGATTCTGGCTTTATCAGACACGCGCATCGCGGTCTCCTTGACTAAGCCCCGATGAGGACGTTCCGAAGGGTTTTCAGTTCCTCAAGACACCGTCCTGTACCAAGCGCAACGCAGCTGAGCGGATCCTCGGCAATTGAAATCGGCAGGCCCGTTGCGTCGCGCAACACGCCATCAATATCTCGAAGCAACGCCCCGCCTCCGGTCATCACAATACCTTTCTCAACGATATCGGCTGCCAACTCAGGTGGGGCCTGTTCAAGCGCCATTTTCACCCCTTCAACGACCTGACGAACCGGATCAGAGATCGCTTCGGCGACCTGTGCTTCGGTGATGGTGATTTCCTTTGGCACACCTTTCACAAGATCACGGCCGCGGACATCAATCTTGTTTCCACTGCTCTTTTCCGGCTTACGGGCAACGCCGATGCTTTTCTTAATACGCTCGGCGGTAGCCTCACCAATCAACAGATTATGCGTGCGGCGCATATAAGCGATAATCGATTCATCAATCTTGTCACCGCCAACCCGAACCGAATGCGCAAAGACAATATTACCAAGCGATAGGATCGCAACCTCGGTTGTACCCCCGCCAATATCAACCACCATCGAGCCTGACGGTTCAGTGACTGGCAGATTGGCACCAATCGCCGCGGCCATCGGCTCTTCAATCAAAAAGACCCGTCGCGCACCTGCGGCCTCGGCTGATTCCTGAATGGCGCGGCGTTCAACCGCGGTCGAGCCTGACGGTACGCAAACAATAACCTGCGGGCTTGCAAACGACATCCGGCCATTCACCTTGCGAATAAAATGCTTGATCATTTCTTCGGCAACTTCGAAATCAGCGATCACACCATCAGCCATCGGGCGGATTGCGCGAATATTGCCGGGCGTCTTACCGAGCATCACCTTGGCTTCTTCGCCAACCGCCAAAACATGGGTCTTGCCTCTGATTTCCGCCATGGCAACAACCGATGGCTCATCTAAAACAATACCCCGCCCTTTGACGTACACCAGCGTATTTGCAGTTCCGAGATCAATACCAATATCAGCCGAGAAAAGACCAAGAATTGCACCAAACATATCGCATCTCCAAATTTCAGCCGCTGGTAACGGCGAAGCGTCTTTTGTGCGGATAATCAGGATGATAGCCGCAAGTAACGTGAAGCGCCAGCCGACCCTTCACGCTATAAGTTACCATTACCTCAACAAAGTGGCAAAAACTAGTTCTTTGCCTTGTCGACGAGGCGATTTGCACCAATCCAAGGCATCATAGCGCGCAATTCACCCCCAACCAGCTCGATTGGATGTTCAGCATTCCGGCGACGAATGGCCTTAAAGCTGGTTTGACGAGCTTTATTCTCAAGCATCCAGTCACGGGTAAAGTGGCCAGCCTGAATATCTTCAAGAACGCGCTTCATCTCGGCCTTGGTCTCGTCGGTGATAATCCGTGGGCCAGTGACATATTCACCATATTCGGCGGTGTTCGAGATTGAGTAATTCATGTTAGCGATACCGCCTTCATAAATCAGATCTACAATCAGTTTGACTTCATGCAAACACTCAAAGTAGGCCATTTCAGGCGCATAACCTGCTTCGACCAATGTCTCAAAACCGGCCTTGATCAATTCGCAAAGGCCGCCACAGAGAACTGCCTGCTCTCCGAATAAATCGGTTTCACACTCTTCTTTGAATGTGGTCTCGATGATACCTGAACGGCCACCACCAACAGCAGAAGCATATGAAAGACCGATTTCATGAGCGTTTCCAGATGAGTCCTGATGCACAGCAATCAGGCAAGGAACGCCACCACCTTTTACATATTCTGAACGGACTGTGTGGCCCGGACCTTTTGGCGCAACCATGAAAACGTCAATGTCATTCCGCGGCTCGATCAGATTGAAGTGAACATTCAAACCATGGGCAAAAGCAATCGCCGCACCCGGACGGATATTTTCAGCAATATCATCAGCATAAATATCAGCCTGCAACTCGTCAGGGGTCAGCATCATGATTACATCGCCCCATTTTGATGCTTCAGCAACATCCATGACCTCAAAACCGGCATCGCTGGCCTTTGCGCGGCTTGACGAGTCCGTCCGCAACGCGACAGCAACTTCAGCAACGCCACTATCTTTCAAGTTTGCTGCATGGGCATGACCTTGGCTGCCATAACCTACAATAACAACCTTCTTTTTCTTGATCAGCCCAACATCGGCATCACGATCGTAATAGACACGCATTGACAGTTTTCTCCTCAGTTGACGGCTGATCCGGTGCTGGCCCTAATGCCAGATACTCATGACCAACCTATTTAAATATAAGATCGCACCACAAATTTTTGTGGTGTGATCCAGACTCTTGCGTAAATTCGCTAATTTCGCCGGTTTATTTAGCCGTTAAATCGATCCGGTTGCCACGTGAAATAGCCGAAACACCAGTCCGCGCAATTTCCACATCTCCAAGCGACTGCATCAAATCAATGAAAGCAGCAACCTTTGACGAATTTCCTGTCACCTCAAATACAAAACTATCTAGTGTGCTGTCCAGTGTTCTTGCACGGAAAGTATCGGCGATGCGCAATGCCTCAATCCGGTTATCACCATCATTGATGATTTTTACCAAGGCCAATTCACGCTCAATGGCGGCGCCCATTTCGGTCAAATCACAGACCGAATGGATTGGCACCAGACGCGATAGTTGTGCCTTGATCTGTTCAATCACCATTGGCGTCCCAGACGTCACAATCGAGATCCGTGACAGACCGCGGTTCCATTCAACCTCGGCAACGGTGAGGCTTTCAATATTGTAGCCACGTCCGGAAAACAGCCCAATCACCCGCGCTAGTACGCCCGGCTCGTCATCTACCAAAACCGAAATAATATGGCGTTCAATTATTTCATTAATACTCATGTCGACAAAGCTCCTTAATGGTCGGCCTAAACCAGCACCATACCTTCTTCAGAAATTGGCTTGGTAGCCTGATCCGCAGGCCCCAAAAGCATTTCATTATGCGCCGCCCCCGAGGGGATCATCGGGAAGCAGTTTTCTTCCTTGGCAACGCGGATATCGGCAATAACTGGCCCCGGCGTCGCTAACATTTCGGTGATCACACCATCTAAGTCATCCGGCTTTTCGGCAACTAATCCGACCATGCCAAACGTATCAGCCAGCTTGCGGAAATCGGGCAATGAGGCGCTATATGACTCGGAATAACGACCACCATGGATCAATTCCTGCCACTGCCGCACCATTCCCATCCACTCATTATTGATAATGAACATTTTTACAGGCAGGTTATATTGCGCCAAGGTCGATAATTCCTGCATGTTCATCATGAACGAGGCTTCACCGGCAATATCAATGACCAATGCGTCAGGATGGGCCACCTGCACCCCAAGTGCGGCTGGCAGGCCATACCCCATGGTGCCAAGTCCGCCTGATGTCATCCAGCGGTTTGGCTTTTCAAAATCAAAATATTGCGCCGCCCACATTTGATGCTGTCCGACCTCGGTTGTAACGTAGGAGTCGCAATCCTGGGTCATCTCACACAGCCGTTTGATGGCGTGCTGCGGCTTGATGACATCAGCCCCCTGATCAAAACTTAGACAATTGATTTTTTGCCAACTTTTGATCTGTTTCCACCATTTTGTCAGCGATGCTTCATGCGGAGCAAAAGATTGCGCCTTCATTTCAGCGATCAGCATTTCCAGAACGGTCGCCGCATCACCGATGATTGACAGGTCAACCTTGACGTTCTTATTCACCGATGACGGATCGATATCGATATGAATCTTTTCTGATTTTGGCGAAAACCCGCTGATCCGGCCGGTCACGCGATCGTCAAAACGCGCGCCGATATTCAGCATAATATCGCAATCGTGCATTGCCCAATTTGCCTCATAGGTGCCATGCATCCCCAGCATCCCCAGAAAATGCTTGTCTGATGCAGGCAAAGCGCCAAGACCCATTAATGTCAAGGTTGTCGGCCACCCAGTCATATCAACCAGCTGATGCAACAACGCCGATGCTTTTGGCCCTGAATTGATGATTCCACCACCACCATAGATAATCGGGCGTTCGGCACGTTTCAGCATCGCCACCGCCGCCTTGATCGCCTCGGCATCAGGGCGGGTCTGCGGCACATAGCGTTGCTGTGCCACTGCGGCAACGCCAACAGTTTTGTAATCATACTCGCCCATCAGAATATCTTTTGGCAGATCAATCAGCACCGGGCCAGGTCGCCCCGACCGCGCGACATGGAATGCTTCGGCAACAGTTTGTTGCAGCACATCGCCGTCTTTTACCAGATAATTATGCTTGGTACAGGCTCGCGTGATACCGGTTGTATCGGCCTCTTGAAACGCATCATTACCAATCAGGTGTGTTGGCACCTGACCGGTCAGGCACACCACTGGAACCGAGTCCATTAACGCATCGGTAAGGCCGGTCACCGCGTTGGTTGCGCCCGGCCCGGATGTTACCAGCACCACACCAACCTTGCCGGTTGAGCGCGCATAACCCTCAGCAGCATGTACCGCCGCCTGCTCGTGGCGCACCAAAATATGCCTGATTTTGTTATTTTTGAATAAGGCGTCATAGATTGGCAATACCGCACCACCCGGATAGCCAAAAATGACCTCAACCCCTTCATCTTCGAGCGTCTTTAGAAGTATCTCCGCACCAGCTAACGCCAGCACACCATTTTCCGATGCCGCCTGCTTGCGGTCTGTGGGGGCAGATTTCGCCATTATTTCGTTTCCCATTAACTTATTAAATTCGTCGCACTAATTTTCCGGCCGACCAAATTACGTTCAACCCATCCGAAAAGACTTTGCTATCGGCCTCGAAATAAGTTGCAATGACGCGCTATCCAGTGCCACGTCACCACTAAATCCTTAATTTCAAGGGAACAGCTCGGTTTATCGGAATGTAGTGCCAGTTTTTGACTGATGGGTCAACCATTTTTAGCGAATAAGTGAAAAGATACTTTCTAAAAAACTTTCCGATAATTTCATATCTAGGGCAATTTGTGTATTATAATTATTCCGCAGCCATGTCATTTGCCGTTTTGCGTAATGACGACTATCGCGCTTGGCGACATAGGCAGCCTCATCAATCGTCATCGACTGGTCAAGCACCGATTTCAGTGCTGACACGCCAAGCGCCTTCATCAGCGGTAATGACGGATCAAGCTGGCGCTGGCAAAGCTGGCGCACCTCGTCCATCGCGCCTTGTTGCAGCATCACATCGAAACGCGCATCGATCCGTTGATACAGCAGTTCCCGCGGCGGTAACATAGCCAGCTTTACCGCCCTGCCGGGCAGGGCGCCCTCATGCGGTGCGGCCTGCCATTGCCCAAGCGGCGTTCCGGTCGCGGTAAAAACCCCCATGGCACGAATTAGTCGTTGGCGATCACCATCGGCAAGTCGTCCCGCCACCACCGGATCATGCGCCGAAAGCCGCTGGCGAAATGCGGCGCCGCCAATTTTCTGGTAAAGCGCGGTGCAATCGTCATGGATGGGTTTAGGTATATCAGGGATTGGCGCAATTCCGTTGATCGCCGCATCAAGATACATTCCGGTTCCGCCAATGATAATCGGCAATTTTCCACGCCCGCGAACCACCCCCATCGCGCTCGCTGCCAAATCCAGCCACTCAGCAACCGACGCCCGGTGTGCCGCATCCAGAACACCATAAAGATGATGCGGAATATCCTGCATATCAGTAGCCGACGGGCGTGCCGTCAAAACAGACAGATCAGCATAGAGCTGCATCGAGTCAGCGTTAATCACCTCGCCATCAAGCCGCGCCGCAAGATCAACCGCCAGCTTTGATTTACCTGATGCAGTCGGGCCTGCAATCATGATATAGCTAGTGCTAGTCGTGTTGTTCAGGGCATTTTGCGCTGTATTTGACAATAATCCGCTCCAATTAGCCGCGTGGCGGCAGGTGATTGCACTATGCATTATGCACTTGTTTTTTCAACCTCCAAGCAGCCATCATCTGCCAGTGATGCGGCATCATGGCTGGCAAAGCTTGCAGATCATTATGGCTTTTTACAGCCGGCAGAAACGCCGCACTGGCTCCATCAGGGCTATGCCGCCCAGTTGATTTGTGATCCGGATGTCAGTTTTAACGTAACAAGCCCGACGCATAATCCGGAATTCCGAACATTGCGCAGTCATGCCGCCGAGCTGGGGCTAGATGTCAATATAATCCCGTTTGCTGGCCGCCGCAAACAAATGCTAATTGCCGATATGGACAGCACGATTATCACCGGTGAGTCACTGGATGATCTTGCAGTGCTCGCCGGTCTGGGCGACGCGGTCACGGCCATTACTAAACGTGCCATGAAGGGTGAAATTGACTTTGAAGGGGCGTTGTTTGAACGGGTGGCGATGCTGGCAGGAAAGCCCAGCAGCCTGTTCGATCAGTTGATTGCCGCAGCCACCCCAACACCAGGCGCGATAGAACTTGTTCAAACGATGCGCGCCAATGGCGCCAGATGCTATCTGGTGTCTGGTGGATTTGACGTGATCACAGGTCCGGTTGCGGCAGTTTGCGGATTTCATAAACATCACGCCAACCACATGCATATTGCCGATGGAAAAATTCTGGGAACAGTGCAAACACCCGTTCTCGACCGTGATGCCAAGGCAGGCTATTTAGCGCATTATTGCACGCTTCACGGCATCACCCCCAACGAGGCGGCAACCATTGGTGATGGCGCAAATGATCTTGCCATGCTGCAAGCCGCGGGGATGGGGGTAGCATTCAACGGCAAACCACTGCTTTTGAGCGAGGTTGCAATCCAGTTAAATCACACTGACCTCAAAGGGCTGTTATATCTGCAAGGCTATCAAGACAGCGATATTGTTACCGGCTAGGCATCGCGCTGGCAGATATTTGCCATCCATACCAACAGACAGAAAAAGGGGCCGAAAACCGGCCCCTTTAATTTATATCAGCGCGGGCGCATCTTAATGGCAATGCACCCGACAAGTTTAGGGTTCGCCTATTTCTTGGCAAAGCTGATCTGGATAAAGCGTTCACGGCCCTCGCGCTCTATCAGGATCAAAATTCCTGACCGGCCACCCTGTTCCGCGTCCTCAATATCCTTGGCAAGCTCGGTCACGCCGGCAACCGGACGCTGCCCAAACCGGCGCAGAATATCACCAACCTGAAGCCCCTTATCTGCGGCCGGACTGCCAGCAATCACTTCGCTAACAACAACGCCGGTTTTATCCGCATCAAGCCCCATTTCACCAGCAAGTTTCGGCGTCAGGCTCTGCACTGAAAAGCCAAGGCTAGCAAAGCTTTGTTTGCTCTGTTCACCCTCTTTTGTATCGCCACCAGCAAGGCCGACAAGTTCGGCCTTTTCCAGCTCGCCAAGCGTAATCTGAACGGTTTTTGCAGTGCCCTGACGGAACAGTTCGACGTCAACCTTTGTGCCAATATCGGTTTCCGCAACAATACGCGGCAGATCACGCATCTTGTCGATCAGCTTACCATCAAATTTCAAGATCACGTCACCTGGTTGAACGCCGCCCTTAGCAGCAGGGCTGTTTTCGTTGACCGATGACACCAGCGCACCGGCAGCTTCTTTCAGGCCAAGCGATTCCGCAATGTCAGGCGTTACTTCCTGAATAAACACGCCAAGCCAACCACGCCGTGTCTGGCCAAACTCAACAAGCTGGCTTGCCACGCGGCTAGCAAGGTTTGATGAAATCGCAAAGCCAATTCCCACTGAACCGCCTGATTGCGAGTAGATGGCGGTGTTAATACCAATCACCTCACCTTTGACATTAAACAATGGGCCACCCGAGTTACCACGATTTATCGAGGCATCGGTCTGGATGAAATCATCATAAGGGCCATTGCCTATATCGCGCCCACGCGCCGAGACAATCCCCGCTGTAACCGTACCGCCAAGGCCAAACGGATTACCGATCGCCAGCACCCAATCGCCAACCCGCAAATCATCCGAATTGCCAAAAGCAACAGCTGTGAGCTTGGTTTCACCCGGTTCAATCTTCAGCACCGCAATATCGGTTTTCTTGTCCTGACCCAGCACCTTGGCGGTAAAGCTGGTTTCATCAGCAAGAATGACGCGAATTTCCTCGGCATTTTCGATCACATGGTAATTGGTGACGACAATGCCCTCAGCATCAATAATAAAGCCTGAGCCAAGTGACTGCGCCTTGCGTTGGCGGTTATTATCACCAAAATTTTTAAAGAATTCTTCGAATGGTGAACCGGGCGGGAATTGCGGCATATCTGCATTCGGCCCGTCATTTACGACGGTTGTTGTCGAAATATTCACCACTGATGGCGATAGTTTTTCAACCTGATCCGCAAATGAATTTGGGCGTTCAGCCGCCGAGATACCAACCGACACGAACATGATTGTAAAGGCAACGGCAAGCGATACCAGAACATCCGTGCGCCAAAGAGGCAAACGCCTTCGAATTAGAGGCTGCTGGATTGGCTGCAACAGTCTGACAAGCATAATAAACACTCCCTTAGGGCAATGAGGTCAATTTAAGATGACAACCGCCACCCGCAAACACGGGTAATGATTGTCCAAAGACATGCCGTAACA
>Ga0181552_10002508_pt1 | contig 13331 bp, 9 predicted proteins | sample 011ome_18_FD_130583 | JGI IMG/M metagenome (GOLD analysis project Ga0181552, IMG submission 130583) | Coastal salt marsh microbial communities from the Groves Creek Marsh, Skidaway Island, Georgia - 011501BT metaG (megahit assembly) | ecosystem: Environmental > Aquatic > Marine > Intertidal zone...
AAACGTCCGCGTTAGCCAATGCTGCGAACATGCGCATCCCCAGTTATTACAACGACGACGATGACGACACCTCTAATGATTCTGACGATTCTGACTCTTCCGATGCTCCCCTTGGCCTTCTCCACGTCCGGTGTGTCGACGGCCAAGGCGTGGGCCTCTCGGGCTCTCTCTTCGTCGAGCGCGAAGAAGGCGAAGTTGTCTTAGACTCCGACGTCGATATCAACGGCGGCTACCTCTACTCTTTACCAGGCACAGAAGGTCTCCTCACGTGCGCAGCCATGAGTGCCAACGAATCTACCTCTGAAGTCTCCATCTTCGCCGGTGCCGCTTCGGGAGCCATCTGCGCTTGGTCCCAAGGCGGCAGCTTAACCGGCTTGCCCGCTGAAAAGGATTCCTCCGCCGATTACAGCGACGACGAGTTTCACAGAGATTGGATGATGAACCATAAAACCGACGGGTTTTGGAAGTCTGAGTTTAGCGAAAGCGTCGACGTCGGATGCGAGAAATATTCCGTGGATTGAAAAGCTCTTTTAGACGCACGCACTTTATAATAATATAATAAATACATAAAAAGAAGAAATTAATCAGCCGTCAAACAGTTCAAACTAGAGGTAGTTTGGACTAGCCTGGGTGTTTAGGGTTTCAGATGATAGGAGGCACTATTCTCACAGCCGCCCCAGTTGCTACCAAGTACTGTTGATAGCAACGACAAGACAAGCAATAGTGACTCACATAAATCATTTTAAGTTTGAATACCCTTCACTAAGATAATGACAGTTGCTACCAAGTCCAATTGATAGTTAAATTAACTGTCAGTGTGTCAAACAGATGAAAAAAAAATATCTTCTTTGCCACGTGTGTTTTTTCCCAAAAGTACGGGAAAATGTGTGAAAGGTCAACCTAACGGCACAATTCTTATATACTCCCCCTCCCTTTTTTAAGAAAAAAACACAAGTGGGAGGAGAGGTAAGTTTGATTGAGAACAGCCACAAGACCCGAGACGATGGAGACGCGTCGACGAAGCGGAAGACGAAGCGGAAGCGGAGGGAAACGCGCCCCCGAGGTTCTCCTTTTTCTCTCGTTCGCTTTTGCTTTTTTTAATTCTTTCGATTCGATCTTTTCCTGTTTCACCGCTGTCGAGGCGGAAGTTGTCGCGCCGACCTGGGCGGCGATAAAGGCGAATAATCCTCGATCGCAGCAATGGCAAGGCATCACGGTGCACAAGGATGGCGATGTTCAAGTCGGCGTGGTTTTAAATGGACACATTTGGATTTCTAAAAACTCGGGAAGTAAATGGAGAGAAGTGGAAATTACACCAGGGAGCACGCAACAATACGAAATAGCGGCGATCGCAGATGACGACGCAAACTTGATGATTGTAGCAGCTACAAACTCAGATTTATATAAAACAACCGATGGTGGGACTACGTGGACGACTATCACGAACACGGCGCTCATGACGCAAACAGATACGAGCGCGCTTCCCTCGTGGAAAGGCTTATCGATGTCCGCAGATGGGCAATACATAACGGTGAACTCGTATAATGGAAAGATGTTTGTTTCGTCGGATTTCGGAGCGACGTGGACAGAGGCAAAATTGAGCGACGGTACAAACATGGGCGCTAAATCATTCACGTCGTGCGCGATGTCAGCGAACGGCAAATTTCAAACCGCTGTCGTCGAGAGCGGGTATTTATATCGAAGCGATGACTACGGTGCTACTTTTTCGGTACCGACTGGAATGACGAGCACCGAATCGTGGAAATGGGTGCGCATGAGCAGAGATGGGAAGTATCAGTTGGCCACCGTCATGGTGCAATATGTCGGTGGCTACATGGTACTTTCCAACGATGAAGGAGTTACGTGGACAAAAATAACGGGACAAGCGCTCGTGCCAAACATTGACACGTATGAATATACTTCCGTTTCTGTGTCAGGAGACGGACGGGTTATGATGGCTACCGCGTTTTTCTCGGAAGTGGTGCGTTCTGAAGACTACGGGCAAACTTGGACTGGGTCAGCGAATGGTCATCCTAGCGCAGGCCGCTGGGATGAAATCGCTTTATCGTACGACGGGAAAGTGGTGTTGGCGTATTGGAGAAGCAGTTATTTATACATGGGTCGTTACGAGTGTATTCCGGGAACCTATGGTACTTTTCCCAACTGCAATGCGTGCCCTGAAAACACGTGTAGTTTTGGTGGCGATGTGACAATAGCATCGAGTTGTTCTGCTGAATTATGCTTTAACATTGATTTTTCTTCTGCGGAGAGTGGGAATGACATGTTAGTCAAGAATCCAACGGAGTTTGTGATGAAACTGCCCACGGCGGTTCCTGCAGGAAACACTTTGCGTTTTGAATTCCATTCGTCGGACGATCCAGTGGTGACAAATTACATTTTAAACTCCGCAGATCCTTCATCTTCATTATTATCTGATGCTGAAGCGAGCAGTTATCTCGAATTCAGGGAAGGAGAGCGAGAGAAAACGTTCAAATTGCAACACGCCTCAACGAATCCATCTAAAATGTATGTAGTCATGGAGAATGTTGCGCCTGGTGGGACGTACGCCCTGCCAAATCGGTACCCGCTATATTCTCCTCGCACAATCGTGGCGAGGAAGAAGAAAATTTATGCATCGAACATCAACGATGGAGCGGCGATAAGTCAAATGCACACGTATGATTTTATCGTCACGATTGAGGCGTTACCTTCCGCAGAAGCGTTGGCATCAGGCCTTCCTTTTTCCGTCGGGTATGCAAGCACGTATCTGGTATTTTCGATGTCTGACGGTAATTCTGAAATCAGTTTCTCGACGACTTCGTTGACGAACAATTTGCGCATGTATGCTGTTGAAATCGGAACACAAGATTACCGCGTAAACGTGCCTCCTGAAAGCATATTTTATGAAGAATACGAGTTTGAACTCCCTGCCCCAAAAACGGTGGATATAAGTGTACGCTGCGGTTCAAACATGGTTCCTGAACGTGAAAACGTGTATACCGGAGAACAAACGAAAAAGTGTGTTGCGTGTCCGACCGGAACAACGGCCAAAACTTCTGCTGACTCTTTACTGGATTGCATTTGTCCCGCAGGTACGGTCGATGTTCGCGTGCAAGGTATCTTACCGGATACATACACAGTTGCACTGGATGCCTACCCGTGCGCGTCGGCTTCGTTATATTGTGAAAATCGTGAAATTGATGAAACTCTCGGAACGTATAAACAGTGCGTTGAATTTCTCGAAGGGAAACCGGTTGGAGTTATTCAAGATTATTATCGATATAAATACGAAGGTTGGGACCTCGTTATTCCAGGTTCTGAAACCGCGACGATTGAGTTGACTGATGCCGAATTACTCCTACTGACGCCGTTGGTTCCCGTTTTATCTTGCACCGGCGCCACTTGCGAATATAACGCTACGGGCGTAGCATCGAGCGGTTGCAAAAGCGGGAGCGAGGGGCCTTTGTGCTCTGTTTGTCAGAAGGACTACTACTGGCACCAAGATGACGAGCAGTGTGAAAAATGCTCTCTTAATCCAGATGGATATTTCTCTTCAGAGTTTATCGCGGTTATCATAATCGCGATTTCTATTTTCATCGGGGTAGCTATGCTTATCGTTCCCATTCGAGACAAACTTGATGAAATCGAAATATTCCGCGCGGCAGTCCGAGCTGAATTTCGGACGCGTTTTGGCATATTCAGAAACGATGTTTCTAGTGGGAAAAAGCAAGTTCAATTCATAACGGATGGCCAGACTCTCAAGGAGCGACTTGCATCGGGTCCAACCATGCCATCCTCGTTCCGCTATCGATTAGGACGAAAGATTTACGATTTCCTCGAAGATCTCGCGCCGAAAATGAAAATGCTCATCGGTTTCATGCAAGTGATAATGTTGTGGCCAGAAACTTTATATTTTGTGAGTTGGCCAAATGGTTTCAATAAGTTTGTTCAGGCACTGAAAGTATTCGCGTTGGATTTTGAGCTCTTGCCGATTGATTGCGTCGTTCAAAGAGATTATTATGCAAAATTCCTCGCGGCGACGATTTCGCCTTTTGTCGGATGTGCATTTATAATGTCGTGTTTTGGCTTCGCCTCGTTCGTATTTTCCCAAATTGGAAAAGTGGATTCATCGCGAAGATATATCGGATATGGTGTGAAAACGTGCGTCATGCTCTTGTTCATTATCTATCCTTCGGTATCGGGTACGATTTTGCAATACTTCCCTTGCCGTGATATTGGCGGCGGAGTGCGTTATTTACGATTCAGCATCGAAACGTCCTGCGATACTGAAAAGTACGACAATTTCGCTCCTCTCGTGTACATCATGCTCGTTGTGTACGTGATTAGCATACCAGTTCTTTTTTTGGCTTTTATGTCATCCGATTCGAAATCTCAATATTTCCGTATTCTGTTGAAAGATTATAAAGCCCAACACTGGTACTTTGAGATTATCGATATGCTTCGAAAGCTTTTTCTTGGGGCTGTCATTATTTTTGTCGGCGATAACGAGTCTGACTTGCAGCTTTACGTCATTGTGTTTGTAACCATGGCTTTTCTCGTATTGTTGGGCATGTTGAAACCATATCGCGTCGAAGACGACAACGTGATTGCCCAAATCGTAAACATGGAATTGGGATTTATCGCGTTAATTGCAATCGCGATTAAAGCGGGAGCAGATAGTCTCGGCTCTGAAAAAGTAGTCAACGGTCTCGTGCTCTTCGCAGTGATATCAGTAGTTCTCACCTGCGTCGCGAGTGGCGTGTTGCTTGCTTTCGTTTCAGACAGAGATCGACACGACTTTACAAAATACGACAGCGACATGTCTGGCGACATGGACCGAGACGAGCTAAAAATGCTCCTCCGGGATTTGAAAAAGAACGATAGCGATGACATCTGCGATTTAATCTTTTCCAAGTTTGACAAAGAGAAGCAAGATACCTTGGATTTTGACGAGTTCATTGAGGCTGGTACCTTCATCCATTCGTTGCCGGAGCGAGAGAAGAAGTCGTTCAAAATCTCCTCGATGTCTTTCCGCGAGAAGGACGTCGGAAAATAAAAGAGCAGAGAAGAAGAAGAAAGGAGAAGAAGACTCGGCTATCAATGATTTTATTATATTGTTATATTACCAGTATTATTATTCTGGCATGTTATCACACGCAGCGCGTATGCGCGTTGTTAATACTTTACTCTCGTCACGTTTTTTTCGCCTCCACACCTCATTCTGAGGCTCCACACGACTCCGCACTCTTCTTCTTCTCCTTCTTCTTTCTTCTTTCACGCGAGCGCGCGCCACAAAATACCAAACGTGCCGCCCCATGTTCAAAAAGTTCTCTTTGGACGACTTCCACGGCTCGACGCAGATCAAATCTTCCGTTCAGCGCGCGATTCGTTCGAAAATCGCCGAGCAGTTCCCGCAGCTCTGCAGCAACCATCAACACCGGGAGAAAAAACCAACCTCGGATTCAGATTCGGATGCCTCCTCTTCTTCCTCGGAGTCAGACTCCGATGACGACGACCAACCGACGCCGCTGGACCTTCTGATGCCGAAAAAGAACGCAGAAATCAGAGTCGGTAAACTCGAGAACAAAGTCACGGTCGTTTTGGTTGAAAACGAACCTTTGTTTTTCCAAGTCGTGAAAGACGGTCCGTATTACCCGACTTTGAAAGTCCTTCATCGATTTCCAACGATCATGAAACGCTTGAGAACGGATAAAGGAGCGATTAAATTTGTGTTTAAAGGATCGAACATCATGTGTCCCGGGTTGACGAGCGAAGGGGCGACCATGCACGACGAGGTGGAGGAGGACGAACCGGTGGCGATATTCGCGGAAGGGAAGGAGCACGCGTTAGCGGTAGGAACGTGCGTCATGAGCACGGAAGCGATGCGGACGGAAAACAAAGGCATCGGGGTGGAATTGTGTCACCACTTAGGCGACGGGTTGTGGGAATATCTGTCCAAAGTGCACGAGTAGTTTCGCGTAAAGTGTCTCACATGTAGTTTATTTAATGTTAGAAAGAATCCTAAAAAGTTATTTATTATTCAAACGAAGCGAGGCGGCTAGATTTCGAGAGCTAATACAATGTTTGTGTGTGCGCGTTGCGAGGGAGAGATAGAAAGTCTACTTTCTAATCGCTCCCTCCGCTCTTCTCTTTACCTCCCCCGCTACCTTTCCCGTACGTTTGCTTCCCCCACGAAAACGGAACGTATTTATGCTTAATCATATGTCTCAACTGCTGTTTCATCGTCATCGTGAACAACATTATAAAATACATCAACAATATCGGCCAAAACACGGGCACGTCAAACACCGGGAAGAAGGTCATGGAGAAGGAAACGAGCAAACTCTTCGCGGATTTCACCCAAAACTTAAACTCTGGAAGTTTTCGGACGAACGGTCTGACGAAAACGCAACGAAAGAAAGGAAAAAGAGAGGGTAAAAGGTCAGCGCGAAAGAACAAAGTCGCATTAGAAAGGCGGATGGAGAGAGAGAGAGAGAGAGAGAGAGAGCGGGCGCTCTCGAGCGCGAGTTTCTTTCTTTCTCTCTCTCTCTCTCTCTCTCTCTCTCTCGCGCGCAAAACAAATATACTTTTAAAAGTTGAAACTACTACTTTATATTTTACCTGTACTCTTCGTTGTTGCTGCTCGGCAAAGTCGGCCCGTCCCCTCCGGCTGGATCTCTCGCCGGGCTCAAAAACCCAATCACCAAGTTCAAGTTATAAATCCCGAGGCCGTACGTGACGATGTAATACCCGTGCACGAAATACGCGCGGAGGAAATACGCCAGGCAGAGGAAACACCACACCGCCCAACGTTTCCCGGTAAACGGAACGCTTCGATCGAGCACGCGTTGCAGTCGCTGCGAGGATTGGATGCGAAGTTTCGCGAGTGGGTTGCCTTCGAACTGGGTCGGGTCTTCCGAGGCGCCGTAGGCGAAGGATTCCGACATGCTTTTACGCGTCTTCGTTCTTCTTGTTCGTCGTCGAGAGAATCAAAACGTCGCGGTCGCGAAAGTGTGCAGCTCTGCGCTAATCAATCAGTTTGGTCCTCAAGATGTGAACCCTAAACCCTAAACCCTAAACGTATCGTTTTGCAAAAAAGCAAAACTCTCTGCTGTGGGGAAAAAATTTCGAATTTACGCGACTCTCGAGACGCAGCAAAAACGCGCGCGCGCGCTTTGAAAAGTAAGAGAGAGAGAGAGAGAAAGAAACACGTCTCTCTCTTCTTCTTCTCGCTCTCTTTATATTTCTGGCGTTGCGGTGTGGTTATATCATCAGCAAAAGTCTCTCTTTATTTAAAAGCAAGTCATGATGTCTGACATCATCATCGGCGACGGAGAAGAAGAAGAAGAAGAGGAAGACGCGGCGTCGCTGCTGGCGTGGATGTCCGCGAAGGAGGACGCGAAGCTCGAAGAAGAAGAAGAAGAGCACGACGACGACGATGAAAACGAGGAGCTGGGGATGCCGCGGCGGCGGTTACCGCCGACGCCGGCGCGGTTTTCTTCCTTGTTCTCTCCTCCAGGCAACACCGAGAACAACGAGAACAACTCGACGAGTCTGAGAAAGAGAGCGGAAGTGCTGACGCCGCCGAGCGCGACGACATCGACGTCGACTGCAACGACCACAACAACGCCAGGAAGAGGAGGAGGAGGAATAAGTTTAGAGGAGACGGCGAGGAAAATCGACGAGGAATATTTCGCGACGCCGAGAGGAGAAGACGCGAGCGAAAGCGCGGCGACGCGGTTGGACGGGTTGGAGGTGGAAGAGGAGACTTTGTACATGCGGAAGAATCCGCGACGGGCGGTGGCGTCGCTTTCTTCTTCTCCTTTTCCTTCTTCCTCGCGCGACGAGAAACCGTTGATTCTTCCAGAGGCGAAACCGATTGGAAGTTATCCGATGACGGATTTAGAGAGGAGGACTTTGGCGCTGAGCGCGGATTCCGAGGGAAAGGAAGACGCTTTGGAGAGAGCTATTCATCGAGCGATGGAGAGAGCGGGGACGCCGGTGAGCGCGAGCGCACCACCGGCGGCGATGCCCGCAATAGTGCGCGAAGGCGGAAGAGATTTAAAACAGACCGGTGTTTTTAGCAGCAGTAGTAGTAATGATGATAAAAATAACAGAAAGCTCGAGGCGTTGCGTGTTCGAGATTTTAGAAGTTTAGAAAACGTAAAGGAAATCAGAGAAGGCGCGATGAGAGTTAAAACGTGGTTTCGCTCGCTCGGCGTCGAACTCAACGAAAGCGTGTTGGTATCGGCCAAAGACGACGATGAAAATGAAGTGGATACGTTTGCTCGAGCGTTAACCAAAGCTGCCACGGATGGGAGTTTATTGAAAGAAATAGTAGAATCCGAATCGAACGTTCGCATTCCATCGGGCGTTTTCGCCGCTTCTTCGTCGATTACCGAGGGAGTTTTGAAACACTTACGAACGGTTCCAGGCGTAAAACCGCGCTATTTATGGTGCGAAGACGAAATAGAGACGGGTATCAACGTCGAAGCGACGGTTGGCTTGTTCGATGATATCAGATCGTGCGGCAGGTGGGACTGAGAAAAAGTGACCGATGATTGTAAAATTCGCGCTCGCAGAAGGCTAGAAATTTTTAAAAACTACTTTAGTAAATGCACATGATTATTGCTTTGACACTTTATTGCACTTTGTGCGAGCCTCCCTTTCTTCTGCCAAGCCTTCCGGTTCGAGAGAATCTCGGAAAGAGAAACCAAAATACCCAGTGTTCGCCTTTCGTTCGTTCAAACACCGCTCTCACCCTCGCTTCTTCTACGTGCGTACTCAATCCCGCCGCGTCTCTCGCCATCGACTTCGGACTAAAACTCCCGCCCCGCTCCTCTCTTTCCCGCTTCGCTTTCAAAGACGCGACGTAAAATTCCCCTCGTTTTACCGCCATGTACGTTTGGTAAAATAAACCAAACGTGAGAGGAGCGATGGTCGCGGTGGCTACGACGACTATACTCCACGTGCCAATCCACGTGTCTTCGCACGCGCTCACGTATTTCAGAGCGAAGCTGCAATACTGTATGAGCGCTCCCGTCGAGGTTGGAAAATGTCCGATGTGATCGTACGCGTTCTTGCCATAGTTGGAATATTTATCCGTGCCACTCATGATTTTTACGTACGGTTTCATAAACGTCGCTCTTTGCGACGTTAACGGCAACAAAATGGCAACGACAAACGCCAACGCGCATCCCAACGAACACCACAAGCAAAAGCACGTAAACGCTCTCACGTTGTGTTTGCCGACGCAATTTTGCAAAAACGGACAGTGGTGGTCTAAATCGACTATGCACTTATTACACGTGGAGCAATGCGAGGTCCCGAACGGTTTAACATCGTCGCATTTGATGCAATACGCGCAATTTCTGAACGAGTCTCGCGGCACGACAGTCGTCGGATGTCTCGTCTCCGTTCCGCCGGTTTCCACGTCTGTTTCCTGCGCGTCAACCTCTAGATTTTCGTACTGCTGCTGTTGCTGACACCACGGCAACGGCATGATCCCATTCCTATTATTCATATTATTATCATTACTACTACTACTACTACTCGCATTTCTACTTCTACCACTCTCCACGTCTTCTCCATCGCTTTCGCCTTCGCTCCCTTCCCCGTCCTCTCGCAACCGGCGAATGCTCTTCGGCGGCGAAAAAATCGACGACGCGTAGTTCCAATAAATATTCGCGCACGCCAACATCAGCGCGCCTCTCAGCGCGAAACACATCGCCCAATCCGCCGCGGTTCGTTCCATCTCCCCGTTCAAAATCACCTCTCGTTCCGTCGTCAGCTTCGGAATCGACACGAAATACGTCTTCGAGACTAAAAAGTACACCAAAGAGACCACGGTTGGTATTAAAATCCGTCCCATCGTTCTCGCGCAGCACCGCGCCGGCAGCACGAGGCAATATTTTTCGCAGCTGCACCCGTTCTTCTTCTTCCCGTTCGCATTCGCCTTCCTCTCTCCGAACTCGCGCGCCTGCGCCACCGAGTTTATCGCGCCGCAGTGCCCGCACAAAAACTTTGAACGAAGATTTTTACGCGATGCGCTTTTGTTGTTCTCACGGAACGAAGAAGAAGAAGAAGAAGAAGAAGAGCCGGCGGGAGGAGGTTGCAACTTCGCCGAGCATCCCCAGCACCGGACGACCACGACGACGACGCTTTCGACGAGATCATCTCCGTCTTCGTCGCGTCGTCGATTTTGTCGCATCTCTTTCTCTCTCTCTCTCTTATTTACGCGTTCTTCTGACGAGAAAACTCTTTTTCCCCACACAAAAAGATACGAATGTCTTTGCGCTCGTCTTCTTCTCTGCGGCTGCTGCGTTCTTCGCGCCGTTTGGCGGTGGCGGCGGCGTCTTCTTCGACACCGAGCGATGGGGAACGACGCTCTCGACGAACGAGAACGCTTCGTTTTTACGCGGTAGTAGGGACGGCGGTCAAAGAAGCGTCGACCACGGGGACGACGGAACGGCAAAGAAGAGCGGCGGGAAAATGGAACGAAGGAGGAGGAGGAGAAGCGGCGACGAGAGGGTTCGCGGCGGCGGCGACGACGACGACGATTGCTACGGGGAGGAGGAACAACGGACAGTTTTCTGCCTCTTCTGTTCTTTCCTCTGTCTCTTCGAAAAGGGGGAACGGCGACGACGACGGCTCGACGACCGAAGACGACGAGAAAGAGGAGGAGAAGAAGATTTCGTTCGGAGAAGATGGCATTGAGAGAAGAGAGAAGGAAGAACGAACGTCCGAGAATACCACGAACGGCACGAAAGACAGCATTAATAACAAAAACGATGATAAAAATAACGGCATCGTAAACATCCCGAACGCCCTGTCCGTTGGACGAGCTCTTTCTGGGCCAATCATAGCGCACATGATCGTGCGAGGTCCGGAGACGTATTCGACCGAGCTCGTGTTGGCGTCGATAGCCGCGGCGGGCGTCTCGGATTACTTGGACGGGTACCTCGCTCGTCGGTGGAATCAAACGAGCAACTTTGGTTCTTTCTTCGACGCGGCGGCGGATAAGATTTTTGTCAGCTCCGTCGGCGTCGGAATGGCGGCGAGTGGACAATTGCCCGCGTGGATGATTGGGTTGTTCGTTTTTAGGGACTGCGGTTTTTTGGCGAGCGGTTTTTGGCGGCGCGCGAACGCGCTCAAGTTTGAAAACGTCACGTGGCGACAGTATTTCGCCATCGACGCGGTGAGGAGAGAGGACGAACGCGAGAACAGATTAGCGAAGGAAGATAATGAGAGAAGGAGTAGTAACATGAGCAGCAGCAGCAGCAGCAGCAGCAGCAGCAGCGGTAGTAGTAGCAGTAATAGTAGCAGCGGCGGCGGCGGCATCTCCGGCGAGGGAGGCGCGATACAAAAGCGACGAAGCGATTGGGAAGCGTTCAATTCCACGGAAAAATGGGAACCACTTTACGTCGGTAAAGTCGCCACGGCGTTACAAATGGGTCTCCTCGCCATCGCGTGCGGGCAAACGCTCGACCACATCCCGCTCCTCTTCGAGACCCACGAGGCGCAAAAACACGCCATCTCCTCTTTAACCGAAAACTTCGGCTACTTTACCTTCGCCGCCACGTCCTATGCCACCGCGCAGTACACCAAAGCGTACTTCTCGCACCCCGGATGGAAAGAGAGCGCAAAGATACGCGCCGAGCGAAGAGACGCGCGACGCGAACACCTCCGAGCGAGCGTCCGAGACATTCGCGATTCCGCAAAGACAAAGTACGATTCTTTTAAGCGGACGAGCGCGGAGAAAATATCGGAAGAATATCGGAGTAGAAGGCGACGACGACGTCGAGAACACGAAGAGGCGGCGGCGCTGCGCGTAGAACGCGTGGAGTAAAAGTAGCGTAGCATGTGATAAGGGCACGGCGATATAGAATTTTTCAGATTTTCAGAAACACAAAACACGGCACAAAAATTCAAAACGCTCCAAAACTTAAGCGCCGCGCGGAGAAGATACGCGCGCATAAAATGTCCGACTCCCCGAATGAAATGCCGTCGTTGTTCGACGAAGCCGCCAAAACCAATCTCTTCCACGCGCGAAACGCCGTCGCGCACTGTAAACTCGCCTGGAAAGAGTACTCCGAAGTCCTCGGAAACGCCAGAAACATCGCCTTTCCCGGGAAAGAATCGGAAGAAGGAACGACAACGGTTTTCGACTCGAAGCGATGCGAAGTGGCGCGAGAAAAGCTGCAGGCGTCGATCGAACACGTCGAGCGAACGTACGAGGAGGTGAAAAGGGATACTTTTTTAGAGCCGCTGTTGAGAGAGGCGAGGAAATCGAGGCCGCCGCACGCTCTTTCGCCGAAAGAGGTGAAGGAAAGGAGCGTGTTTTTTGGCGCTTCGCTGGGGAATTTGTTGTCGCACTACGAGGGGAAGTTTCGTCTGGCGTCGTCGAGAGGTTTTGAGAACGAAGACTTGAAGAAGTCGAGGATGAGAACGAAAACAATCGAGAAGAAGATGAAACAGTTGATCGGTGGGCCGACGCCGTACGATGGGGCGTTGGTCGTGTACGCGGTGGACGAACGCGGGAAGCGCGTCGGGTTCAACGCCGCGGAGGTGAACGAGCGATGTCGCGTCGTGAAGGCGGTATCGAGCGGGAACTTTGAGTGTCGGGTGCCGTGGGACGGATGGAACATCGAGAGTATTTTAGGGCTGGAGATTGGGCCGGACGACTGGAAGAAGAGAGAGGAAGAGGAGAGAGAAGAGGAGAAAGACGAAGACGAAGACGAAGGAGAGCGGACGAAGAAGAGAGCGAAGACGGTTGCGAAGAAGAGCTGGACGGATGGTCCGGACGATGCGAAGAAAAAGGACGAGGACGCTTCTTCTTCGATGATATCGGAGTTCGCGAAAGTGTCGTTGCGGAAAAAGAGCGTGGCTGAAATGATGAACTAAACGAACGACGAGAAAGCGTTCGAAAAGTTCACGGAAATGGCCAGGGAAAGAGCGAAGGAAAACATAAAAAAGTATTGCGGCGAAGACGGGAAGAAAGGAGCGGCGGTGATGGCGTTGGCGATGTTGTTAGAATGGTTTGAAGATTTTCACGCGACGAGTCAAGCGGCGAAGAATGCGAACGGCGACGGAGAAATGCAAGCGGATCCGAGGACGTGCGGAGTGGAGGTGCCTAAACGGTATTTACCGGAGTATTACAAGGACAGCGAGACGAAAGATATGACGTACCAAGACGTATTAAAGCAAGAACGAGCAAAGGAGGAAGAGGAGAAGAAGAAAAAGAAGAAAAAGAACGAAGAAAATGAAGATGAGAAGGAGGAGGAGGAGGAAGAAGAAGAAGAAGAAGAAGAAGGCGAGCTCAAGGAATAGAC
>Ga0181552_10002509_pt1 | contig 13330 bp, 1 predicted proteins | sample 011ome_18_FD_130583 | JGI IMG/M metagenome (GOLD analysis project Ga0181552, IMG submission 130583) | Coastal salt marsh microbial communities from the Groves Creek Marsh, Skidaway Island, Georgia - 011501BT metaG (megahit assembly) | ecosystem: Environmental > Aquatic > Marine > Intertidal zone...
GAAGACGAAGACGAAGAATATTTGGAAGAGGAGGAGGAAGAAGAGGACGCGAACGACGAGGACAACGACAACACGAACAAACCGTTATCGTACGAAGAAATCGCGGAAAAAAAACGGCAGCTCTTCACGCAGAGGAACTTGGAAATTCAACGCAAAACGGCGTTACAAAACGCGCACATGACGTACACCACGCGAGACGTTTTAAAAGCTATGGACGACGGGGACGCGGCGACTGGGATGTCAGCCGAGGCGAAAGCGTTTTTGAGCATGAAACCGATGACGGCGATGAGCAGACAGAAGAATAAAGTGTTCCTTCCCGGGGTGAAGAGAACGAGAGTGTCGAGGAAGATGCGAGTGAGCGCAGAGGCGGAGAAAATTTTAGGATTAGCAAACATGCTGTACGTGCAGAACTTCGTGGAAGAGGCGATCGAGAAGTGCCACGAGTGCATCACGGTCGCTCCGCATGAGGCGAGTCCGTATCACACGCTCGGTTTGATTTACGAAGAGAAGGGCGACATGGCGAAGGCGATGGATTTTTATTCCATCGCGGCGCACGTGAGTAAGAAAGACGTGGAGTTGTGGTTGAGAATTGCGGATATGGCGCTGACGTTGGAGAACAGACGACACGCGATATATTGTTTGAGCAGAGCAGTGAAAGCGTCGGAGGGGATTTTAGACGACGCGGAGAGGAATTTGTTGAGGTTGAACAGCGCAGATTTGTACGAGGAGTTTGGCGAGAAGAGACAGGCGATTGCGCAGTACGAACAAATTATAGAATCATTAGGACCGAAAGATGTTTTGATAGATCCGTACGATGTGCACATAAAGTGCATGAGTTTGTGCATGGAGTGTAACCTGAAGCCGAACGCGGCGAAAGTTTTAGGTGGGTACGCGAGAAAGAACGCCGCGAGAGTGGACATGAAAACGATGTTGTTCTTGATTGATTTAGTGAGCGAGTTAGATTGGTGGGAAAAAGTCGTCGAATACGTGGAGTTATGTCGTCGAGTGTGGGAAGAAAAAGGCCATTTTTCGTACAAGGAGATGAAAACGTTCCCGCTGAATTGCGAGGCGATGAAGGCTAGAGCATTGATTATGCTTTCCGGGATTTACAAGCAACACAAAACAGACGAAGACGCGATTAAATACGAAAAGAATTGCGAAGCAAAGTTAAGAGTAGGGAGAATGTGTACGGATGTCATCATGGACGCGATAGAGAAGGCTGCACCTCGAGCAGAGAAAGGAGAGAAGAACGTGTTTCCATTTCCGGATTTGAGCTCTGAAAATTTGTTTCGATTGGCGCACGCGCATCGAGAACACGGCAACGATCAACACAAAGCCATGGAAGTGTACAAAGCGCTTCTCATATACGACAAAACGCGTGATAGCGCAGACGTTTGGGAGAAAATGGCCGATTGTGCGCGAATAGCGAGGGGTGTGGAAGGTGCGAAACAAGTTTACGAAGAGATTTGTAGCACGAGAAAACACAGCTCGGCGGCGAGAGTACAATTGACGGAGATTTTCTTGTACGAGTTGAAGGATGAAGAGAAGGCAAAAGAGATGTTGCCATCTTTAGAAGAACTGGTAAACGATAGCGTGGATGATAATGTTTTATTACGAGCTTCGGAATTACGACGATCGTTACAAAATATGGATGACTTTATAAGAGAGTCGTTACCAACGGTCCAACAAATCTTGGACGAAGCGTTGGACGTTAAGGCGCAAATTCAAAAGTTACGAGCGGATGCGAAGCACTTGCAAAACATAGAGGACGCGAGAAATAGCGCGTACTTAAAGAAAACCGGAGGTAAAGATGGGCTGAAAAAGAAGAAGCAAAAGACCGGATGGGGCGGTCGGAACGGAGGCGGTAGTAGGAAGGAAGAACTCGTCCCGTTGTCGAAAGGCGCGTTTAGAGGCTTCGAGAACAAACGTTTGGAAAGAAATCGGGAGCTCGATAAGAAATTCTTGACGAAAGAAGAGGTTGCGGAGATTGAAAGAGAAATACGGGGTGAAGAGACGAAGACTTCGGAAGAAATCGCCGCCGAAAAACGCGAAGTACAACCACAGGAGGAACAAAACGAAGAGACGAATAATAATAGCGTTGTCGATGACGAGGGAGGAGAGACCGAAAAGGACAAAGCGGAGCGATTGCAACGCGAGAAAGAAGCGAAAGAGTTCAAGGAAGAAATGAAGAAAATAACGGACCAAATTGATATCTTGAACAAACACAGAGACTCTACGGCGAGTTTCAGCCACCCGACGCAGTTCGTGATGATCGTGCAAGTCTTACACGCGCTTCTCTTGGACGGCGGTTTGAAAGAAGCGCGTTCGATATTGGACAAAATCGTTGGTTTGTCTTTTCCTCGAGGTTTGTCCAAAGAACAAACCGTGGCGATTCGTTACATGCGAACAAAACTTTCACAATTAGAAGGCAACGCGTTCGGCATGGCCGAGCAAGCGAACAAAGTTGTAACCGCGTACCCGGACATTCTCGAAATGTGGAACATCGTCTTGCGCGACGGGTGTCGTAACACCACCAACGCCAAGAAAGTTTTAGCTACAGCGAAAAAAGCGGTAAAAGCATTCACGTTCCCAGGAAACGAATTCGACACAACTAACTCTGAAACGACCGTAAACGAGAAAGTTCCAGCGTTGTTAGCGTCCGGATACATCCACGGCTGGAACGATCAATGGGCGGTGGCGAACATGCATTCGAGAGAAGCGTTGCGTTTAGCGCCGAACGAACCGAACGTACGTTTGGGCATCGCGTGCTCACAAATTCACGGTGCGGTACAAACGCACTTGAGCGTTAGTGATTCTGAGAAGAACGCAAGAGTTTTGCGTGCGATTTGTCAGTTAAATACGATGGCGAAACAAAGAAATGATGTATCACCTATGGAGGCGACGTACAACGCCGCGAGAGCTTTACACCAAATCAATTTGATGTACTTGGCGCAGCCTTTGTACGAGAAGTGTTTAGAGATTAAAGACGAGTTTGTGAAAACGAACAAAGATCTTGCGAAAAACGCAGATTTAAGCGTCGAAGCGGCGTATAACTTGAGCTTGATATACAGAGCGTCCGGATGCGACGACTTGGCGCGAGCCGTGTTGAAGAAATACGGTTCATTTAGATAGTAATAAATTAACAACAAAGCTATCACTAGGTACCAGTAGAGGTACAAGTAGTAGATTGAGTACTGTACTTTTCGTTTTTAGAACTTGAATAAGCCTTTCATGCGTTCCATCAGACGCTGACTGGCGTTGGAATCCGCCATCATCTTCTCGTCCTCAAAGTCTCTCAGTTTCATCTTTAACCGGATGATTTCGTTTTGCAACTCGCCAATTCTCTTCGCCTGCGACTCGATCAAAGTGTTCTGCGCGTCGTATAAGTTCGATTCCGCGTTAGACTTGGTATTCTTCCCTCCTTGACCACCGATGTTGCCAACTTTCCTCTTCGCCGCAACTGCGACTGGTTTTTCGTTGAAAATATCCCCAATTAACTCTTGCAAATCCTCTCCGTCGTCCATCTCCTCCTCGTCTTCCTTCATCGCTTGCGGCATCATGCTCCCGAACATGTTCAAGTTACTCTTCGGCGGCACGCCCGGACTGGCCAGCCGTTCCGCTCTCGGCGACGTCAAACTCTTAATCGGTCTTTCCGGCTTCGATTTCCGTCTTCTTTCCGCCATGATGTACTGCGTCGAGTTCTGCGGCGCCTTCGGAACGGCCGTCTTCTTCGCCGCCGGCGCCGCTCTCCCTCCTATCTTCGCCGGCGTCTTCTTCTTCTTTGCAGGCGGCGCTCCCCCTCGCGGGGCCAACACTTTCGTCGCCACCGTCTTTTTCACTTGCAACGGTTTGTTCTTCTTCTCGTTGTTGTTCTTCTTCGTAGTAGTAGTACTACTACTACTCTTCTTCTTGAGGGAAAAAGTTGCTCCTCCTGCACCACCGCCTCCTGGACTTAACAATTCCGCCGTGACGCTCGTTTTCGGGTCAAAAAAAGCCGCCACGGCTGGGTCGAGCGGTTGTCCTCTCCGAGAGGTTCTCGCCGCCGGCTTTTGAGGAGGAGGATTCTTCTTCGTCGTCGGCATCTTCTTCTTAAACTTCGCGTTTGCTTTCTGTTGTTGAATTGGACTTTTATTGCTCAAAATTCGATTTGGCGAATTCTTCTGTGTAGTAGTAGACGGTTTATAAGACGGCAACAAATGGTCCAACGAATGTCTCTTTTTATCACTGCGATTCTGTTTGTTCCCTGCTCTTCTCGAGGCGGGCATAAAGATATTTATGTATGTATTTATGTGTGTGTGTCGTGTGTTTTATGTGTGGTCGTTGGGGCAATTCGACAAATTCAAACAGAGACAAATAGGAGTAATAATTGAGGAGTGATTTTACTCGTGATTTTTGGTCGGTCGAGAACTCTTTAGATTTTCAACGCTTTTGCGCGTCGCGTGGCATTCATTCTATTTCTTCTTAGATTTCTACTACTAGTATTTCTAGACGTTTATTTCTAAACTACTTTTACGTCCACACGCACAACTTCCCGTCTTCTAAACCGGCAAAGAGCAAGTTACCGACGTCACACACCGAGGTGATTTTAAAGCTCGAAAACGCTCTCAGCGAGTGCAAGACCTGGAGTCCTGTTTGTTTGGCGTCGACGACTCTGACGAAACCGTTGGCGGTGGCGAGAAAGATACATTTTTCGTCCGAGGATAAGGAGAAGGAGGTTATGGCATCTTTTCGGGAGACGTCGAGGGAGGAGATGAGGGCGCCGTTGGTGGAGTAGGAACGTAGGACGCCGCCGTTGGGAGGATGAGCGACGCCGGTGGTTGCGTTCGCGTGATGCTCGATCGACCAAAAGACAAATATCTTCGCCGTGGAGAACGCGATCGAACACCAAACTGGGACACATACTTTTTCTTTATACTTCCCGTCGATATCATCCGACGGCGATGGTAACGGTACCGCGTCACTCAAAAGTTCCTCCTCGAAGAAATCGTTCAACTTTCGATCGCCTTTGTTCGTGTTTGAGTTCGAGGAGCCGCCAGACCCGATGCCGTTCAAGTCGTGCAAAAGACAAGTTCCGTCGAGTGATCCACTGACGACGATATCGAGCGACGCGTTGACAGATACGGAGACGATGGCGTCTGAGTGCCCGAACTTTTGCAGTTTGGGCAGCACAGGTAATCCGAAACCGTTTGGCGTGCTTACGATTTCCCAGACTCCGACGGAGGCGTCTGCGCCGCCGGAAACTAAATACCCATATTTCATGTTCGATTTGTTCACGTTTGGTGCAAACACGCGGTGTTGTACCGCAGATATGCTCCCTCCAGAAAACGTGTGTCCCCCATCCGTGGCAAAATCTAATCTCCACGGTTTCGATGGGTGCGGCAGTAAGTCCATCGCCAAACACTCGACAATGTCTCTGTGGCCTTTCGAGCAGGCGATTTCCCCGCATAATTCATCGCCAGCGTATGCACGTATCGTTCCGTCCCAAAAACCAGACACAACGGCGACTCGGCCGCCATCGAGAGTTGTAACCCCGTTCGCACTGAGCGGAATTTCACCCTCAAACGATCGATCGCCTTTCGTACGCATTCGAGCGCCACCGATAATTTGTTCACGAACTTTTGCTTCTCTCGCGATAGATCTGCACGGTTGGTCTTTCGTGCTGCTGTTCGCCGAGTTAATTGGTTCCAAAGAGACTCTCGCGTTTTGGTCTTGGAAGTCGAAATCGAGTTTATGGCCTTCGCGAACGACTCTCGCGGTCCAAATTTTACGATTCGAGGAAACCGCCACGAGTTTATCGCGGTCGTAAGATAGTTGGACAATGGCGGCGCCGTCAAATTGCGCGTCTTGGAATATACCTTGTAATTTCAACGGTTCGGAGAACCTATCGTCGTTTTCGTCGTCGGTATCTTCTTCGCCGTTGAAGACTCTCAAGCAGGCTCCGTATACGGAAGCGTACGCCTCGCGTTTCCTTCGCAATCTTGGAATTCTTCTTGGATGTGGTCGTTTAAACACCTGCGCGGGCGTTTGGCCAAAGTTAACGATTTGCGTTTCAATCGCCAAGCGTTCCTGTGGATCTTCAATTGCGTCTAAATCAACCGCACCTTCGTACGTTAAATAATAAAACACATTCTTCTTCGATTTTGCGCGAGCGCCTAGTTGCGACGCGCCAAAGACCAAATCAATCCAGTCGTGAATGGTATGCGAAACATGGTCGGATTCTAACGCATCTCGCATAGTTTGAATAAATGTCCGCGTGCTACCATTGGCCCATTTCGGGAGCACGACAGTATCGACTAAGGAGCCGTCTTGTCGCTTCCCAAACACGTTCGAGTTGCTATTTTCGAGAAACTCCGGAAGGTAGAAAAACTCCGGGATCAACTCTTTCACGTCTGCGGTAGATTCAAGGACCGCGTTCCAGGTTTGCGAAATATCGGAGAATAATCTATCCGAGTGGTCAAACTTACCGCCTTGTAATTGCCTCGATAAATTCGTAAATGGTTCCAATCGAATCAAAAAGTACAAGACAACCGCTGCAGATGAGTAGTGCGAGCCGTAATGAAAGGCAGGCATAGACGCATCAGGGTCACTCTCAAGCTGTTTAAAGCGCTCGATGAACTGTTTCAAACGCACTGGGTTTAAAGCACCTATGGGTAACGATAAATCTCGATAAACTTTCGGATCCTCGAGATTAATCGTCGCCGACTCGTAATCGCTCAAGATCCACGGGAACACTGGATATTGCGATAAATCGTGATATGTTCGTCCAGCGAGTTTATTCAAAGCGATCAAGTAATCAAAGGTGGATATTTCGCGCTCTTTCCATCTCTTTTGCATCAGTTGCGCCGTGCGATTTTTTTGTCGTCGGTCAAGAATGACGATGGAGGCATCGAGTGAAGCGATTTTCACCGACGCTTCAACTCTCAGTTTCTTGTTCGCAAAGGCGAAAAAGACCGAGCGACCATCTTTAGTGTACATTTCAATGGCAACATTACGCAAACGCCATCGCATGTGGACTAGTTCTACAATGGTATTCACGGGCCACTTCCAAAAACGACTTACTATGTTCTCTTTATCGTCGTCGATAGAATCCAACGCCGCATCGCGGTTAGCGGTAAAGAAGACCACGTCTTTCGCAACATCTAGAGTACCTTCGATAACTAAATCTGAAGACGACACCATGCACACGTTCGAAACGGTAAAAAAGATGTGTTTGTCGCGTTTCGCTTCGTCAGCTTTGGAATGCAGCCACTCGGCTGTTTTCTGTTTGTCGAGAAGCTTGGACTTTTCGTTCGCGTCTACTTCACGAAGCATTTCGAGCTCTTTTTGCATCGTTTCTTCATCTTCATCGGATTCGGTGAGATCGCCGTCGAGGTCCGCGTCTTCGTTGATTGTATTGTTTCCCGAGGGCGATGGTTTTACTGTCGAGGCGCTTGCATCGATTTTGTCTTTCCATTGCTTCGCGGCGGATTGCAAAATCGGCAAATTTTCCTCTTGCGCTTCAACGCCGCTGCCTTTCGAGGCTACGGCGGCATTCACTAAAGTGTTGCTCTTCGAAAGTTGTCGCGTCAACGCATCCATTCTATCCCTTCTTACTCGTAAACGGCGTCCAACAGAATCTTCTTTTTCGCAATCGAGTACATAAAATCCATCGTCGCCGAGATGATCACCCACCGTCGACGCATCACTTGCAAATACCTGGTCTTGTGCTTTTTGCCATCTCGATTTTAAACCAAATAAAAGACGACGTAACGAACCTTCACTCTCTTCCACGGCAAACTGTTCGTCCGCTATTCGCTTGTCACACTTAGCAATGTTCGCTTCGACTTGTGTAATTTGAATCGCAAACGCGGGAGGCGCAGATACGTCTTCCCAATCGTCATCTTCCATCTGGTCGGCATCTTCTTTCATCGGCAGTTCCTTTTTCTCTTTAGATGCGGCATCCGGAATGAGATTTAATATGCGAGCGTCTTCCGGATCATTCGCGGCATTTAAACACTTTGAAATATTGACTTTACATTGCGAGAGCGCCTTCGCGTTGTTCCCGTGACTCTCTAGTAAACTCGATAAGAGCAGCTTAGCGTGTGCATACTTTTCGATGTTGCAGCTTTTCGTCACGCGAAGAAAATACGCGAACGCTTTCGGATGTTTGATTTTTACGTTGACATCGTCGCCGTCGATGGCTAACTCGACGAGAGCCTCCCGGATCTGACTCGAATCGTCATTGACGATGGTTTCATTACTCTTTCCGAACAAGGCTTCTCCGAGCGCATCGATTGCGCCATTCGCTGCGGCAACATCCATTCTACGTTCAGATTTGCTCGTGCCGAAATCCTTCTCCGCTGCCGAGGAGGAATTCTTACTCGACGGCGTTGCTTTCAACGCGAGGCTTTTCAATGCGTTCCTAATATTTTCCATCGCCTTCGTGTGACCGCGCGGAGAAGGATTCTTTCCTTCGCCGTCATTGTCCGCATCACCGGCGTTCTCATCGAGTGCTAACTCGATTGGGGATGCCGTTTCAGGAAGCGAAAACGCCAAATGGAGTATCCGTGCTGCCATGGCCGAATTCGAGTTTTGTTTACTCGAAAACGACGGTGTCGTACTCGGTAACAACATCGGTGCAAGCGCTATAGCAAATCCTCCGCAATTTGAAACAAGCTCGAAACAAAAGCGGTGCGTCTTGGACGCGCGTCGAAGAAAAGCGAGACAATCGACTAAGAAACCGTCGTGCGCATCTGATCGTGAAGCCGCCGCACATAAAGATTCGATTGCGTCTATGCAATAAACACCGTCGATATCAATGGTTTCGTCCATCAGGATGTTCTCGAGGATTTCAAACAACCCTTTGCGAAAGGCGTCGTCCTCAGCCGGGCAAAACTTTTCCAGCGATCGAACGATTCGTCGAACAGGTAAAACTCGTAAAAGCTCCGCGTTTGAGCAATTACTTCTCAAAAAGTCAACATACTCTGCGCGCGCGTCCTTGCACGTCGATCTGGCCCATTTTATGGGATTGAATATTTCAGATCGAGCATCCCCTAACGCCGCCAACCACTCAGGTGTCTGCACCGCGCCGTTTTTTACACGAGGTTGTTGACCTGCGCAACTTTTCGCTAACCAATCAAACGCTGGAATAAGCTCTTTAGAGAGTCGATTTGGAGTTATTGAATGTGCGGTTAGAGCGATGATTTTCTCTCGCGCGCGAAGTGGGTATCCCCCATCCGAAAGCAAAGCCGCGATGAGCGAAACAGCCGCCGGAAGCACTTTCAAATCGTCGGTATCGTCTTTTTGCTGCTCTAAAAGCTCGGGGATGAGTTGTTCAGCTCCGCCGAGCGACCGGCAGACATCTGCAGCTGACGTTGTGCTGCAAACTCTCGCGCAAAGTTCGTCATCGTCATTGTTTTCTGACTCGCCTTTAGACACATTCAGGTTTATGCGAGTGCGCATGTTCCCAGTCGCCGCAGTCGCATCAATAGTCATTTTCAAGCTCGTTCGCAAACTCTTCTCGAAAACATCTCTCGCAGCTGTCATTGATATACCCCTACGAAGGAGTAATATGGAAGGTTCGGCTTCGGTTGGCATGAACGCTCCGACGTACTCCGCTCCTAAAGCGTAGAGAAGGAGCGCCGCGCTGAAATCCACCGCCTCGGAGAAAACTCGAAATGTTGCAAACTGCCCCGTGAAAGGTTTTGCGAAGTTCGCTATACCAGCAGCGGCCCCGATGTGCAAAGAAACTGTGCCTTTATTGCCATCGTAGGAAGAGTTTGGCAAAATCGGATCCCCTATAGCTGTATTTGCGATACTCTGCGCGACGCTCGTTGCCACATTTGCTCGGTTCCAAGGATACTTCAACTTTTGCGGGTAAGATTCGTTACCATCTACGCAGATTCGCGCGTTTGCGCTCGACGCGCTCGCATTTCTACCACCAAGAATAAGACCACCACCTTTGACGGATACGCACACATGCGTCCACTTCCCTGGTATAATTGGGCACGACGTGTCGTAAAACGAACAATCGTGCCTTTCACCGTTGGGTAAAAGCGACGAGAGTTTCAGAGATCCATCTGGACGCAACGAGCAACATAAACCAACACCAGCTTCTGTGAGGAGACTAAAGATTCCTTGATCCGCCGACGCATTGCCTTCATTGGTTTCGTCTTCAATTTCTGCGCGTATCCACATCGAAATTGTGACACCGTTTGAACACTCCGCAATTTTTTTCTTCACGCGAACCCCTCCAGAAGCGCCACCAGCGAAATCGAAGAAAGTTCGAGGCGCGTCGTTAATTGCCGCGCGTTTCAACGCATCAATAAGTAACCTTTTATATTCGGACGAGCGAAGCTTTTTCAATGTTTTCATCGCGTGTCGGAGTTGTAGCGCGGTGAGACAGTGAGAAGCGCAAGATTCGATGCACTTGGCAATGTTTTCGACGCATTTGGCATCGTGAATGATGGTATCGTGTACATCGCCAGCTTTGTCATCCAAATTATAATTACACCACCATTCGAAAAGGTGCGTGAGCGCATCCGCTTTCGTCGCGCACTCTCGAGAGGCGACGGATCTCTCGAGTAAATCGACAAGGAACCGCAACAGAAACAGCTGAGAGGATTTTGAACACCGCTCGCTGTTCCGAGCGATTGAGAACGCGATTCGCAGCGCACCCGGGTTTCTCAAGGTTATCTTACACGCACGCGAAGAGCTTTTTTCATCGATATTATCGTCGTCACACGCGAATCGAATTGAGGTCATAAGCGTCACTTCACTCGCGAACGAACTTTTGCCTCTTTCGTTAATTCTCATGGCTTCAATCAAGGCGTCGTACCCTACGCATTGTTCAAACGTCTGCGCGGCATCGGTACTAGTTTTAATTGCGTAATGAATCGTTTCGAGCGCGGTAGAGGCAACCACCTCACCGGATTCGCCGTCGCAGAGTGATGCCAACGTGAGAAATAAAGCGCCGTTCTCAATAGTTGCCCAATTTTGGCATTTGCGCACGCTGGCCCGAGGCGTTCTCTTGGCAATATTCCGAATAGATTTCAAAAGAGGGATCAAAACACCACCGCTTTCACCATTATCACTTTCTCTATCAAAAATGCGTGCTTTTGGTAACGCTTGAAAAAACGCTTTGATCCAAAGGAAAAAGGCATCGATGTCAAAGAATAGCTCCGAATCCGCCGTTCGCGTTTGTTCCACGGCAATATACGTCGCCAAACTTGAAGCAAACTCCAAAGACTCACCGTTTACCCACAAAAAATCGTCGAATAATACGCTCAAGAGTGACGGAGACCGCGCTGAGGCGAGACGAAGCGCAGGGTCTTCGGTCTCTTTTGCTAAAGCTTGCAATAACTCCGCACACGCTCGCGCACACTTTGTCTTTGCGTCGTTTTTCTCTGTTTCCTCGGTATCCCCAAAGACAAACATATTTGGTGGACACATCCACACTCTCACTTGACTATGTACTGCCGCTGCTATTCTATTCGGAGCTTCGAGTTCAACCAAAGCTCTGCAATCTCGAGGATTGTTTCTATACACTATGCGCAGTAAAGCTCCGGCTAAGGCTTCGCACGCGGAAGGATGAAAGACGCGTTGACAAAAGGCGGATAGAATATGCTGCAATGCGTTTTCATCTCCTGGCCTCTTGTTATCGAGTGCTAAGCCAACTAATAATATCGCTTCCTCGCGCGCGAGATGCGTTTCTTCGTCTTCCTCTTTGTTGCTCTCCCCGCCGCCATCGATTTTAGGAACTTCACCGAATGTTTCGGAGTTTAACAAAGTCTCCCACACTTTAGCATCGATGATGGCATCGATGATAATTTCGCGATTTTCATTTGATATGATAGCATCATTTTTTTCCTCATTTTCTTCTTCTTCTCCTGTGCTATGACGATTGAAGGCGTCTATCACGAATCTCGCCAAACCCGCGCGCAATTTCAAAGCGCTCTTCTTTGAAATAGATAAAGACTGTGCTGACGAACCTATGTTTACAATCTGCGATGCTACTTCATCCGATTCAGACTTCGTTATGAAAGCAGCGGCTGCAGTGAAAGCGGAATCCATGATGACGTTGGCATCATTGTCATCTTCGATTGCGCTACACGTGACGGCTACCGCGAGGGCCCCGGCAACTGCTCGATCTTTCGCTTCTGAGGCGCGAGCGGACTTTCTCGAGATTGCCCTAGACACAGTTGAGGAAGCAAGCGAAAGAGAGCCAAAACTGTTCAAAAGCGATGTTTGCAACGATAACGAGCTTCCAACAGTTGCTTCTAATAAGTTTGTGGGCATGCGCCCGGTCCCTTCGAGAACGACATCCAACGCGCCGTTCGTATTCGCGGACGAGACCATGTTCTCATCACCCATCACCGCACATCCAATCGCACGCAGAGCTACGAATTCGCACGCTAAACTCGTCGCAATTATTTTCATTTGATCGTCGGGGATCGATAGCGATGATGCCGTAGCTGAATGTTCACTACTACTAAGACCTCCAGAAAACCTAGCGCGCGCTATACGAGCAGCCTTCATGACTTCCACCAATGCACTCATCGCGTTCGATTCAAACAAAAGTTTGGCGTAACGCGTTGGTACCGTAGTAAATGCATCGTTTGGTGCATGTTTTCTTTCTTCCCATCTGGTTCCATCGGGATCTGAATACCATAGAATCGCCTCGCAACCCGCCACACATACCTCAAACAACGCATTCACGACTCCACTCGCGTGCTCGGCGTCCACCTCGTTCACGGATATTCCTCGCAACTTACCCGCCGCAAACTTTCCAATCGCGCTCATTTCTTCAAGTATGCTTCTACTATAACTACTCTCTGAACCTATCTCTAAAAATATTCTCCGGTTCCGTTCGCTCGCACACATCCTCGCCGCCGCTCGAATCGCCGCGCGTCCAGAATTTACATCCTCCTCTGGCTCTCCATCTAATTCTTCATTGCTGCTACTAAACACCTCCAGCTGTCTAGAAAACTTCTCTTTCGCGCGCATTAATTCTTCAAAAACAAACTCCAAAACCTTCCTCGGGTGCCCACACCGACCAACACCGACGGCGATTATCCCGCTCGGCGTTTCCACTTTGTCCACGATCTTCTTCGCGTCCCAACGCTTCCGCGCGTCGGCGACGAGCAAACGCAGAAAAGCGTCCCTGGTCGTCGCAGCATCACCATCGTTTGCTTTTACCTCGACCTCTTTCCACAGTTTCGACAGCACGAGTTCATTCGCTAACGTCTCGTCAAACATCACGTCTTTCACGTCTTCGTCCTCTTTGGCGACGTTTGATGGTTTTTTCTCGTTAAATATTAAAGCGCTCTTCTTCCTCTCGAATTTATTGCGC
>Ga0181552_10002513_pt1 | contig 13324 bp, 11 predicted proteins | sample 011ome_18_FD_130583 | JGI IMG/M metagenome (GOLD analysis project Ga0181552, IMG submission 130583) | Coastal salt marsh microbial communities from the Groves Creek Marsh, Skidaway Island, Georgia - 011501BT metaG (megahit assembly) | ecosystem: Environmental > Aquatic > Marine > Intertidal...
AACGAACTTAATTGATAGGTTAACATGTTGGCATAACCCCAACAGTGACTAACAATTTCTATATCAAACTTTCCTATTACTGCCTTGCGATCTACTTCAGCAGGTATTTTATCGCGAAACAATGATTGCGGTAAAATACGACCAAACACCAAACGATAAGCTTGTATAGCAAGGCTATTAAAGCCATTTGGTGGAAATGTTTTTGTTTCTATCAAGATAAATAAGTAAGCCCAAAAAGGAATCTGTTTTAATAAAATGATAACATATTGCTTAACATTACTGCCAATCGAACTGAGCGTAGAGAGGATAATCCTGCCATGTTAGGGGTATTCAGCATGGGGGTAGCAATAAATAGACAAATAAATGAATCTTGCTGCGAACGTGCTCAAAGCTGAGTTAGATCCCAAGCCTAGTAGATTGTTTAAGGCAGTAAAAATGCGTTATGTAAAAATAAAATTAATGAAATGTTTGCATGGAATAAGGTTATCTAGGTTAGAACTATTCTTTAAAGACATAATCTAATTGCTTGAAGTAGGGGATAAACTGGTTCCAATTTTGAACCAATGGCTTCACCAAATTAATCAATTTTGTTTATGGTTGTAAAAACTCAGGTTTGAATCTTTAATTGAGAATATTCTTATAGCGAAGATATCTTTTAAATAATTTTGATAGTTTTTCCAAGGTGCCTTATTGCCTTGTTTTGGCATTTGATTTAAACCTCTTTCAAAATAACCAGATGTAAAATCAATTAATCTATCATCACCATGAGCCTCTTTATCGTCTATTGGTTCACAACAACTCACACCTTTTTTATCCATTAGATTTATTAATCTACAAACGTATTCACACGTAAGATCTGCACGAAGTGTCCACGAGGCATTTACATACCCAAAGGACATTGCAAAATTTGGAACTCCACTTAACATCATTCCCTTGTAGGTTAATCTTTCATTAGGAATAACCTTAATATCATCAATAGTAACATCGATCCCATTAAGAGAATTTAATTCAATGCCTGTAGCTGTAATAATAATATCTGCTTCAATTTTTTTACCTGAATTTAAGAGAATTCCTTTAGATTGAAACTCATCAATAGTATCAGTTACTACAGATGATTTTTTATCCTTAATTGATTGAAAAAGATCACTGTCTGGAACTAAGCATATTCTTTGATCCCAGGGTTTATATGATGGGGTGAAGTGTTGTTCGACATCATATTCTTCACCTAATTCATCTCTAATCATATCCAAGATTCTATTTTTAGTTGCTTCAGGATATTTTCTTGCTATTAAAAAAGTCCAGCTCTGAAATAAAATATTTTTCCATCTAATTAAAAAATAAGTAAGCTTTATTGGAAGAAATTTTCTTAAAAATTTATTTATAACATCTTCACTTGGCCTTGAAACAACATATGTGGGTGATCTTTGTATCATTACTACATGCTCAGCTTCCTTGGCAATTTCTGGAACAATTGTTACTGCTGTTGCGCCGCTACCAATCACGGCAATTTTTTTATTTTTATAATCTATTGAATCATTCCAAAATTGAGGATGAATTATTTGGCCCTGAAAATTTTCTTGATTATTAAAGTAGGGCATATGAGGCTTTGTATAACTGTAATATCCACCACATAAAAATAAAAAATTACATGTCATTTTTTTATTAAGAGATCCTTCACATATCTCAAGTTCCCAAACCGATTTTTTTGAATTCCAATTTGCAGAACTAACCTTATGTTGAAGAAGGATATCTTTCATCAAATCATATTCAGCTATTGTTTCTTTTAGGTATTCAAGAATTGATGGTCCATCTGCTATAGATTTATTATGTATCCATGGTTTAAACCTGAAACCAAGCGTATGCATATCTGAATCTGACCTAATGCCTGGATATTTAAAGAGATCCCATGTCCCACCAGCACTATCTCTACCTTCAAGAATTAAAAAGGATTTATTTGGGCATGATTTTTTAAGATTGTATCCTGCAGCTATACCTGATATACCTGCTCCCACGACTACAACATCTTTATGTGTATCTAAAATAGTTATGACCTATATTATTTTTAAGTTAAAATTTTTTTATGAAATATATATTACTATCTATTTTTGTTTTTTCTAATCTTTTATTTTCCTATGAAGTTCAAATAAATAGTTTAAAAAATAAAAACCCAGAGAGAGTTTTATATATAGGTAATAGCTACCTTTATTACAACGACAGTCTTCATAATCATGTAAGGCGAATGCTTGAAGAGGTATATAAAAATGATATTGATACTAGTAATTACAAATCAGTAACAATAAGTGGCTCAAGATCATGGCATCATAATATTGATTATTCGATTAATCACAAAAATCTTGGTGCCGAGAAACCTTTTGAGCTTGTTATTTTTCAAGGTGGTAGCGGTGAAACAGACACCACCCTAGAAAGAAAAATTTTTTCTGATACTGTGAAGAAGGTTGTTAAAAAAATAAATCAATCAGGTGCAGAAGCTGCTTTATATATGATTCATTCGTATGTGGAGCCTCATAAGAATGTAAATTCTCAAATGATTGAAGACATTAAAAAAATGTATATAGATGCTGGCAATAAAAATAACGCTTTAGTGATTCCAGTTGGAATTGCATTTGAAAATGCATATTTGCAAAAGCCTAATATCAATCTCCATAAAAAGTTTGATGGATCTCATCCAAACATGCTTGGAACATACTTAGCGTCTTGTGTAGTTTTTTCTAGTATTACTCAAATATCACCTTTGGGAATTGATTATTCATATTTTGGGACAATCAATGAAACTGATAAAAAATTCCTACAACAAATAGCTCACCAAACTGTTGAAGAATTTTTTAATATTAAAATGTAGAATAAAACTATGAAATTTAAAATTAAGAATTTTTTCCTGTTAATAGTTTTTAGTAATTCTTTAATGCTTTTATCTAATGAAGATTATGTATTAATTCCTAAGAATATATTAGATGTAAGAAGTGGATCTTTAATAAAGGGAAATATTCATATCAAGGGTGGAATTATTGTTGCTATTAATCAAAAGCTATCTAATGATAAAAATAAAAATATTATTCTAGAAGGAGTTACATTGATTCCCGGTTTAATGGATTCTCATGTTCATTTAATTGGAAACAATGAACTTAATGGGTATGAATCAATTAGTGAGTCATCTCAAATGGCTACTATATATGGTGTTAAAAATGCAAAAAATACTTTGCTCGCTGGATTTACCACTGTAAGAAACGTTGGTGCTGGTCACTTTGCTGATGTTGCATTGAGAGATGCAATTAAAAATGAGGTTGTTATTGGACCAAGAATGATAGTTTCTGGACCAACGTTAAGTATTTCTGGTGGACACGGAGATAATAATTTACTTCCTTTTGGTCATAACCATAGCAACTCAAATCATAGTATTGTTGATAGTCCGTGGGAAGCTCGAAAAGCAGTTAGAATCAATAGGAAATACGGAGCTGATTTAATTAAGTTTACTGCTACTGGCGGTGTTATGTCTAAGAATACTGATCCAAATGCAAGACAATTTACTCTTGAGGAAATGAAAGCAATTGTTGATGAAGCGCATAGTCACGGTATGACTGTTGCAGCCCATGCTCATGGATTAAAAGGAATACAGGCAGCGATAGAGGCTGGTGTTGATTCTATTGAGCATAGTAGTTTTATTGATTTAGCAACTATTAAGAAAGCCATTAATAAAAATGTTTACCTTTCTATGGATATTTATGTATCTGATTACATACTAGGTGAAGGAATTAAAAAAGGAATTCTTGAAGAATCTTTGGAAAAAGAAAGAAAAGTTGGAAGGATTCAAAGAGAAAATTTTAAATTGGCTCATTCTATGGGTGCTTTAATGGTGTTTGGTACTGATGCGGGTATTTATAATCATGGTGATAACGCCAAACAATTTAAATATATGGTTAAGTGGGGAATGACTCCACTAGAGGCAATACAGGCATCAACTTTAAATACAGCCAAATTATTTAAAATGAATAGAGTTGGTGAAATTAAAGAGGGCTTTTATGCCGATATTGTTGGTGTCTCATCAAATCCATTAAATGACATCCGATCCCTTGAAAGAGTTGTGTTTGTAATGAAAAACGGCAAGATTTATAAAAATTTATAAAACTTATGATTATTGGTGTACCTAAAGAATCTAAAAATAATGAATATAGAGTTGGACTCACTCCACTTTCTGTAAGAACTCTTGTTGATGAGGGGCATATTGTAAATGTTGAACATAATGCTGGTCATGAAATAGGTTTTTTAAACCAGGATTACATCGATGCTGGTGCAAATATTATAAAAACACCCAGTGAGCTATATGAACTATCTTATTTAATAGTAAAAGTTAAAGAACCTACTTCGGAAGAGTATAAATATTTTAATGAAAAACATACTTTATTTGCATATCTTCATTTAGCTGGGGATCCTATTAATGCATTAAAGCTTGTAGAAACTGGTGTTACTGCTATAGCTTTGGAAACTGTTACTGCAGATGATGGCTCTATGCCATTATTATTTCCAATGAGCAAAATAGCTGGACAACTAAGCTTTATCGTAGGTTCATATTTTTTATTAAAGCCAAATAAAGGCATGGGTACAATTATTGGAGATATCGATAATATTGAGCCAAGAATTGTCACCGTCATTGGTGGGGGTGTTGCAGGCACTGAGGCAATAAAAAAAGCAATTGAAAATAAAGCTCATGTTAAGGTTTTAGATCTTTCAAAAACTAAACTTGAGCTATTAAAGGAAAGGTTCGGATCGGATAATATTGAATACATTCTATCTTCGGAAAAAGAAATTGAATCTGCAATAGAACAATCGGATTTAATTATAGGAGCTGTATATGTTCTTGGGAAAAAAGCACCAAAAGTTATTACTAAATCAATGCTTAAGAATATGCGTCCAGGCTCAGTGATGGTGGACATATCTATTGATCAGGGAGGGTGTTTTGAGACAAGCAGACCAACAACTCATTCAAAACCAGTCTTTATCGAAAATGAAATTGTTCATTATTGTGTTACGAATATGCCCGGTGCAGTTCCATTAACAGCTACAGAAGCTCTGAATAATGCAACTTTGCCATACATTAGAGAGTTAGCAGATAAAGGCATTGAAAATGCTTTGTTAGAAAACATTCATCTAGCAAATGGCTTAAACATTAAAAATTTTCGTATAGTTCATGATTCAGTAAAAGAAAATTTTTAATAATATGTATATTTTTTTTTAAATTTTATTTCCTATAACTAGGACCTTCTAGATTAAAGGTGATTTTTTGATTAATTCATAAAAAATTATTAGTTTTTTTTATGATAAATTTGATTGACAATGCATCTTTTTATAGTTTAAATACTAACCAAGGCGCATTATTTGTGTGTCTTTTTATTATATATATAAAAAAAGGGGATAAAAATTATGAAAATTTTAGATTATAGATTCCTTGCAATATTCTTTGCTTTTTTCTCTTTATCGGTTCTTGCTGATAATCCAGGAGATGAAGTTGCTGAGAATGTTGTTCAGGAAACTTCTATGGCTGATGAAAGCGCTGAAGTTACAAGTTCAGATGCTGATATTGAAGATGTTGTTGTTACAGGAACAAGATTCGGTGTATCACAGTATAAATCATCACAGCCAATTACAATTATAACTGCAGATGATATCAGAGTGCAGGGCTATACAAATGCTGCATCTGCTGTATTTGATTTGCCATCAGTTTTCGCATCTGCTAACACAGCTGGAAATCAAAATAGCTTAGTTGCTGGTCAAAGGATTGCTAATAACTTTGGTCTAGGTTCTGGTAGAACTCTTACTCTTGTAGACGGGAAAAGGTTTGTAAGTTCGCAAACTATCCAAGGCGGCTCAGCTGCTACTGGATCTGTTGACTTAAACAACATACCTTTAACTCTTATCAAGAGAATTGAAGTTCAATCTTCAGGCGGTAGTGCTATGTATGGTTCTGATGCCATTGCTGGTGTTATTAACTATGTAATAGACAGAGAGTATGAAGGATTTGAATTAGGTTTAGACACTTCACAACCATATTTTGGTGACGGTAACGGAATATCCCCTACAAATACTGTTTCACTAACTTTTGGTGGTTCTTTTGACGACGGAAAAGGTCATATAGCTGTTGCTATGCAACATAATAGGCAACCTGAGATTGCAATAGGTCAGGTCGATGGTTTAAGAGATTGTGAAAACAGTGTTGTTAGAACTAGAACTTTTGCTGATGGCAAGAGCTATCAATCGGGTTACTACGACGGTTCAATGGTGTGGCCTAATGGTACGGACATTCAGAGTAATGTAGGTATGTGTTATGTGCTTGACCTATTACCTTTTGAAGGTGGCACATTTGATCCTAGAAACTTCACAAGAAGATTAGTTGATTGGAGTGGTGCTCCTGCATATGATGCGCAGTATCTTTTTGATACAGACGGAAATCTAATTCCTCACGTTAGAGGCACAAGTTATAATAACTTTGCTTTTAGAATTGGTGGAAACCAAATGGCTTCAGATAATAATGAAACATTGCTTGCAAAGAGTGAAAGAAATGCTTTATCAGTATTTACCACATACCAAATAAGCGATGACGTTAGATTAAAAGTTGATGTTTTTGCAAATAGATCTGGTGCTGAAGAAACTGGTGATGCTACAGGTGGTCCATACTTATACGATGGCTTTGGTGGTGATTTAGATGGCGGTTATTATAACTATCCGTTCTTTGAATGTGGACATCCATATATGTCAGCAGCTACAACTCAAAAGTGTAACTCTTTATGGCCAGCTGTTCCTGCTAATTTAGGGGCTGCGGTATTAGATGACGATGGAAACCCAACATATACCACAACATATGATCCAGTAACTGGTGATGCTATTCTTACACCTATTGTTGTTACTGATCCGTTTGCCGGGAGAAGAGGTTTCTTAGTTGGTAAAACAGTCAGAGATCTTTACGATGATCCAAGAGGTCCAAGAAGCAAAGGTCAACAAGACCTCTTATCTTACACTGTTGCTCTGGATGGAAAATTCGATCTTAACGGCAACGAATGGACATGGGAAGCTGGTATTATTAATGGTACCGTTGATCTAATGGGTAGAAGCCAAGATATCAATAGAGGTAGAATGGTTACTGCTCTTGATACTGGTATTAACCCTCTTACTGGTGAAGTTGATTGTAAAATGAACTATGTAGATGACTATCTTGGATTAACTGTTGGTGCTGCTAACCCTTGGGATAGTGCTGCTTATCATCCAACTACATTTGGTTCAGTAGGTATACCAGGTGATTGTATTCCTTACAACCCATTTGGATATAATCCTAATAGTCCTGCTGCTGCCTATATCATGATGGATGTTATTGATACAGCTAAAAACACACAAAATATCACATTTGCTGAAATTCAAGGTACTGCCTTTAATATTCCAGCTGGTGAGGTAAAAGTGGCTTTAGGTATTTCAGACAGAGACGAGTATCTTAAATATAGAACTCCTTCTGTAGAGCAACACAGGCTAACAAGATCTGCTGTTCCTGGATATAACTCAAATGAGGGTGGTTATACTTCAGAAGAATATTATGCTGAACTATCATTACCTTTGGTAAGTGAAGATATGGGTCTTACATACATGGGCTGGGGTATTCAAGACTTAAGGATTGATGCTTCATACAGAGAGATTGAGAATTCATTCTCTGGAGATTATTCTGTTGATGCTGCAAATATTTACTGGCAAATAAGTGATACCTTATCTTTCAGAGGTGGTACACAAACTGCGGTTAGAACGCCTGATCTTACAGACGTATTTGGACCACAGGGACCAGATTTTGAGTTTGCAAGTGATCCATGTGATGACCGTTATATTGATACTGGTGTAGATCCAGCGCAAAGAAGAGCTAACTGTGAAGCAGAGCCATGGTGGGTTGACGGTTGGGAATCTCAAATCGTAAATAAATCTGTTGAAGGTAGATCAGGTGGTAATCCTAATCTAAAAAATGAGCTTGGTGATACTATGTCATACGGTCTTATTTTCCAACCTGATTATGATTTACTTCCTGGTGATTTCACTATGAGTGTTGATTTTGTTCAAATTGAAATGACAGATGTTGTTGCTCAGTTCTCTTTGACTCAAAACATGAATGCATGTTATGACTATGCTGTACAAGATCCTAAGTATTGTGATACCTTTAGTAGGGTTACAGACCCAGCTGGTGAAGCTGCATTCAAATGGGGTGACGTTAATGACTTTTTACTTGCTGTAAATAACGTTGGTGTCAGAAACTTTGAGACATACATTTACAACATGGACTACATCCAAGATACATCATACGGTGAACTTTCTGTAAGATTCAGAGGATATAATCAGCAATTATTTGAATCAGCACCTACTGCTGATCCAGAGGATTTAGTTGATTATACTGGTCAAGCAGATGAACCTGAGTGGATCTATGATGTACTTATTGGTCTTAAAAGAGACAAATGGGGTCTTTACTATCAGATAGACGGTCAATCAGGTGGTTACATTGATATCCTTCAAAATATGGAAACACAGGCTGATAAATATATTGGTCTAGATGGTAATGTAATTACTGAATTTGATGGTTACTTTTTAGATTCATTGTCATTAACATGGACTCCAAGAGAGGAGACTTTTGTGGCATTGAACATTAGTAATCCATTTGATCTAGATGGTACTGAAAGCAGATTTGATAGAGAAAGAGGACTTAACCTTTATCAAACAATTTCATTATCTTTAAGACACAGATTCTAATTCGATTAGATCATAATCTAAGGAGGGCTAAGCCCTCCTTTTTTTTGCAACAATAAAAATGAAATTAAAATATTATCAAGTTGATGCCTTTACTGAAAATGTTTTTAAAGGAAATCCAGCTGGTGTTATTTTTAGTGATTTAGATGATGAAACTCTTATGCAAAAAATTGCTTTTGAAAATAATTTATCTGAAACTGCTTTCATATCAAAAAAAAATGACGAATATTTTATTAGGTGGTTTACTCCATGTTGTGAAGTAGACTTGTGTGGACATGCTACTTTAGCCTCTTCTTATGTTTACTTTAATTATATTGACAAAAATTCAAATAAATTCATTGTAAACTCAAAATCAGGATATCTTGAAATTACCAAAAAGAATGATATGTTTAGTATGAATTTTCCAGTTGATTCCATAAATGAATTAACAAAAGATCTACCAGAAATAGATGGTTTTTTAGGTCAAAAACCATCTAAGATTTACAAGGGTAGGGACGATTATCTATGTATATTTTCTAACGAAGCAGACGTTGCTAATTTAATACCAAACTTTTCATCTACAACTTCTATTAAATCTAGAGGAATTATTGCCTCAGCCAAGTCTAATGAATATGATTTTGTTTCTAGATGTTTTTTTCCTCAGACCGGTGTAAATGAAGACCCTGTTACAGGGTCAGCACACACAACTCTCATACCATATTGGTCTAAAATTCTTAATAAAACTAGCTTAATTGCAAAACAAATATCTCATAGAGGTGGTATTTTGGAATGTGAATTGGAGAACGATAGGGTCATAATTAGCGGTAAAGCTGTTTTATTTCTTGACGGTGAAATAACATTAAATTCTTATTAGTTGTTTGCCAAAGTTTTTCCCCGATAAAACATCCCTGAGAGCTTCTGGGGCTTTTTTAAGACCAGGCTTTTTGCACTCTTTATAATATATCTTTCTTTGCTCTATGAGCTTTACAAGTTCCTTGGTAGCATTTGACCATTGATCCATCCATTCTGTTACAACAAAGAATCTATAAATTGGTTTGGTATCTAATTTTGAAAATATATTAAATGGACTCCCTTTTAATAAATCATCATTATTATATTGAGAAATAAATCCACATATGGGCACTCTTGCATTTTTATTTAATAGTGGAGCTATAGCTTCTGTAACCTTACCTCCAACATTTTCAAAATAAATATCAATACCTTCATCACATATTTCATTTAAGGTATCTTGGAAGTTGTAATTTTTATAATCTATACAATAATCAAAGTTATAGTTATTTATGACATATGAACACTTAGCTTCACCACCTGCTATTCCTACTACCTTACAACCTAGATTTTTTGCTAGTTGGCCAACTATTGAACCGACTGCCCCTGATGCAGCTGATATTACAATTGTTTCATTTTTTTTTGGTTTACCAATTTTGTTTAATCCGAAATAGGCTGTTCTTCCTGGCATTCCTGCAGCTCCAAGAAAATAAGATATAGGTATATTAGTTTTTGGAAGCTTAAATAGACTAATGTCAGTATCATGAGTAACTATATGTGTTTGCCATCCTTTGTGAACGCATACAAAGTCACCAATATTGTAATATTTAGATTTAGATTCAATAATTTCTCCAACACTCTCTCCTGTCATAGGATGACCAATTTTTACTGGTGAAGCATATGAAACTCCGCCATTCATTCTTCCTCTCATATAAGGATCAATTGATAAATAATGGACTTTAATTAAAATTTGATTTTTATTTAAATCTGTAATTTTTTGTTGATCATATAACCAGCAATCGTCAAAAGGCATTCCTCTAGGTCGTTTATTCAAGAGTAGTCTTGAATTTATATATTCCATATTTTTATATTAATTTTGTTAGTTCTCTAAAATGTTTTCTGCAAACAGACTGATACGACTCATTACCACCAACTTTAATTTTTTTACCTTCAGTTATTGGATTACCATTTTCATCAATTCTAATAACCATGGTTGCTTTTCGTGTACACATAGTGCAGATTGTTTTTAATTCAATTAAGTTGTCAGATATGGCAAGTAATTCTTTACTTCCTTCAAAAAGCTCACCTTTAAAGTCTGTTCTTATGCCGTAACACATGACAGGACAATTATGCATATCTGCAATTTGCGAGAGTTGTCGTACCTGATTTTTTTTAAGAAATTGTGCTTCATCAACAAGAATACAGCTAAGTTTTATTGTTTTATTTTTTTTATAAAAATCTAAAAAGTTGAAACTCTTATCTGCCACCAATGCTTCGCAACTAAGACCTATTCTTGAAACAATTTTTTGATTTGAAATTTTTTTAGTTTCTTCAGGTATAAATAACAATGTCTCTAAACCACTTGAGCGATAATTGTGATTGGCTTGTAGTAAAAGGGTAGATTTTCCTGCATTCATTGTAGAATAGTAAAAATGAAGTTTAGCCATACAGTAATAATAGTTCATGAATGTATTTGAAGAAAGGGGAATTATTACACTAGATCTTCATGGTGTAAGACATCATGAGGTAAATGAAATTGTCCATGATTTTGTACTTAGAAATCAAGATAAGCTACCATTAATTATTATTTGTGGTAACAGTATGAGAATGATTAATTTAGTTTGTGAGTGCTGCAAGAAACAAAATTTTGAATATAGCCAACCTAGATTCGGTATAGTAAGGGTTGAAAGAATATAAATTATGAAAATTAAAGATATTTTTAAACTTGATAAACAGTTATCAGATGAAGAAAAGATAGTTTCTAAATCTGCATTTGAATATTGTCAAAATGAATTAATGCCAAGAATACTTGAGGCAAATCGTAATGAAATCTTTGATATAGAAATATATAAAGACTTTGGCTCAATGGGCTTTCTTGGAGCTCCGCTGCATGGTTACGGTTGTCCTGGTACAAATTATGTTTCTTACGGATTAATTGCTAGAGAAATAGAAAGAGTTGATTCAAGCTATCGCTCAGCATTTAGTGTTCAGACTTCCTTATCAATGTATGCAATTTATAAATTTGGATCAGAAGAACAAAAAAATTTCTATCTCCCTCAAATGGCTAAAGGTGAAATTATTGGGTGTTTTGGTCTTACTGAAAGCGATGCTGGCTCTGATCCATCATCTATGAAAACTAATGCTAAAAAGGCTGATGGGGGTTATATATTAAATGGCTCTAAAACTTGGATAACAAACTCCCCAATTGCAAATGTACTAATAATATGGGCAAAAGATGAACAAAATATTTTAAGAGGCTTTATTGTTGATAGAGATACCAAAGGTCTTAGCACTCCTTATCTAGAAGGAAAATTTTCATTGAGAGCTTCCGCAACTGGTCAAATCTTTTTAGAAGATGTTTATGTTGAAGAATCTAAGGTTCTTCCAGACGCTAAAAGTTTTAGAGCTCCATTTTCATGTTTAAACATGGCCAGATATGGGATATCTTGGGGAGTAATAGGTGCTGCTGAGTATTGCTGGAATGCAGCTCTTGAATATTCAATTGACAGAATCCAATTTAAAGCTCCTTTGGCATCAAAACAGCTTATTCAAAAAAAACTAGCTGATATGCAAACAGAAATTACTCTTGGCCTTCAAGGCTCTCTAAGAGTTGGCAGACTAATTGATGATGGTGATTTTGATCCTGACGCGATTTCACTTATTAAAAGAAATAATTGTTCAAAATCATTAGACATAGCAAGATCCTCAAGAGATATTTTTGGTGGCAATGGTATTAGCGATGAATATCACGTAATAAGACATTGTATGAATTTAGAGGCCGTGAAAACATATGAAGGCACCGATGATATACATGCTTTAATTTTAGGAAATTCTCAAACTGGAATTTCAGCATTTTAGAACTTTTAGTAATATTAATTGTCTATAAAGCATATAATTATTAATAAATGATAATCAAGACTGATAATTTAAAAAGAACGTATGTTACTGGCACCCAATCTGTTGATGCTATTAAAGGTATTAACTTAGAAATTCAAAAAGGAGAATTTCTATCAATTATGGGTCCATCTGGATCTGGAAAGACAACACTAATGAATATTATTGGTTGTCTTGATACAGCAACATCTGGTACATATTATCTTAATGAAAAGTTAGTGAATAATTTGTCAGATGATGAATTATCAATTATTAGAAATAAAGAAATTGGTTTTGTATTTCAATCATTTCATCTACTTGCAAGAAACTCTGCATTGAACAATGTTATGCTTCCATTAAGATATGCTGGTATGCGAGAAAGTGATGCTATTGTCAGAGCAGCAGAGGTTTTGAAGGAAGTTGGACTATCTGACAGGATTGATCATAGTCCATCTGAGCTCTCAGGAGGGCAGCAGCAAAGAGTGGCTATTGCAAGGGCTTTGGTTAATAAGCCTAGTATAATATTTGCAGACGAACCGACTGGCAATCTTGATTCAAAAACAGGTGAAGATGTCATGGAGTTATTTAAAAATTTAAATAATCAGGGACAAACAATAATCTTAATTACACATGAAGAAGATATTGCTAAACAGTCTAAAAGAATTATTAATATTAAAGATGG
>Ga0181552_10002515_pt1 | contig 13313 bp, 12 predicted proteins | sample 011ome_18_FD_130583 | JGI IMG/M metagenome (GOLD analysis project Ga0181552, IMG submission 130583) | Coastal salt marsh microbial communities from the Groves Creek Marsh, Skidaway Island, Georgia - 011501BT metaG (megahit assembly) | ecosystem: Environmental > Aquatic > Marine > Intertidal...
TGCTACAGGTGCTTCTCGTAAATATTGGAATGAAGTTAAAATTGAATTTAAAGAAATAAGAAACTGTTCTGCTAACAAAGTCGCTGACTATATTGATTTTGTAAAACCTAAGTTAATTGTTACCTCAGCTTCTGGCAATATAAAGCTTGAGCATTTATTCATTTTAGAAGCAAAAAAAAAATCCATACCTTCAGCAAGTTTTATCGATATTTGGACAAACTACTTATCTCGTTTTAATTATAAAAAAGAATTAGTCTTTCCAGATCATATACTTGCTATTGATAATCGTTGCAAAAAAGAAATGATTAAAGATGGTGTTCCTCAAAATTTGATAAAAATAATTGGACAACCTTATCTTGAAAGTATCACAAAAAAAATACCACCACTAGGTCAGAATTTACTACTAGTTGGTCAACCAATAAAAAAATATTTTGGTAAGACTTTTGGTTATGATGAAAAAGATTTTAAAAAAATTTGTTTAAAAGCAATTAGAAAAACAAATAATTATAATTTTTTATATACCATGCACCCTGAAGAAGTATTTTATGAAGTTGAAGAAAATTTTAGGGTCCCATACATAAAAGGAAGAGGTTATATTGATATAGTTAATAGCCACACTGTATTGGGTATCTTTTCTATGCAAATGATAATTGGTTATTTATGGGGAAGAAAAGTTGCAACTATTCAGCCAAAATCTCTCAAGGTTGATCCTTCACCATTATCACGTTGGGGCTTAGTTCCAATACTAAAAAATGTAGATGAAGTTGTAGAATTTTTTGCAAGAAAAAATACAATGACAAAAAACTTTAAATTTAAAAAAAAATTAAAAGATAGATTTGACCAATTAGGGATATCTGGTAGCGTTGAAAGATTTCAAAAATTTTTAATTAAATATTCTAATTGATATAAAACAACTATAAATTTTATTCTCTTTTTCCTCTACCTATAAGAATATACTTTTCTTTAGAATCAGAAGATTTATATTTTTTTGTTTTTGTAAATGGTTCAAATGATCTATCGTCTTTGGTACTATCATTAGGGACTAGAGATTTTTTTTTAACCCATCTCCAATTTTTATTTCTTTCCCAAATATTCTTATTTCTAATATTATCTAAAACAAAATTAAATGCCGTTTGTTTAACTCCCAACCATTTCAGGAATAGTTCAATATTTTTAGGTTTTTTCGACTGGTAATACTTTACTAAAATTATTGCTTCACTTCTTGTTAAATGACCCAATCGAATTTCTCTACATGCATGATCAACTACTTTGGTGTAACCATGTTTTAGGTCTTTAATAAAATCATGTAAATCCATGTAAATGTAAGAGTCTACATCATTATAAATATCAAAAGTTCGATTTATCAGGGATGTTTCGTATTGATATAATTTAATCATTTTTTCGTGTTGTATCCTTGAGTCCCAACGAATATAGTTGTTCAGATAAATTCCCCTAATACCAACTTTTTGGATGTAATTATCTTCTGGATAGTAAAAAGGATTAAGATGGTCTTCTGTTAAGTTTTCCATTTCACCGAATAGATCTTCTGCCTCAAATCCCATTAAATCATGTTCTTTTCGATATTTTCTTGTCATCTCTACCTCATCAAGGTGACTAAACATTCCAACTTGATCAATACCCTGATGAGCACCCCATATTATCAATGGAATTTTGTGTTGAGCTGCAGTCTGAACCGGAAATACCGTTTCACCAGCAAGGCAGTGCCAATAAAGGCTTCCTAATTTAAAAAGAGTTTCTCTTGTAATTTGTTTTATTGAGTTTGGATTAACTGTCTTTGTAATGATGTCACAATCAAATTTAATTCTTAAATTAGCTAAATTTCTAACCCCAATATCAGTATTATAATGTTTATTATAACTGACTAAAAGAGGATTCATTTTGAACTTATTTTTAATTAAATGTACAATATAATAACTATCTCGTGCGCCACTTACTGGTATAATACAGTCATAATTATTACCACTCTTACATCGATATTGTTCAAGTATAGCTCTTAATTTTTTTTCTCTTTTTTTCCAATCTAGTTTATCTTTTTCTTCATGTACGCGACATCCACTGCAAATTCCTTCTTTATCAAATGTAAGATTGAGAGGGTGTTTTTCATTATAAAGACATCTTTTACAAAATTTACTCATATCTTTTCTATCTTTATTTTCTTATACAAAAGATTTTTCAACTTATTATCTGACAATCGGTTGACTCTACCATCATAATTTATTGACATTTGATTATATGAAAATTTAATATCTTGGCGAATTGGCAAAACTTTATCAACACAAGCTTTCGCGATAGTTATACTATGCTCTGTAAAATGAAAATAGTTTGAAGCAGATGCCCCACTTACATTAGTTTTTTGTAAAACATCTTGTATATGTGATGGATTTCCAGCACCACCAGAACAAACAACGGGTATTGATACTTTTTTGCTTACTTTGTCAATTAATTCAATATTATATCCTAGGCGTAAACCATCTCTTTCAACGTCATTAAGAAAAATCTCTCCTGCTCCAGCTGTTTCATATTCAGCAACAGTCTTCAATATTGATTTATCCAATACCTTTCCTGATTTGTAGTCAAAAACTTTATAATCATCTTTAGTTTTTAAGCTATCAATACTAGCCACAATACATTGTTGCCCGAACACTTTGCGACCTTCAATCAAACAATCTAAATTTTGATTTAAAGATTGATTGAGACAGATTTTGTCAGCTCCTGCTTTAAGCAATTCTCCTATTTGCTGAATATTTGTAATACCGCCACCTACTGTAAGTGGCACCAAACATTTTGAAGAAACTTTTTTAACAATATCTAAGTTAATCAAACTCTTATTTTTTGATGCGCTGATATCAATTAAAAATAACTCATCAACACCCCAGGCATTGAATGCTTCTGCAGCAATTTCAGGACGACCAACTGGTAAATATTTATTGAAACCTATACTTTGAACCAAAATATCATTTTGAATAAATAGAGCTGCAATTATTCTTTTTTTTAGCATTGAGCAACGTAGTTCATAAAACCTCTATATAATCGTAATCCAGCTAACGAACTCTTTTCGGGGTGAAACTGAACACCAAAAATATTTTTATAACCGATTGCCACATTGAGGTTAGTACCATATTTACAAGTTGCTATGACATACTTTTTTTCGCATAAATAATGATAACTATGGTCAAAATAAAAGTGAGATTTATTAGTTATTCCTGTAAATATGGGATTTGATTGTTTAATATCAACATTATTCCAACCAACATGTGGAATAGGCAAGTTAATTTTTTTTTTTTCAATTATACTTACCTTGCCCGGAATCCAACCTAACCCCTCATGGCAACCATTTTCTTCTGACATATTGGCCATAAGTTGCATGCCTACACAAATACCTAAAATTGGTTTTTTTTTTGAAATCACTAATTCATTCAATATATTAAATAAGTTATCTTTTTTTAATTTAGCAGAACATGCGCCAAATGCACCAACACCTGGCAGGATTAGACCATCCATTTTTGTTAACTCTTTTTTGTTTTTTGAAATTTTTATAGATTTCAAGTCCAACCTATCAAAAGCATTTAAAATTGATTGTACATTTCCTACACCATAATCAACAATAGCTAATTTCATCAAGAATTTAAACCTACACCAACATCAAATAATGGCTCATACTCACCTGTATTTTTTTTAACAAAAAGATTTTTGTTAACCGATTTATCCACTTGCCACCAAAACTCATCTACACTTATGCCTATATAATTTGAAAAACTCTTAATATATTTTGAGGAGCATTTACCATCATATTCTTTAATCAATTTAATACCTTGATCACGAGTTAAGCGCTTATTTCGAATATCTTCATTAACATATTCAGCAACTTTTCCAAATCCAAATTTTAAATATTTTATCATTTGGTTTAGTGTGACCCAATCCTCATCAAGAGCGCTCACACCTTCTAGGTCGCCACTTTCCCAAGGTTTGTCATCACGAATTTCAAGACCATTTAAAGCTCCGTAAAGACCATTATCTCGTAAAGACCAAATATTCCAAAAATAACCTAAGAAAACTGTTTGTAGCTTTGCTTTATCCATCTCTTCAATACTTGGATAAAGGTATTGAAGAATTTGATTAGTTTTAATATTATCATCTAGGAGCCATCTATGGTCTTTACCTTTTAGAGTATTAAGCATTCTTAGGTTGTTACCATCCCAACCATTACTTCCCATCGAACCTAAGTCACCAATTTGAAGAGCTGGATTTTCACCCCACCAGATTAAAGGAATTTGATAAGCTATAGCCATTTTTGGAACACTACTAAATAGCGCTAGTTCTGTTGATTTACACCAATTTGAATATTCAAAGAAGCTTTTACGCATAAGTTTTTTCCATATACCAGGAGCAGGTTGAATACTAATACAATCAAAACCGTTATCAATTAAGTTCGATAAATTATTAACTCCTCGTTGAGATACTTGCTCAGGAGGATAAGACAAGCAAACAAGTAAAGGGTTCATACCCAATACTTTTTTAACAAACATTGCTTGCCTTAAACTATCTTTTCCTCCACTAACACCAATAATACTATCATATCCTTGAGAGGAATTTTTTTTTCCAAAAGAAATAATTTTATTTAATTCTTCTTTACGTTTATTCCAGTCTGTCTTTTGTAAACTGTTAAAGTATATACAAGCTGGACAAATTCCTTCATCATTAAAAACAGTACCAGGTCTAGTATCTGTTTGGAGACATGTTTTGCAAAACTTCATAATTATTTAAATTATTAAAAAATTACAATATAAAACATTAGAATAATTTAATATTAAATACTTAAATTTATTAAGCACAATTCTATATTTAAAGTGTCTGATACTTATATTTACCATTATTAACTAATTCAATTACCTTAAAAAATTTTTCATCAGGTATTGGACCCCAATATTTTGCGAACCTATGGTCTTGGGGCACTCCATCAGCTGAAGTAATTTTCTCGTCATAAATTAGTCTAAGAGCTTTACTTGCTAAGATACAACCTTCCTTATATACCTTTACTCTTATAGACTGATAATTTGTGTTGGAAGGGAATTTATAACATTCCAAAAAAATTATATTCCCTTCATCATAGCCTTCATTCATAAAATGCACTGTATTCCCAACCTTATCGTTATTGAATAGTGCCCACTCCACAGCCGATGAACCTCGATAGTATGGTAGTACACCTGGATGTACATTAATTGCACCATGTTTTGTTCCTTCAAGGATATGTTTTTTTAATTTTCTTGGGGTGCCGCCATTAAGCAAAACATCAACTGATAAGGATTTTATTAAATTTAGTGTTTCTTCATCATTGTGACTATTTACATAAAAAAAAGGGATCTTTTCATTGGTCATTTGATTGACATTGGCATTTTTTAAATCATTTCTTTCAAATGTATCACCTGTTCGATCAAACCAGATTTTTTTGTCTTTCTCTGAAAAATTATTTGAGTCACAAATTACAACTATATCTTTCATATTTTTTTTCAATATAGACGAAAGAAAAAGCGGTAATAAAGGTGAACTAATAGTTGAAAGGACCCCAATACGAAAATCACTATTTTTTCTTTTAACTTTACTTATCATTTGTAAACTCTATTTGTGTTACATTAATTAATATAACATTTTTTTTAATTTATAAAATTATTTTAAATATGTTATCAGCTTTCACTAGTTTTCTTTTTAAGAATATCTAAACACTTTAAAACTATAATGATATAAATCAAAAATTCTTTTAAGTTTTAATGCTAAAATTTTTAAAATATATATCTTAAACAAGCTTCATTGAATTACTCACTATTTATCATTTATATATGAACAGATATATTGCTTTCATGGTTTTATGAGATACTAATTTTGATATTGTAAATACATTAACTTCACTATTTTTAACTATGTATGTATAAGCTTAATCTATAGTTGAAATTAATATATTAAATTATATTGTTTAAGTTCAAGATTAATTTTAAATTATCTAAATAAAACAAGCTTTAATATTGTAAAATGAAAAAAAATATTATTTTAAATAACACCTCTATTCGCGACGCAGCTAGAGAAATGGACCTTAGAAACTTAAATTCTCTTGCTGTTATTAATAGCAAAAAGAAAGTTGTAGGTGTTTTTACTATGGGTGATTTTAGACGTGCTATTTTTTTTGGCTTAGACATAAGTGATAAACTTTCTTCAGTTTTAAACAAAGATTTTAAATATTTAATTAAAGGTTTTTCAAAAAAGGAGGCAAAAAAAATATTTATTGATAATGATTTAATTTTGGACATTCCTGTTTTGAATAAAAAATTTCAATTGTTAAAAATGATTAGTAAAAGTGATCTGTTTTCTCAGAAAGAACTAACTAAAAAAAAAATTAATTTAAATAACTTTCCAGTAGTTATTATGGCAGGAGGCAAAGGAACTAGACTAGATCCTTTCACTCGCATATTGCCAAAATCACTTATTCCCTTCGGACGAAATCCAATAATTAGAGTGATAATGGATTACTTTATAGAGTTTGGTTTAAAAAAATTTTATATTTCACTTAATGATAAGAGCAGTATGATTAAGGCATATTTTCATGATGTTAAATCATCGTATAATATTAAATATGTTGAGGAAAAAAAGCCCCTTGGTACAGCTGGGTCTTTAAAACTTTTAAAAAACAGCTTAAAGAGCACTTTTTTTGTTACAAATTCTGATATTTTAATAAAATCTTACTATCCATCAATTATAGAATTTCATAGAAAAAATAATTATGATTTAACTTTAGTTTCATCAATTCGTAATTATACAATTCCATATGGTATTTGTAATTTTGATAAAGAAGGAAAGCTTAAAAGCATTGAAGAAAAACCTGAGTATAATTTTCATGTTAATACAGGTTTATATTTAGTTGAGCCAAAAGTATTAAACTTAATACCAGTTAATAAAAGATTTGATATGGTTGAATTGATTAATAAAATTAAAAAAAAAAATATGAGAGTAGGCGTATTTCCAGTAACTGAAAATTCATGGAAAGATATTGGCAATTGGTCAGAGTATACAAAGAACGTAACTGGACTAATTGTTTAACCAATAAACGAGATTGAATCAAATGATAAGCAATAAAACAATTCTTTTACTCACTGATCAAATTTGGGCTTTTCCAATGTGTTTGCTAGGTGAGGAGTTAAATAAGAACAATAATGTTCATTATTATTTTACAAATCCTGAGTATATACAGGGTAAAAATCCAACCAAAACTCACATAGATTTCTATTTAAGCGATAAAGTAAAGAAAGAAAATATTCATGATCTTAAAGATATAAATGAGAAGTTTTTTGAAAATAAAAATAACATTACTTTAGATCAAAACCGATTAAATGAATTAGAACAAAATTATACTAACTTTTCTACCATCAATAAACAACTGTTGAGCTCTCAATTAACATCATCTCATTTTCATGATCGTTTTTACTACGAGTTAATGACGAATGAAGAAAGATTATATTGGTTAATTTTAAACTACGATAAAACTGAAAGTTTAATTGAATTAATTAAACCTGACTTTATATTCGATATAGAAACCGCCGAGTTGCAAAAATCAATAATTAATGAAATAGCTTATAAAAAAAAAATCACATCTATAAATATTGAATATACAAGGTATAAAAATTTTATTGTACCAACTTTTAGTTTAGGTCTAAAATTAGATAATTATTTTCTTGAAACGTATCAAAAAAACAAAGAGCAAAAAGATAAAGATCATAAAAAATATATTAATGAAATTATAACATACAGGAATCAAAATTCTATTGTTATTGAAAGAAATAAAAAGTATGTTTTTTCTTCTTACCAATTTAATTTAATTAAATTATTAAAAAAAGTTATTAGAAAATCTTATAATTTTTCTGTATCAACTTTTCGTTCAGGTAATTTGCCAACATTACAAACAATTAAAAAAGTATTATGGCATTATACTGTATATTTTCGTAAGTTTTACCTTTATTCAAAATTTAATAAATATTTTAAACCACCAACTAATGAGCAATATATCTACATGCCTCTTCATTATATACCTGAGTCAACTACCTTTACAAAGGCTCCCATGTATATAAATGAATTGATGATAATAGAAGCTATTTCAAAAACAATGCCAATCAATTGGAAATTATATGTAAAAGAACATCCGATGATGGTAGGTGAGCGTAAGATAAGTTTTTACTCTAAAGTTGCAAAAATACCCAACGTAAAACTTTTAGATTTTAAAAATCATAGAGAGCCTAAAGATTTGATTCAAAAATCTAAAGCAGTAATTACCATTACTGGCTCAAGTGCTTTTGAAGCTTCAATTTTAAATAAACCAGCTATTGTTTTTGGAAGTGTTTTTTACAATGTTATTCCGGGTATTAAAGTCGCAAATAGTTTTGAAGATTTAGAACACTTGTTTAAATTAATCAAAACTAACAATTGGTCTCAAGACAATACTATGGATTGCGCAACATACTTAAGAACCATAGATGAAGTTGGAGTAAACTTAGATATCGAAATTATAATTAAGCTTTCAGCAAAAAAAATAAAGCTACAATCATTAGATGATAGTGAAAAACTCAAATTAAAGAATATGATAAATAGCCTAATTCTATTTTACGAAAAAGCTATAAATATTTCTAAAAATGAACAATATAAAAAGGAATAAAAATCAGTAAATGTTCTAAAATTTGAATAAAAATAAACTTATAAAATTTAAATAATTTAATTTAGGTAAAGAGTGTAATTTTAAAAATTTGGTAAATTGTCAAGTGTATTTTCTATATGATATTTACTAATAAATTCAACTTTTAATCACCTTAATTGCGCAATATACGCCACGTTATCATATGGAACCTCAACGTACTCCTGTTTTAATGAGTTCACATATTTTGTTATAGCAATAATAATTTTTTTAAATTGGAAATTACTTTTACAATTTCTTTGAAGTGTACCGTGTGATTTCCAGGCTTTAATGAAATCATTTTTTTTTATTTTAATAATAAATCTATCACTTAACTTTTTAATATTTTTTAAATTTTTTTCCTTAGATAAAATATTTTTATAATCCAATCTTCTTTCTCCATAATTGTAATTGGGAATAAATGTTTTAATAATTTTTTCAATCTCCTTTTGATGAATATTTTTTAAATATCTATGGTTCCACATGCAACAAAAGTGCCCATTTTTTACAAGTATTCTTTTTATTTCTTTAAATGCTTTTTTATAATCAAGAGTATTAAAAGAAGAGCCAAAAAAAACAGAATAAACACTATTTGATTTTAATGTTGTATTTTCACCAGTTCCGCTAGACCAATTTATATTTGTAAAATTTTTTGTATTTTTTTCACCATATAATCGCATATTTTGATTTGGTTCAATTGCATTTACTATTAATTTATTTTTACATAATAATTTTGTTAATTTGCCGGTTCCTGCACCCACATCAGCGACTGGGTAGTTAGCGTTGCATTTAATTTTTTTTAAAATTTTTTTAATTAATTTATGAGAATAATCAGCTCTTAAGTCATAATAACGAGCTAAATTTGTATAATCCCAATTTGTTTTAATATTTTTAGACATGTAGATATTTTCCTTTTTTAAAATTTTTAAAAATTTCACATTTTAATTTAGGTTGTTTTATAGATTTGCCAATAACATTTCTATTTTTTTTTAGTTTTTTATTTGTTTTTTTAATTGGTGCTATGATGTTTATTACTTTAATTTTATTTTTTTTTATTTCAGTAAAAACTTTTGGATCTAAATATACGCTTGATATAATTGGAAAATAACCATTCTTAATTACAAGTTTTGCAATATTCAATACTCTTTTATTTTGCTTAATCCTATCAGATAACTTGTAGCCTAAATCGTAACTGATTAGAGACCTAACTACATCTCCATCAATTAAAAAAGATTTTTTCTTTTTTTTAAAAATATAATTAGATTGATATGTTTTTCCACTACCAGATAATCCAAACAACCAAACACCCTTTATCATAAAGAATTATCTTATTTCTTTTAATATTATTAAAAATATTATTTTACTTAAATATTAATGTTTTTTTAAATAATAGTATGTATATTAAAATATAATGTGATCAGCAACCTAATTATTTTTTTTGAAAGAGTTTTAAATATCCATAAAAATAAATAATATATTTTGGTTAATGAATATGAATAAAAACTTTAGAGATTTTTGGTTAAAAGAAGCTTACAATATTAAATGGTTTTATAAACCTAAAAAAGTTATAGATAATCATGATAATAAAATAGTTTGGTTTAAAGATGGTAAAATTAATGCTTTTGATACTTGTATTGAGCAAAATTTGTTGTCTAATAGAAACAAAATATGTATCCATTATTATGATAAAAATAGAAAATTAAACCAATATTCTTACGCAGAAGTAAGTGATTATGTAAAAAAATTTTCTTTTCAAATTAAAAAAACTTTTAAACAAAAAAAGATTAATACTGTAATTATATATGGGTCTGCGTCCATAGAAACCTCAATTGCAATATTTGCTTGTGCTCAACTAGGCATTCATTTTTCTGTGATTTTTCAAGATTTATCTTTTGAAGCTGTTAAGTTAAGGGCAAAAATATTAAAAGCGGACCTTTTAATAAGCAGATGTACCAATGTTGAATTTTATAAAAAGATTTTTAAAACTAAAATTTTTAATACCAATAAAATTATTTTCTTCCATAAAGATGAAAACTTAAATTTAAATAATATAAAAAAAATTAATTTAAAATTATTAAAAGAAAATAAACAAAAAATTAATATAATAAAAAAAATAAATTCAAATAAAGATTTTTTTACTTTATTTACTTCTGGTTCAACAGGACAACCAAAAGGTATAACTCATTCAACTGGTAATTATTTAGTATATGCAAACCATACGTGTAGAAGAAAATTTGGTATGAAAAAATCTTCTATAGTTTTAACAGCTTCAGACATTGGTTGGATAACTGGACACACATATTCATTATTTGGACCTCTTTCAATTGGTTGCAGCACGGTGATTTTAGAAAGACCAGCATTTTTAATTGATGAAGTATTTTTAAAAAAAGTTGTATCTAAATGTCAGGTTTCAATTTTATACTTACCTGTGACTTTAATCAGAATGATGAAATCATTATATGTAAAAAAAATAAAAAATAAATTTATAAAAACATTAGGTACTGTGGGAGAGCCATTGGCAAAAGATGTAGGTGATTGGTATTCAAAGTACTTTAATCTAAAAAATAAAGCTATAATCAATACTTATTTTCAGACAGAAACAGGTGGAGTAATTGCATCTCCAACCTTTCAACAAAATATAAAAACTTGTCCGCATGGGTCTGTTGGTAATACTTCAAATAAGTTCCTAAAAATATTTATTGATAAAAATGATAATAATCAATTTAAAATAAAGAATTATTGGCCAGGTATGATGAAAAAAGTTATTAATGGAAAAAAAGTATTTCAAAATTATTTTGATAACAATGGTTATTTTAAACTATTTGATACTGGTAAAAAAATCAATGATATTTACTATGTTTATGGAAGAGTTGATGATGTTTTAAATATTAGAGGTCACAGGATTGGATCTGGTGAAATAGAGTCTGTGATTTTATCAATTAAAGAAATCAAAGAAACATCAATTATAGACACAGAAGATTCTATTGTAGGAAAATCAATTGCTGTATTTGCTTCATTGAAAAATAATATAAACCATAAAGAAATTATAAAAAATAAAATTAATTCAAAAATTACAAATATCTTTGGTAAATTTGCGCTTCCTGATAAAATAATTTTTATTAAAGAATTACCCAAAACAAAAAGTGGTAAAATTTTAAGAAGATTATTGAGAAACATATATTTAAATAAAAAAGCAAGTTTCTATGGAGATTTATCAACTCTTATAGATCATTCATGTATAAAAGATATTAAGAATGCAATTATGCATGCAAAATTAAATGACTGAGCAAAAATTTATAAAAATCATTTCTAAAATTTTGAATAAAAATATTATAGGTAGTTCTGAAACTAAACTAAGTGAAATACACAATATAGATAGTCTTGATTATGTTAAACTAATTATTGGTTTAAAAGAACATGGTATTTTATTGAGCTTAAGTGATCTTGAAAAATTAACTATTTACGAAATATTACAAAAAATAAAAAAATGAATTTCATTTATTTATTTGTATCCAAAATTTTAATATTTTTAAGAAAATGTTATCATTACGAAGATAAAAAAAAATTTAAAATTAATTTTGAAAATCAAAGTTCTTACTTAGGTAAAAATTCAAGATTTTTTTTTAAAGATATTCACCAAATCAAACTAGGAAAAAATCTTTATATAGGAGAAAATGTTTTGATTAATTGTAGCAGAGGTGGAAGTGTTACAATTGGAGACAATACTGGTTTAGCTGAAGGAGTTAAAATATTATCTTGGTATGAAGACTCATTGCCCTCTCTTCCAAAGAAGATAATCAAAAAAGATATCGTTATTGGTAAAAATTGTATAATAGGATATAATGCTATAATTATGCCTGGAGTTACTATTGGAGATTTTTGTAAAATTTCTCCTCTGTCAGTAGTTTATACAGATGTACCTTCTAATAGTGTTGCAATGGGTAATCCTGCTCAAATTGTAAAATAAAAATTTTATTAATTTGTTACAAACTTTGATTAAATACTTATTATTATTTATTATAAAAATGAATTAAATTTAAACATCTTTTAATATATTATTTATGTTAAATAATTTATTATTAATATATTAATTTGATGATGCATAATAAATCCAAAGGTAAAACATTATTATTTCTAAAAAAAAAATTTAATATACCAGATTTAATTTTAGTAAGTTCAAATTTTTTTCTTAGAAACAAAGAATTAATCACAAAAGAAATTAGTAAAAAATTTAAAAATAAAAAAATAGCTATAAGGTCATCATCTGTAAATGAAGACACATTAAAAACAACAAATGCTGGAAAATATAAAAGTTTTTTAAACGTTCCATCAACTAATAAAAGTGAGGTGATTTATAAAATACTAGAAGTAATAAAAAGTTATAAAAAAAAAGACAAAAATGATGAGGTCATTATTCAAAAAATGCTTACAAATGTTAAAATTTCAGGTGTTTGCACTACTATTGATATTCACAATTATTTACCTGTTACAACAATTAACTATCATAAAGGAAATAACACTGAAATCATAACCTCCGGGAAAGAGAATTCATTTTCTATTTCTATTGCAGACAAAAAATATCTAA
>Ga0181552_10002516_pt1 | contig 13312 bp, 12 predicted proteins | sample 011ome_18_FD_130583 | JGI IMG/M metagenome (GOLD analysis project Ga0181552, IMG submission 130583) | Coastal salt marsh microbial communities from the Groves Creek Marsh, Skidaway Island, Georgia - 011501BT metaG (megahit assembly) | ecosystem: Environmental > Aquatic > Marine > Intertidal...
AAATTCTATATAAAATGTTTTCAAAAACTATAAAATATGGGTATAATTAATGGATTTGTTACAAAAATGTAAATAAAGCAAAAATAAATATTATTATATATAAATATTTAAAAATTTTTTCACTATCCATCCTTTTCTTTCTATAATGTCCCTCTAAAAGAACTAACTCATTACCGTTTAAATCAAAATCATAATCATCGTATGGTTCCATTATTTCTTCACTTGAAAGATCTATTTTTTTAGAAAATATTCTGGACATTTATATATAATAATATTTATTTTCTTTTTTAGCGGATTTGTATAATATACTTTATAATTATATACTTAATATAATAAATAAAAAAATTCTGGATGGAACAGAAAAATATATTAACGTATTTAACAAATAATCATTTGTCAAAAAATCAACTTGTTGAAAAATTTAATGAAAAAATAAAACAAAAAACTTATCTTGAAGATGAATTTAATAAATTAGCTGTGAAATACAACGAATTAAATGAAAGACACGAAAACTTACAAAAATATAGTCAAGAATTAACTTTTCAGTTTTCTACCTTAAAAGAAAAATATGAAAACTTTACAGGTAATTCGAATGGTGAAACAATAAATATTTTAATTGAGATGAACACTGAACTTGAAAAAAAATACTCTAATACTGTTGAAGTTGTTCAAGGAAACATTTATGAATTATTAAATGTTATTGATGAAATGAAATGTAAAATAAGCAATAATGAATATTTACTTTGTATGGATTACTTAAAAAAAATAAATGATGTCTTAAAAGGAAATGATATAAGTGACGATGAATAAAAATTTGATAAATGTTTAAAGGTGATGATATAAAATACATTTATAGAAAATGACTACGATTAAAGAATTAAAAGATAAACTCCGAGAATTACAAGAAGAATGTGAAAAATATACAAACCTTTATTGGGGATTATTTCATAAAACTAAAAGTGGATGTGAACATTACAAAGATATTATTAATAAAAAAGATTTACGTATAATTGAATTAGAGAGAAAGTTATCTATATATGAAGTGAAAGAATATAATGGAGTAATATCATCCGTTTCACAAGATAATATATATGGTGTGATAGAGTGTATTGATTTTGAAAACAAAATAACATTCCATAAGAACAATTGTCGAAACTTTATCTTAAAAAAAACAAAAATGATAGAAAAAAATGTTAGTTTTAATCTAGACTTTACTCATGGAAAATTTCAAGCAATTAATGTGAAAATAGAAGAAAATAATATTAATCAAAATTATTTAGATATGATTGATGATTTCATGGAATCACCTGAAATTTTTGATAACATACAATATAATGTTGAAGAAAAAAAAGAAAACTATAAAATAAATCCTTTATTTGAAAAATGCGATGTATGGTACATGAATGGTTATAATAAAAAAAATATTAATGAACACTTGAAGATTTGGGATCATCTAATAGATAATGGATTCGTTTATACATGGGGAGGATATGACGGAACAAAAATAATTAATGTAAATAATCAATTACCTAATAAACTTAAAAATAATGATAAAATAGCATGGTATTTTCCAGGGAGAGGATACGTATCTATATTAGAAGTAGTTGATACACCTAGATTACCAACCGACGATGAAATAAAAATAACCCTGCATAGTAGTCCCGGGTGGTCTACTTTAGAAGAAGTCAAAGAATCTTTTACAAAATATTCATGGACAATGATAGTGATACCAATAAAGGTTTTAGCAAAAGTAGATAAAGATAAATGTGTAAACAAACGAGATATAGAATGGGATGAAAATTGTGAATGGTCATATGGTTATAGAGGATCTTCCGCCATAAAACCTACTAATGAAAAATGGATAGAGCAAGTTTCTATGATATATGATAAAATGTTAAAATAAACTATATCTCATTATATATTTATATAGTTCATAAATATAGAAATGAAGCATTGCAGAAGAAAGAAAAAAATTAAATGATGAAGCAGAACAAATTAATAAAGAAATAAAACAAATAGTTATTTTGTCATAATGTCAGTTATCATGTCTAGCTGGGCAATGTAAGTGTTGAAGTGATGTTATTTTCTTTGTTATTTTGTCTTAAAGAAAGAATACGTGCCGACTTACGCGCCGACTTACGCGCTGACTTCCGGGTTGACTTACGCGCCGACTTACGCGCTGACTTCCGGGTTGACTTACGCGCCGACTTACGCGCCGACTTACGAGCCGACTTACGCGCTGACTTACGCGCTGACTTCCGGGTTGACTTACGCGCCGACTTACGCGCCGACTTACGCGCTGACTTACGAGGTGACATCCGGGTTGACCTACGGACGGATCCCCTAGATGATCTACGAACTGACCCACGTCTTCCACCACCATGTAGTGTATCATATAAATCTCCCATATGAGGTTGTTTGTATACCTCTAAATAATCCATATCCATGAATCTAATCGGGTTATCTAAAACGTTTATTATTTCACCATATTTTGGATGGATACCGCCCAATCCCGCATAATCAAGAAAATTAGATAATGGGAAAAAATTCATCTTAGTTTTACCATGATGCCATACCATCGCCATAAATACATTAAATACTTTTAATATTCTTATATTTGCTTCAGAGTTTGCTTTATGCTTTTCCTCTCTCTCTTTTTGTGGAGTAAGGGGTATATTTCTAGTATTTCTTTCAAATAATTCTTTTGATAAGTTAAATTTAATATGTTTAATAATTGCCTTTTTTACATCCCTTGTATATCCAACGATATTATACAATAACTCATTTATTTTCATAATATTCTTATATGAAGATAATTTAGCTACAGCCTCTGGATCCTGTGGATCAACCCATATCATAGTTGAATAATCTACATCAAATGGGGAATGACTTGGAACTAACATTCTTTCATTTCTTTGAATCTGAGCTAATTGTGACTTTAACCTATCAATAGTTTTTCTTATACCTTCTTTATCTTTTTTTGTTTCAGCAAGTGAATGTAAAGTCAATGCCTCATGTAACTGTGCCATAATACTTTCTTTATTAAAACTCATTACCCCTTCACTATGAATCGGACTATGTTCTAATTCTGGTTCAGGCTCTCTCATACCCTCAAGGTGTGCTTGTTCTTCTGATGCTAGAATGGCAGCTGCTAAAGCAGCTTCTTCATTGTAATTTTGTGAGTGTGAACTTAAATGGGAATGCGTCCTTGGCATACCCATAGCTGCAGCTTGACTCGGCATACCCATAGCCGCAGCCTGACTCGGCATACCCATAGAAGATATTTGTGTTTGTAGTTGGGCTATTTGAGATTCTAGTTCACCCGTAGGGTATCCTTCACTTCTAAACATATCTAATGTTTGCTTTAGGTCATTAATTCGTTTTGATAAGTCAGGAGAATATCCCATATCAGCTTGCCTTGGAATAACATCTCTCGGCATACCCATAGCCGTAGCTTGACTCGGCATACCCATAGCCACAGCTTGACTCGGCATACCCATAGGCGTAGCTTGACTCGACATACCCATAGCAGCACTTGGCATAGGGGATTGCATAGGTAAAGGATTATATATTCCATAACCTCTTTCAGTCCAATTAATAGGAGGGAGACCAGGACCGGGATCCAATACCATAGAGTTTATTTTTGGAAGACTTTGTATATATTCTATATTCATTCTTGCTGTCTGCAGGACAGCTCTGTCATGTATGGTGGCATCCCTTTCTGCTATAGTTGGAAGACCGAGTATATTTCTTATAACATCAATTTTTTCTTTATTTAATATTGTTTTTGTACGAGGGATAACGAGTCCTGGAACACCCTCAATAGGCTCCATTGCTATAATTGTACCTTCCGATATTGATCCACTAGGGTAAAGGTGTTGAGTCTCCGGTATATCGTGTAAATCTATAGTTTGTTCTCCTATACCAATACCTGGTTGTATATGTATGGTAATACGGGGTTGACCTTTGTTTATTGCAACTAAAACCTCATCTGTATCTTCTACCATAATAGAATTATCCATAGCATCTGTTAAATTAAATCTATTTATTAATTCTTGTATAGCTTGTTCTTTCTTTTTTTTTAATCCAGTTCCACCCCACTTTTGTCCATCATATCCCCCATATGTGTCAAATATATTCCCCTTCTGTTCTTCTTGATCTTTAAGATTGACGTATTGATCTTGGTTATCACCATTTGATACAATGAACCAAGGGTGGGGACTATCTGTAAGGTCCGCCATTAAATTTATTACATCTTTAGTTGTATAACGATCTGAATCACGTATTTGAACTATTTGATCGGCACCTAAAAATTTACGTGCCTCTATTAGTTCCACTGGTTTTAGTCTCGTGACTAATGTATCATCCCAATCAAAAAATATAGCTTTAGACATTTATATAATATTCATAGAAAAAAAAAAGGTTTGCATGTATTGTATTCCTTATAATAATTTTAATAAGGATAATATAGATTATATATCCATTTTATCCATTGTATTCTTTTTTGTTTTTCTTTTTCTATAAGTTCTATTAAATCAACATGTGTCATTTTAAAAATATATATTTTAATCTTTAAACAAAAAAATCATATTTTTTTTATATCCTTTTCTTTCATGAGTTTATTTGTAGTTCTTCCGCATCCATCATCCTTCGTATCAATCTTTCTTCAACTCTAATCTCTCCAGTTCTTGCCGTAGTATTGTAAGCATTGCGGACATCTTGTAAAGATATACCCTGTCCCATGTTCCTGAGTAGTTGGCTATCACGCATGAAGTCACCTACAAACTTATCCTTATCTCTATCTCCAAAACCATACACAGAACACCTCACGAAGTCTTGATTACTATAAGGGTATGACTTGATCTGTATGCCCGCGATATAAAGTTTACTTGTATCATGTATCTCTACAAGTCTATCGGGTGCGTCTAATATGCCGCTGTCTTGAGGTTTCGAAGGATTACACCATACTTCTCTATGCATTTTTGGGATGTGATCGTGTCTTGTGAAGTTGAGGCCAAGACGCATGGGCATGATCTCATAGTACTTACCTGGAAGCCATGTTAGTCCGTGACGATCTATGCGGAAATCTTTGTTCTTTTCGTTTGCTCGTGAGATGAACTCGTCCATTGAGTGTAAGACATGTCTGAACTTATACTTGTGCTTCAAGACTTCGCTGATGATGATCTGAATGTCGTAGGGGGCTTCTGAGAGTAGAGTTGAGAGGATCGTGAAAGTGTCTGCCATGATTGTCTGTGAATAGTTTTGGTATGGATATAAATGAGTATTCAAATTTCAAAAAAAATTTTTCTTTATTTACCTTCACTCTCTCTCATCAGTTTAGCTTAGCATACGCAGAAGCATTTTTGGCCTTTCTAAGACCCTGCCTGTTATACAACTTAAAGTCATTGGGGCTCATTTGACCAGCAGATACTTTAAAAACCTTTTCGTCTGCGTATACAACTATGCGGTGACCAACTTCATCATAGTGCTTTATCCTTGAAACTGCCTGACTCAAAGAAGCATATGTCGATGTTCCGGTAATGTGTTTGTACCCCTTCTTTGCTAATGAACGTGAATCATGCATGAAACATATCCTCCCATGTGCTCCCTTCAGCTCAGTGCTTCTCCTCCAACACTGATTCGTGAAAATCACCGTCTTCATACCGTTAACTCCTTCCACAATATTTTCTGCTTTGAGTGTTTTCTTCACTTTTGAGTCAACAAACCAATATTGAATGTCACCAACAACCCACTTACCTTCCGAGCTTTCTCCAAACATTACTTCATATGTTTTCTTGAACCTCCCATACAATCCCTTTCTTGCCAATCTTACAATTCCAATGTTCTTCTCATCTGTCAAATTCTCAATGATTTCTTCACCATGCTCCGTAATCTCAAGCGTTTCGTTGTCAACGAAGTCTTCCGCTTTGCGGACGAGATTGTTCGCGAGGAACCACTCAGAACCACGGTATGTCGCATTTGGTCTGAATGTGAACATTTTGTATCCTGTGTTTTTCATCTCCTTTTCCAGTTCATGTGTTGTAGCTGAATAGAATACTTTCGTAATGTTTTCAGCTTCAATAAGTGGTGCGAGAGTTTGTTGCTGTCCCGAACCATAGTCAAGTTCATCCGTGTGAGCTATACTTCCTTCGGGAATAGTGTGGACGATGTCTTCCATTTTCCCGCGGTTGTTACATTTGTGTGCCCTGTTGCCCACATACTGTTGGATCTCTCTAACTTGTATGTTGATAGACTTAGCATTGAATGCCGTGAAATACCAATTTTCCCTTTCTCTTTCCGTCAAGAGTGTGATGATCTCAACCATTTCCCTCTTACCTGTTTTTTCTTCGGCCTTGATCACGATGTTTTTCACCTCTGGATTCTCCTCAATCCATCGGACGATCATCTGACAGAAAGCGTATTGCTCACTGCGTTCTTGACTAAACTCTTCAAGTGTCTTCTTAACAAGGTCATCTTCTTGAACTTCATCATCATCTTCTTGAACTTCATCATCATCTTCTTGAACTTCATCATCATCTTCTTGAACTTCATCCTCATCTTCTTCTTCAGATGTTGTTGCGAAGTCATCGGTGTATTGGGTATTACCCTGGACTTCGGCAATTGGGGTTTCTTGAGGCTGGATTATGAGGAGGTGCTCAATCACTTCCTCCTTTTGTTGTAACCAGCCTCCACCATTAACCCCTGTCTCAAACTTATCATAGTAGAAGTGGTTAGCGTGGGAAAGGTCGTCCTCCCCTACAGTCAACCAGTTGTAGGCTATGTCCTTGCCTACCTCCATACCTAGGAGTATGAGTTTCTTCTGCTCTTCCGTGACTGAGCCGAGGGCTTCCAGTCGCTTCTTTGCTGACACATTGTTTTGCGCCATATCGGTGGTGCTCTGAGCCTGTGAGTATCGGTGGTGCTCTGTGCCTGTGAGTATCGGTGGTGCTCTGTCTGTATTCGCTAGTGAGTTCAATGTTTTTGTTCTGCTATGACTCTCAAAGCGAGTTTCAAATTTTCTGACGAGGGTTTGTATCTCTTTGAAAATTCTAAGAACACTAAAATTTGAAATCTCTTTGAAGACCAAGAACAGAAACACTGAACAAATACGCTAAGATGCCCACATTCCCACGAAACAAGCTCCGCCTACGCCTCACGAAGGATCATCCACTCTACAAGAAGAAGACCAATGAGGAGAAGAAGAAGCTGATATTGAAGAACCTCTACAACCTCCCACTCACAGTCAAGGTGAAGATATTCAAGATGGCTGTCGCCTCCAACATGATCACATGGGAACAGGAAAACAAGGTTCTTTTCTACGATGCTTTAGAGTTCATAGACTCTGGACACAGTGAAGACCCATACAGGGAGTATGGAAAAGGCCAAATAACACATCCTCCTTGCGTAGCTCCCCCAAGAGGGGTTGAGAAGAATGGCGAGTGGTTTCCAGACCACTACTGGCCTACGGGTCACGTCCCCGCCTTCTCCCCAGCTCCAGAGGTCCCTAAATTCACACCAATCCCACTTTGCATGAAGGCAAAAGCACTAGGGGAATCAGCGAAAGATCAAATAACCCATGTTCAAATACCGCCTGAAGCTACGACGCCGAGTATTCTTATAGAGAGAGAAGGTCACTTTAACAGATTCGTAGATCCTTCAACTGGCATACCACAGATTCCTCATTCAGAATTTGGCACCTTCTGGTATCACAAAAAATGTAGGTGCTTCATGTGTGACAAAGTAAGATACACCGCATATAAGAAGCTTGCTTGGAATCTTCCAGAGGATGACAAAAAACGGGTTGATGGTAAATTCTGGGAGATAGGCGTACATAACAAAGGGGATGGCAGAGGAATCCATCGTTGGTGTTCTATGGACTACGCCCTGGAAACAGATAACTGTAGATTATCCCTGCCAGTTTTCTGGCAATACATAGTGAAGTGGGATGAGAAGGATGGTTGTCCTCCATCTGAAGAGAGGAGGGAATGGGAAATAGCAAACCGTTACAAGTAGATGAAGAGGATATAAACATCATATTTTTTGTTTAAATTTGAAAAGATAATGTTGGTGATTGTAAAACTACAGAAATACTCAAAGATGCCTCCTATGACCTTCTGCCCCGACATGAAAATTGCTACAAAGATCGCCACCCTCCCCATAGAAGTCCAGTTCCGTATTCTCCGTCTAAGTCTCATCGGCAACTTCAACTACACGAAAGGTAATCCCGAATGGAAATGGGAACATCAAGCCAAAGGTTTCCAATTCCTTTCTTTCATAAAGAGAGGAAGTTTATTTGCCGAAAACAGCACAGGAACGGGGGTGGGATCCTCAGGAATACAAGAAGAATGGAATGTTTATTGGAAAATACGGAGACAACATGATGACATCTGTCCTGAAAACCTTGGCTTCACTGTATGGAAACCATGTACGCGTTACATCTCAACCGTTGGATTTCACCATTGTAAAAATATACCAATACATAAAATGGGTGTTGTTTACCTTTTCACAAAATGGAAACGGGGAAAGAAAATGCCTGATAGTCACATAAAAATGATGGATACTTTAGAAAGCAACTCCTGTGGAAAGGTAAGGAAACATATTCTTCATGGTGATATCCCTGATGAATCATACGATAATGCCCTTTCAGGGGCATCACCATTCTGGTTTTACAGGAAATGTAGGTGTCAAAATTGCGACGGTATCAGAAAGTTAGGATATGATCAACTTTCAGCCGAAGAAAAAAAGAAAGTAAAATTTGTCAAGAAGGAATACAAAAAGGGACTTAATCCCACAGCACCAATGTTTATTCCCAAAGATCTATTTACAATTTCACGTGGACTTGAGAAGATAAACGCACGATAATTAGAATAATTATGATTTCTAAACATAATATTTTTTTTAAATTTGAAAGATATCTTTTATATCATAAACAACTATTATTAATTAATATATAATGGGACTGATCTCTGCGATTCAATATCTTGATATTGATGTTGAAAGATATCTGATTGAGACTTATTTGACCAAGGATAAGTTTTCTGAAGAAACGATGAAAGACACTATTTTACCCTATATAGCTTCTCTTGATGACGTATTCTACAAGAATGGTTTTACAGGTAATAATGGTTTACACATTGATCGTGTTGATCCTGATAGATGCGTTTCTCCGAATCTTATGATAGAGAGACGAGCAGAACAACCAGAATGGCATAAAGTTCCGAGGCCAAACCCATTACTTACAAGGGGTATACTAACATCAAAAGATTATATCAATGAGTCTGATAAGTTATCAAGACTACAGTTTATGGCGAAAGTCCTCTCAAAACAGATCAAAGAATATGTCCGCGTTGATCAAATAGACGTTCCAGGTGTTAACAATGCTTTAGGACAACGTAGAAGGTATTCAGGATATGATGTGAAGTGGAAAGGAATGAAGATAAAGTTTTCAAGAAGTGCGTTTACAATCTAACCATTAAGTTTTCTCTTAATAAATCTAAAAACAGCAATTCCATATATTTTTTACATTGTTCTAATATCTCATCACTAACTTTTCCTTCTAAAGATTGAAAAAAAAGATAATGTTTTTTCATTCTCAAGAGAATTTCATCATTTTCCATTTAAACATGTTTTAGAAAATAAGGATAAAAGATGAACTTACTCGAACTATCAGATGACATACTTGAAAAAGTATTCATAGAGCTAAAATATATAGAAAAACAAAAATATTATGATAAATGTAAAGTATGGTTGATGAAGGAAGTATCAAATCTTATTGATATAGGATATTATATTGAAGTTGAAAAGAGTTTTAAAACCCTTCATCAGCATGGACATCTTTGTGAAATTTCAGATACAAACTTTAATAGAATAGTCTTACTTAATGAACTTAAATATTATTTTTTTAAAAAATTCCAGTAACAATACCACCTTCTCTTTTATAATTGGTCTTTTCTAAATTGACAAATCCATATGAATAAGTATTGAATTTTTTAAGATCGTTTATAACTCTCCCAGTTCCAAAAAATGGATGACCAATTACCTCACCAGTAATTCCATGTCCGAGGGTAGCATAAGTAAAACCTTGAACAATAATTGGAAAGCGATTTTGAACAACAACAGTGTAAACCCCTTCACACTTTCTAATTTGAGGTTCTTTCAAAGATATTGGAAATGTCCATTTAAATTTTTTTGTTTCTACTATGGGATGAAAAGGTGTCAGAGTAAGGGTTGTCACCTTATTTGATATTGTTGATAAGAGTTCTTCATCATTATAAGATTTTGTAAAAACCAGACACTCAATAGGACTAATAACAGTTTCATCTATATTATTGGGATCACATGTTACTACCAAGTCTCCCTTTTTAAGATCTTTTATTTTTCGTATTGTTCTATCAGCCATAAGAACACCACTAGAACCAATACAACAACCGCCACCTGCATTGTTATAAACAGACATACTTCTTAGAGGAGATCTTGATACCGATTGTTCCGCAAAATAAACGCCTCCACCCCTTGTCCTTAGTGGTGGCGGTTCTCTTTTTACAATATCAGGTTTAGGGGGTGGAATCGCTTCAAAAACAGTTGAAACTTTATCACATAATCTATTAAACATAGGTGATTTAAAATTCCATATACCTTTATCTTTAAAATTATTACATATTTCATTTGTGTATGCGCCCATCAAAGAAAGAAGGTAATGTCTCCCCCAACGATCATACCAATTTTCATGAGCCCCGCGAGTTGTAATATTAAGTGCTTCTTTTATTTGACCATCGAAATCTTGAATCATATTTTGAATATATACATCTTTGGAAGATTGATGATAATCTTTCATTGTTTTACAAAATTCATTGATATAATCTTTTACACCACTATCACTACATGATTGCATTGTGGATGATTGTCTAATAGCATTAATAGCACCAAAACGTAATAATTGTCTATTGACCATACCTACATCGTATGTATTTTGGTTTGTAGTAAAAGTCTTTCCATTTTCAAGTGTAAGAGTTACATCTGAAAAATTCTGAGTAAGTTCTTCAGAAGTATCTATATCAAAAACATAGTTCTTTGACCGACCATATTTGAGTGAATCAATTTCTAGTTCTTGAAAATCAGAACCATCTTCAAAAAGAACCCCATTTGAAAGACTTACCCGTAGTTTAGGATAATTCGTAGCGGTTGTTAAAATACTGCTAATTCCATTAATGAAAACACTCCCTAGGATTGAAGCATCTGGAATAAAAGAAAACCCATCTCCACCTGAAATATTCGATATATTCGCAAGGAGATTTGAGTCTAGATTATAGCCAAATCCATAGGTTGTAATTGGACATCTAAAATTTTCTGATCTAAAATATCTTTCAAGAGTTGTTTCATGACCTCTCGGTGGTTCAACATTTGGAACACCGTCTGTGAGGAGAATAATACCTTTATTTTTTTGAGGTGGAGATGTTTCTTTAAGAATATCTAAGGAAGCAACAATCCCAGACCACATGTTTGTATTTGCTATTGGCTTCAAGCTATCAAGTTGTTGAGTAATAAGCGATTTATTTTCAGATGTACATGGTTGATTACTAACAATAGTTTCAGCATGTGAACTATAAGTTACAATTGAAATATTATCATCGTCTTCAAGGCTATACAGAATAGTTTTAGCTGCTGAAATAGTTAGTGAAAGGACAGAAATACCATGACTTATCCTTTCATTTTTAGCACCTTTAAGAGTCGCTTCATCAAACATAGAGTATGATACATCTATACAAAGAACAATATCAATGGGTGGTCTCTTTTCAACTTCAGGGGTATTAACAGAAACAACTAGTTTACCTTGAGTATAGTATTGATCTATTGTAATTTCATCAAGTTTACTCTTATATGGTTCAAGAGTTTCTTCGAATAATCTAGAATCAATCTTTAGTTGATCACTTTGAATCTTATCACGAATAGAATCAATACTACGTTTGAGTGCCGTATTATCAGTAAGCATCGTTGACTCTAAATATTCTCTTGTAATTGGCGATTCTTTTTTTGTAGAAAGCCATTTAAGAATACTTTCTTTTTCATAAGTATGTCCTGATGGATCAGATACAGGATTTTGTAAAAGTTCTCCTGTGATAGGACAATAAAAATCGGGTGGGATAAAAATTCTTTCTTGTGATTCTGGTTCAGGTTCCATAATAGTTGTTATACTACTATATCATTGAGAGATGTATTTAAATAATATTAATTGTTTTTAATATTAATTGTTTTTAATATTAATTGTTTTTTTAGTTTTATTATGAAAATAAAATAATAAAATCTAAAAAATACTTAAAACGATAGTCCTTTATAAGATTAAAAAGAGAATGCCTCGTCATCAATACATTGGAAAGCAAACTGAAAAATCAGAAAACTATTTTCAAACAAATGTCACATTTGAAGATTTAGTAAACAATACAAAGATGAATAACATACGAAAACCTAATTACCAAGGGTCACTTTTAGAAGATAAAGTTGAAGAAATGATTGTAGAATATCTAAAAAAACCAATACTTCTTAAATTGAAGAATCGTATTATCATTGGAGTTTGGAAAAATAATTGGTATATTTTAGATGGACAACATCGTATTGAAATGGGGAAGACTCTATACATAAATGATAAAATAGAAGACTCATTAGTTTTCTGCTGGTATATATGCGAAAATGAAAGTATGTTAAAAGAAATATTTATTTCTGTAAACAAAGATTCTAGTAAAAATGAATATTATGTGAATCAAAAAGATATCTTTGGAAACACAAAAGAAGAATTTACAGGAAAGTTAAAAAAATATCATAGCGCTGATTTTGCGAAAAAGAAAACTCAAAATGGAAGATTTAAAACAATTGAAGAATTTGTAATAGAGCTCGATAATATGAAATATTTTGAGAGCTTTGAAAATGCTCAAGAAGCATATGATAATCTCAAATATAAAAATAGTGAATTTTTTGAAATAAACCGATATGAAGTCAATATGATTAATAATGGATCTAATTTCTATGAACCAGAAAAGGAGTTAATAAGACAAAAGATAATATTTACAATGAGAGGAAATAATTTTGTTGAGTGGCTTGGTGATGAAACAAAAGCACCTTATCACAAAACAAAGATTAACAAGTCAAGTATATCAAATTACAAAAAGAATGTTGTATGGAAGAGGGAATTTGGAGAGGAAGATTGTGGTGTTTGTCCTATTAGCTTTTGTAATAATATTTTACGAAAGGGGAAAGGAGTAAAAAATGGTTATCAATGTGGTCATATTATCTCTGAATTTAATGGTGGAGCAACAGAACC
>Ga0181552_10002523_pt1 | contig 13294 bp, 12 predicted proteins | sample 011ome_18_FD_130583 | JGI IMG/M metagenome (GOLD analysis project Ga0181552, IMG submission 130583) | Coastal salt marsh microbial communities from the Groves Creek Marsh, Skidaway Island, Georgia - 011501BT metaG (megahit assembly) | ecosystem: Environmental > Aquatic > Marine > Intertidal...
CCACCACGTTGATAGGCTGGATGTGGAAGCGCAGTAATGCGTGCAGCTGACCAGTACTAATAGCTCAATTGGCTTGATTTATGCACTGAAAAAAATTTTTACTATAGAAAACAAAAAGTTTAAAAATTAAAAACTATTTAGAATTAATTTTATTTCTTTAATTTGATATTATTATTTGCTTTGAATAAAGAAGGTTTTTTTTTGTAAAGACTTACAACTTTTTTCCATGAAAAATAGATATCAGGGTAAAAATAATTGTAAATTTTTTTGATAGTAATCAAATCTTCTTTATAATCTAAAGTTAATCGTAAAAAATTATAATTTAAATCTAATGAGGTTTTCAAAACTTTTGATTTCATATTTCTGTAAATATAAGGCATAACATGTTCTTTGTCATAAGCTTTAGTAGCATTATCATTAGCTTTCTTAAGAGTTTTAAAGTCTAAAATTGAGAAGCTTATTCCAACTGGATATGTTTTTGATAAATAATTGGTTATTACTTTATTTTTTTTTTTTAAATATAATTTTAGATGTTTATCAATTATATCTGAGCTCAATAAAGGACAATCAGAAGTAACTCTTATAATTATATCTCCTTTAAAATGTTTAGCTGTGTCAAAATATCGACCAAGCACGTTTTTTTCGCTTCCTCTAAAAAATGGAATTTTTTTTTTTTTCAGATATTTTAGTAATATATCGTCCTTCTTGCTATCTGGTATTGCAACTACTATTTTATTTATTTTTGATGACTTATTCAGTCTTTTATAAAGAAGATTTATTAATCTTTCTCCTTTAATTTTTTTAAAAATTTTTTTTGGGAATCTCTTAGAACCTAATCTTGCTTGAATAATACAAATTATATTTTTTTTTTTAATCACTAATTAAATTTATCTTTTTTATTTATTATAAAACTTAACTTACGTTGTAACAAATTTAATTTTATATTCTTTGTGTAAAAAAAATTAGTTTTATTTGATAATTGGGAAACCATCATTTTATTTTCTAGAAATTTATTCATACACTTTCTAATTTTAAGTGTGTTTGTTTTTTTATTGTCTCCCAAATAATGAATTACCTTTTTTTTTTGTAATGCATTTAAAGCTTTTTTTTGGTTAGATGCAGTGCATACAACAACTGAAGGAATACCTAAAAATAATCTTTCCGTTAAATTTATACCACCAGAGCCAAATGAAAAATCAACATTTTCTATAACTTTTAATGCTGAATAATTATTGAGATTATAAAATATTTTTATATTTTTTTTATTTTTACAATAGGATTTAATTTTTAAGTAATTTTTATTTAATTTACCAATTAGAATTTTAAATTTTAAATTAGCAAAATTTTCAATAGCTTTGATAAATTTTAATGTTTCATTAGATGGATCTGAGCTTCCAAAAAAAGCAAATACTTTTTTTATTTTTTTAGTAATTTTTTTCTTCTTTTTTAATTTTGAAAAATCATGATTATGTATGAAATATCTATGACCTAAAAATAACCTCGTATTTGGATTAAGTTTTTTAATCTTAATTTTAGTATTATCATCCATAAAATTATTATTGATATAGATATCGCAATTATGTTTTTGATTTACGTGATCATCAATAACTATTAATTTATCAACAATTTTTTTTATTTTACTTTTAATATTTGGTCTTAGTTTATAGCAATCTGAAATTAATATATTTATATCTTTATTCTCTATAATTTTTTGAATTTTAGAAAAATTGTTTAATTGATCTAATTTTATATAGTTAAATTTATCCTCGTTCAGTATTTTTATGAAATTTTGGTTTAGTTTATTAGAGATAAAAAAAAATTCTTTTTTTTTTATTCTTAAGGTTTTAGCTAAATTGTAGCATCTCCAAAAATGTCCCCCACCAATTTTGTAGCTTGAGTCAAATATTAAGCCAATATTATTCATTTAATAATATGTTTTTTTATGAAAATTTTCTTATTTTTTATTTTAATGAAGGCATTAGGATATGGATCATCAAGCATTCGAATTTTATTGTGAATATATTCTGCTGATTTCTTCTTAATCTCTTTTAATGTGATTTCACTTTCCTCAGGCTTTCTTCTTCTATAAAAAGTTGCTATTCGATGGTTTTGTTTTTTAATCTTTATATTTCTTTTATTTAAAATTTTTAAAGAGCCTTCAGTTCCTAAAGATATTATTCTATTAAAAATTTCATCTAAGCTTCCACTAAGACTTAGCTTTTTTTGAAAATAAATATCACCACCATCTAATACTTCATTTATCTTAAATATTGTAACTGCTGACGATTTTACTCCTCTGATTATTTGATTTTGTATTGGGCTTCCACCCCTAAACTTTGGCAACTTTGAAGGATGAAGCATCAAACATTTGTAATTTTTATATATTGAACTTTTTATCATCCAACTCCATCCATAAAAAAGTATTATTTCGGGAGAGGTTTTTTTAATTTTCTTTATTAAACCTTGTTTTTTTCCATGAAGATAAAAAATATTTTTTTTATTTTTTTTTAGATTCTTATAAATTTCTTTAGCCCAATCTCTATACCCTACACACAAAACTTTCATTTTGAAAACAATCTTACTATTTTAAACGCTTCTGCATATCTATTAAAAGATTGAACTCCTCTATATTTTGCCAAAGATTTTAATCCATCAACACTTCTTGGGTGAGGAAAATTTTTTATTTCAGAACTATAAATTTTTAAAGCATTTATCTTTGCATTTATTTCTTTTTCTATATTAATAAAAAAGTTTGGTTCGAATATTTTACTATATTTCCATTCAGTGGAGCTTAGAATTTCAAATGATAAAAGTCCTTTAATTTTGTTTTCTTTTTTGGTTGGTCTAGAGCTCTGCAAACAAGCTTGAAAAATTGTTCTGTGATCCATATTTACGTCAAAATCTGAATGTGTAATCAAAATTTCAGGTTTAAATTTTTCAATTTCTTTCTCAACTAAATTTGAAATTTTAGTTATTGGTAAAGAATTTAATTTACCGCATTCTAAATTATAAAATGTATAATTTTTTACACCTAATTTTTTTAAAGCCTTAATAGCCATATTTGTTCTCTGATTAATTAGTTTTAAAATTTTATTTTTATTTTTTTGATGGTTTTTAAATCTACACGAACTTCCCTCAGCTATAAAAACTACTTTTATTTTTTTTCCTAATTTGGATAATTTGTTTATTGTACCCCCACATCCTAATGTTTCATCGTCTGGATGAGCAACAACGATTAAAAATTTTTTATAGTTATTTAACATTATTTAATTACAATATAATCTTCTATATACAGATAATCCAATTTACTAGATTTAAAAGCTCTTAATGCATCGCCAGGAGTACAAACTATTGGTTCCTCATGAACATTAAAACTAGTATTTATCAAATTTGGTATTTTTGAAATTTTAAAGTACTCTTTTAATATATTATATATTTTAACATTATCACGTTTAGATATTATTTGTGGTCTTGCGGTACTATCCACATGTACTGCAGCTGGCGATTTCTTGTTAGCTTCCATCGTACACTTTGCCGTAGCAGTCATATATTTTACTGCCATCATTTTACTATTTAAATTTTTGTACATTTTTTTTAAATATTTTTTCATTGTTATCGGTGCAAATGGCATAAATTCTGTTCTTTTTAACTTTTTATTAAGCCAATCATTTACTGATTTATTGGATGCGTCAACTAATATACTTCTATTTCCCAAGGCCCTTGGGCCGAATTCCATTCTTCCTTGAAAGCATGCTACAACCGCACCTTCGTGTAATTTTTGTGCAATAAATTTTTCTGGTTTAGAAATTTTTATAAATTTAAATTTATTTTTTTTTAGTAAATTAAAAATTTCTGAATTAGAATATTTAGGTCCCAAATACATATTATCAATTTTTTTTGGTACGTATTTATTTTTTTTATAATAAGTAAGTAAAGCACAACCTACTGATAAACCTCCATCCCCCATATTAGGATAAACAAAAATTTCTTTAATATTTTTTAATTCAGAAATTTTTTGATTAATTTTTACATTTGCGAAAACACCACCTGCTAATGCAAGCTTACTATTATTTGGTATATTATCTCTTATAAATTCTATGATAACTTCTTCCAATCTTTTCTGAGCAGCTGCTGCTATGTCTTTAGCATTAAACTTTTTTTTTAATAATTTTAGATTTGGATTATTATATTTTGGCAAATATATACCTTTTTCAAAATTTCCTTTAAATGATTTGTTAATTTTATCGTATGAAATCATTTTAGAAATATAAGAATACGCTTTTTTATAATTTCCGAATGCTGCAAGCCCTAATATTTTTCCTTCATGTCTGTGTGGTTTAAAACCTAATAGCTTAGTTATACTTCCATAAAAATATCCTAGAGAGTCAATAGTGTTTGATCTTGAAATTTCAATTAATCTTCCGTTAATAGATTTATATAATTTCGATGAACTATTATCTCCCCATCCATCAATAGTAAGTGTATAACAAGAATTCCAGCCAGAAGAAAAATATGCGCTAGCAGCATGAGCCTCATGATGATCATACACCTCTACTTTTTTATATATTTTTTTTATAGAGTTTACATTTCTAAATACCCTTTTGTTAGCCCAAATTTCATGCCTTAACCTTTGATGCAAATGTTTTATTTGGCTTCTCTTTTTTTTTTTATCTAAATTTGAATATAAAATTTCTTTTTCTTTATTTTTAAAGTGACTTATATTTGGTACATCTTTATTTAAAGATGATAACCCGTGTGTACTAAAAATATTAATATCTTTAATTTTATTTTTTGTTTCTTTTAAAACAAAATTTATTGCTTTATATGGATTTCCCCACCAATTTTTTATTCTATTAAGTCTTTCTTGACTTATTGCATACTTTACTTTTCCATTTTCAATTAGACAAACCGAAGATTCTGATAAAAAACCAATTCCTATTATTTTCATCTATACTCACTGACTAAATTTTTTATAGCTTCTTGAGATGTGATCATTTTTTCACCAACTTTTTTTTCAATTTTTTTTACATCAAGTCCTAAGTTTTTACTTCGTTTTGTACTTAGAATGTCACAGCTAGTCGTTTTGTAAAATATTTTTTTTTTAATTAATCTAGAAACATAAATAGCAAATTGTTTTTTTGAAATCATATTTTTTGTGCCGAGGTTATATACTCCATTAGCGTTTAATAAAGATAATTTTATTATATATTTTGCACATGTAGATACATCAAGGGTTGATGTATACATGTCAGAAAACAAATTTATAGTTCTTTCTTTTTTAATACTTTTAATTAACCAATCAATAAATGAGTTTTTTCTCTTTCCAGTAAAATTTGTTCTTATAATCAAATAATTTTTATGATTTTTCAAAGCATTTTCTGATTTTATTTTTAAAATTGAATACTTATTTACACCAGCAATCCTGTCTTTTTCCTTGTTAAGTTTGTAATTTTTTTGGAAGTAAACTTGATCTGTTGAAATTTGGACAAGTTTAAAGCTGTATAACTTTGATAATAAAGATAAATATTTTACCAAGCCTAGATTAATTAATTTAGCTTCTTTATAATTTTTTTCACAGAAATCTATATTAACTTTTGCTGCACAATTAATAACTATTTCAAATTTATTTTTTGAAAAAAAATATTTTAATCTTTCAAAATTTTTTAGATCTAAATTATAATCTGAATTATTTCTTGCTATTTTTTTATGACTTATTTTGTTTTTCCTTAAATATTTAATTATATTGGATCCAAGAAGGCCTTTAGAACCAATTATAAGAAACTTATATTTTTTCATTATTGGAAATTAAAATTTAATATCCTTTAATTTTACTGGTAGACCTTTTTTAACTTTTTTCTTTAACTTTTTACCTAAAATTTTTTCAAAGTAAGAAAGATTTAATCCTGTTCCAGGCCTTATTGATTGAATATTTTCTAAGCTAATTTTTTCATTTTTTTCTATATTTTTAGAATAAAAAATTGACCTCGTTATAGTTTTTAATTTATTTTTTAATATTTTTTTTTTACTTATATTTTCTTTTCCAAGCATAATTTCTGCATCTCTTATATTTTTTATCAGTAATTTTAATTTCTCTGGAGTATAAGAAAAACTTTTATCTGGAGATTTAATATATTTATTTAACATAAAATGTTTTTCTATAACTTTTGCTCCTAAACTTATAGAAATTAGGCACGCTAAATCCGAATTGCTATGGTCTGAATATCCAACTATTGGTGTATATTTTTTCAATTTATTTATATGTAATAGATTTAATTCAGATTTTTTTGCAGGATAACTTGATATACAATTTAGAAGTATTAAATTATAATTTTTCTCCTTCTTACATATGTTAATAGCTTTTTTAATGTTATTTTCGTCAGCAATACCAGTGCTTATAATTATGGGCTTTTTTGTCTTGGCTATTTTTTTTATTAATCTTAAATCTTCTATTTCTGGGGAGGCGATTTTATACAAAGGGCAATTGAGTTTTTCAAGTAAATCGACAGCAGTAAGATCAAAAGGAGCAGAGAAGCATAAGATTTTATTTTTTTTTGCAAAATTAAAGATTTCTTTGTGCCATTTAAATGGAGTTTCTGCTTTTTTGTATAAATCAAAAAGTCTTTCTCCTTTCCAAATCGATTTATCATCAATTAAAAAATGTTTATTTTTTACATCCATTGTCATTGTGTCAGCTTGATAGGATTGAATTTTAACAGCATCAGCACCAACTTCTTTTGCTTTAAGCATAGTTTTTTTCAAAATATTAAGATTACCTGAATGGTTTGCTGAGATTTCAGCAACAATAAAACATTTATCTGAATTTGAGAGAAATCGTTTTTTATTTATTTTAATTTTTGATTTTAACAAATACATTAATCGATATATGATATTAAATAATGATCTTATACAATTAAATTCTTGACCAATCAATAATACAACACTGTATTTTAAAAAATATTCGATGCACTAATAAATTTCTTTTTGAGAAATCATTCGATATATAAAGCTGATATCGATCTTAATTAAGACACAAATTGAATTATATTGGACTATAGAGATGATTAAAAATAATAAATTATTATTTATTGACGGAATAACAAGATCAGGAAAAAGTTCAATTTGTCAAACTATTGTCGCTTTGAAGAATGTAGAGCATGTTGATTTAAATTATGATTTTGAATATTTATTTGCTGGATTAGTAAATAAAAAAATAAATTTGAATTTTGCAAAAAATTTTTTTGACTCTTCATTTTCAAGATATACATACGATAAACTTTTAGGAAGAAATATAAATTTAAAAAAAAATGATTTTACCGGTATATATAATTATTATAATCCAGAAGTTTATTTAGAAAGAATTAAATTAAATAATAAATTTCAAAGATATCATTACAAAAAAACTACTATTCAAAAAAAAATTAAATCTGATGATATTCTTAATACTTTAAAGTCAAAATTAATATATTTTCCCATTCAAACACATTATTTAATTGAAAATTTTAAAATTTTAAAAAAATTAAATTTAAACTTTAAGATAATAAGATTAAATAGACATCCAGTAGATAATATTTATTCATTTTATAAAAGAGGTTGGGGCAAAATTAGAAGATATAATGTTAACCTTCATTACAAATATGCCACTTATTTAAAAGAAGCAGATGGAACTCTTATTCCTTGGTTTTTAAATATAAATAAAGAGAAATATATTAAGTATAGCGAAATCGATAGATGTGTATTTTCAATTGTCTCTAACCTTAGAAAAATTGAAAATAAAAATTATCCCGATGTACATTTCATTAACTTTGATGAATTATGTAAAAATCCTTATTTACAATTTGATAAATTATGTAAATTTTTAAAAACAAAAAAACAACAAAAACTGAATTTATTTCTTTCAAGAGCAAATTTTCCAAGGAAAATTGATATAAGCGAAAGAAATAGAAAATATAAATTTATACTAAAAAAATCAAAAAATAAAAAGTTGATAAAAATGTTAGATCACCAAATTAAAATATTTGAAAATTAATTTAATGAAAATTATTCATATTCCTATTGAGGTAAAATCAAGAGAATTAATACCAAAGCTTTTTTTTATTTCAAGAGCTCTAAAAAAAAATTTTGCATGCTTTATTGGCGATAAGATCGCTGTAAATAGGTCAGTAAAATTTTTTAAGAGTGGAATTTATTTTCATAAATCTATAAATAAAAATGATAAAAATTATATTGTTGATATTAAATCAAAAGTAAATGGATATATCTCAATAGATGAAGAGGCAGGTAATTCTTTAAAAAATGAAAAAGAATTAGAAAATGTATTAGAATACAGAAGTAGCAAAACAAATGTTATGAATGTAGACAGAATTTATAATTGGGGTAATTTTGATAATAAAGTATGGGTAAAAAAATATAGAGATTTTAGAAAAAAATTTAAAATAACAGGAATACCCAGAATAGATATTTGGAAAAAAAGTGTTTCAAAATTAATTTTTTATAACGAAATTAATTATTTGAAAAAAAGATACGGAAATTTTATATTTATCCCCTCTACCTTTATCTCTTCAAAAGAGAAACTTGATCAATTAATAAATTTTGAAAAAAAAAGAATTTTAAACAAAGATTATCTTCGTAAAAAAATTGATAGTAGAAAGTTTGAGTATAAATTATTTTTAGAATTTAAAAAATTAATTTCGAGATTTTCTAAAGAAAACTTAAATTTAAATATTGTCATTAAACCCCATCCTTCAGAATTGGTTGCTGATTGGAAAATTGTAACTAAAAATTTAGATAATGTTTTTATAGATAATGAGTATGAAATTACACCATATATTATGGCTTCAAAATGTGTAGTTTTTAACTCATCTACAGCAGGAATTCAGTCCATATTTATGGGTAAGAAAACATTATGTTATAAATCAATCTCAGATAATAAATCTTTAAGAAATTTTCCAAATAAATTTGGAATCCAATGCAATTCATATGAAAATTTAAAAAAAAAAATAAATGAAGATGTGATAGATGATAATAATAATCAAATAAAAGTATTAAAGCAAAGAATGCTTATTTCAAAAAAATTTTCTTCAGATTTAATTCTTCAAGATATTATTGCTAGTTATAGAAATCTAAAAAAATTTAAATACAAAAAAATTTCTTTTATGTCATTTTCAATAGCTTATAATTTGAAATCATTTTTTAAAATTGACAAATTTGAAAGACTATTTTCAAAAAAAAAAGACATCAATTTACCTTCAAGATCTATGAGCCAGAAATTAGATGGGGGGATAAGTAAAAAGGAAATCGAATTAATTTTTGAGAAATTAAAAATTAAAAATTATAACCTAAAAAGCTTTGGAAGAAATGGATATCTGATTTACAAATGAATTATATATATAAATTCATAAATATTATTTATCCAAAATTTAAATTAAGTTTTTTATTATTCTTCTTTTTTACACTTATTGCAATTTTATTTGAAACTTTTAGTTTAGCTGCTTTGATACCTGTTTTAGAATTTTTTTCTTCTGATGAAAAAAATTTGTTTGAAGGAAAAATAGATTTTATTATTAAATTTGTTTCAAATATTAAAATTTTTAATTATGAGCATATAATAATATTGATAATTTTTATTACATTTATAATAAAAAATTTGTTCTTAATATTTTATCAATTTTGGCAAAGTGTATTTACTCTTAAAATTGAGAGATTTTTAGCATCTGAATTATACAAGGTTTATTTGCAGAAAGATATGATGTTTCATTTAAAAACTCATTCAGGAACTTTAATTAGAAACATGAGTGTAGAAATAAAAAATGTTACAAAATCAATATCATCACTTTTAGTAATGTTTATTGAAATCTTGATGACTTTAACTTTAATAATTATTTTATTATATGTCTCGCCTACAGAAACTTTCTTTACTTCAATTATAATTGGCTCATCTGGGTTATTGATAATTTATTTTACTAACAAAAAAGTAAAAGTTCTTTCTGAAAAAAGGGCAGAAATAGATAAAAGATATAATAAAAATTTAATAGATTCACTTAATTCTATTAACGACATAAAATTAATGAATAAACTTAATTTTTTTTCAATTATACATGATAAACTTAAAAACAAATATTTTTACAATATAAGACAATTTTCTTTAATAAATGCAATTCCACGACCATTAATTGAAATTGTAATAATTAGTGTAATTACATTTTTTATTTTTATTTCTTTAAATAGAGATTCAAATATTAATGAGGCAGTAACGATAATAGGTTTATTTGGCATAGTTGGATTAAGACTTTTACCAGCTTTCTCAAGAATAGTTGTTTCATTTCAAAATCTTAAATTTAGATATATTTCTTTTCAAATTCTTTATGAAGAATTAAATAAAAAAATAAATGACGTAAAAATTCTTGTGAATGAAAAATATGAAAAAGACTTATTTTTTAAAAAAATAAGTTTTAAAAATATTTCATTTAAATATGAACAAAAAAAAATATTTGAAAACTTCAATTTTGAAATTAAGAAAAATAAGTTGTTATTAATTTATGGCGAAAGTGGTTCAGGTAAATCTACTCTTCTTAATTTATTAATGGGCTTAATTGAGCCAACAAGTGGCGATATTTTATTAGATGATCAAAATAGTATTTTTAATAATAAAACTAATTGGAGAGATATTGTTAGCTACGTACCTCAACAAATTTATTTACTTGATGACACAATAGAAAAAAATATTGCATTTGGTGAAAAAACTAAAAATATCGATCATGAAAGACTTAAACAGGCAATAAAATTGTCAAAACTAGACAACTTTTTGAGAGAAAATGATTTAAACAAATACAATCTTGGTGAAAAAGGCATGAAAATATCAGGCGGTCAAATTCAAAGAATAGGGGTCGCTCGTGCATTATATAGAAATCCAAAGGTATTATTATTAGATGAGTCTACTAATGGGCTTGATTATGAAACAGAAAAAAATTTTTTAAATGATTTAAAAGAATTAAAAAAAGAGATAACAATTATTTTTGTAAGTCATAGAGAGCATATTAAAGATCATGCAGATGAATTTGTAGAAATAAAAAAGTTAAACTCTTTGAGAAATAATTAAATCTTGATTTAATGATTTTTCATAATTATTAGTTCCTCGCCAGTTTCCTTTTACAATATCAATAATTTTTAAATTATTTTTTTTATAAACATCCAATATAAAACTTTCTTTGTAACATGTGGCTGTAAGAGGATTTTCTTTTGATCTTGTAAGATATTCTCCCATATCATATGGCAACAATCTATTAGTTAAACCACATTTTAATGCAAACTTGCTTTCATCATCTAAAATTAACCAAGAATTAAATTGCAAAGAGTTCATTTCAGTAGAATTACTTATTAAGTTTAAAATTTTATCACACGATTTCGGTGTAAGATGTGTAAATAAACTCCAGCTCCACTGTATATCAAATTTATCTAAAGATGAAATTTTGTAATCCACTTCTGAAGCATCTGAGTCTTTTAAAGTTTGGATATTTTTTTCTTTAGATTGTAAATAATCTTTTTCAATACCAGACTCATGAAACAAAAATTCAAAATTATCTTCATCTTCATATTTTTTTTTTAGCCAAATTATTGCATCTTGATTAATATCAACTCCAAGATATTTAAAATTCGTATTTTTATCATTATTTGATTTAATATAATTCAAATAAGCTATTGCCATAGGTCCGTAACCACAACCTAAGTCTAGAAAAAAATTTTTATTGTTTATTTGATAGTATTTTTTTTGATAATCTAATATTTTTGGAAAATAAGTTTTAAAAGGCGCTTCAAGAAAATTTTTTTTATAATTTATATAAGAGGAATTATAATTATAATTTAACTCTGCTGGTGGTATTAAATGAGAGTAAATTTCATGGGGTTTAAAATTATATTTTTCTTTTTTAATTTCGATTTTACTATTTTTTAAACTAATATTAATGTTAAACTTCCACAAAGTTTCTTTAATTAAAGTTTTTAATCTTTTTATTAAGTACATATTTTTTTATTGTCCAATCCTATTTGAAAAATTTTTGTATAATTTAAATATATTTATAAAACCATATGGTTTTGCAAGTTTTTTTACTAAATTAGAGTAAGCTTCCCATATTGATCTATCTAATTTTTCATAATTATATATATTTTGAGATTCGTTAGGATAAGCACAAAAAACTAAATATAACATGTCTCTGTATTTTCCTTCTCTAGGTATGCCAGCCTTATGAAGGCACTCGGTTGTATTAATTAATAACGCATCTCCTAATTTAGAAATATTTTTAAATATTTTAGAGTTAATTGTTTTTTCTTTTTTCAAATTTCTTGAATTATATTTTAACAATCCAATATTTTTCCTTGTATCTTTTTTATTAATTACATGTATTGGTCCCATTTCTTCGGATACATCAGATAAATTTACCAATATTTTGAAATAAGTATTAAGATAACCATCACAATGAAAATAACTTGAATATGACTCACCTTCCTTTGGATCATAATTATAATTTCTAGTGATGAGTGCATGACCTAAATATATATTAGAATTGTAATATTTAGATAAATCTTTAAGTAAAAAATTAAAATCTGTATCTATAATTTTTTTAATAAGGTTAATTATATTTAAATTCATTTTATATTGAAAACGATTGTTTTTTTCTTTTTTTGGATTTTGTAATTTGAGTTCAAAATTAATTTTATTTAAGGTATCCAGATTGATATTGTTAATTTTACTAAATCCGTGCTCGTTAAATTCCTTTACATTTCCTTTATCTAGTATTGATTTAATTGATAATATTTTTTTTTTATAATAGAAATTAAATAAGCAATAGCTTAAAGGGTTTAAATTATTAAAAAAGATTATCCCAAATGTTTTGTCAATTTTGTTGATTAAGTTACCTATCATATATAAGTATATTTAAATGTTAAATACACTCAAAAAAGTCTTAAATCAATTTATCTCTGATTTTTATAAAATAGATATATTTAGATTTTTAATAGTATATATTAGATTTTTATTCTTATTTTATATTTTTAATAAAAAAAAACTACTATATAATGAAAAAGATGATGTAGAAAATATAATAACTTTTAAAGAAAAAAAAAAAGATAATTTCTCAAAAGAAAGAGTAAAAATTCAGGAAACAACATTAGAACATAACTTAATCTATACAAAAAATATCTTTAATTTAAAAAAAAAGTACAATCAGTTTTTGGGAAAAAAAACCAAATCACTCATCAGTCAATTGGAGTCCTTAGATTTTATAAATAAAGAGAGTGCAAA
>Ga0181552_10002525_pt1 | contig 13291 bp, 12 predicted proteins | sample 011ome_18_FD_130583 | JGI IMG/M metagenome (GOLD analysis project Ga0181552, IMG submission 130583) | Coastal salt marsh microbial communities from the Groves Creek Marsh, Skidaway Island, Georgia - 011501BT metaG (megahit assembly) | ecosystem: Environmental > Aquatic > Marine > Intertidal...
AACAGTTAAAGATGTAAAAAATACTATTAAAAAGTTAGAAAGGTTATACAAGAAGGGAGAATATCCCCATAAACGTATTTGGCAAGTTGGTATGATATTGTATGTCCGTTTAAAAGTTCTCAAAGATAAAAAAAATAAGGAATTTAAATTATCAGAAAGATATTTTAAGCATCTCGGAAAACGCACCAAAATAAAAGGCGAAGGAAAAAGAAAAAAGTTTTCTTTTAAAATGTAAAAAATTTTATGTTTAGAGATTATCTTAGAAAGACTTACTTACATGGGAGGCACATTGGTTCTTCTGGGACTGGATCATCAGATTGTTCTTGATTCATCATATTCATCATCTTGTCAAATTCATCATTTGCTTCATCAACATTCATATCCTTTTCCTTCATCAGATTACTTACAACCATGTAGCGAAGATGAGCTGCTTGAAGCTTCTTGTTGGAAATCTCAACATACTTGTCAACTGCCCTCCGACGAGTATACCCTTCCTCTTCAGCAAAGGCAGTGAACTTCTTGTAGTCTTCGTCGTATTCCTTTTCAATATCCTCTTCATTTTCACCAGTCATCTTGACAACTTGCTCAACAAACTGCTTCTTACAGTTAGCTTCTGTAAGCTGTGCCTTAACTTCTTCTTCAAGTGATTGGATAACATCTTCACGCTCGCTTGAAACCATCTTTTCTAGCTTCCTCTTGTTTTCAGGGAGTTCCATGAACTTCTCCTCAAACTCCTTGAATCTTTCATAAACTTCCTTGGGTTCTTCACACGTGATCTCAGACATGTTCTTTACAAAGAATCCAGCAATGTTCTCTTCACGATTGTCTAGCTTCTTCTTGCGAACAAACTCCTTCTGAATATCAGAGTTGGTAGCATCTGGATGCTTCTCACGATACTCCTTAGAGAATTCATCCTTCTCAACCTTTTCTTCTTCTTCAGTTTGCTCCCTGAAACGATTGAATTCTTCAACTGCTTCTTCCCGTTCCTTCTTCTTTTCTTCACGAATAGCGATTGCTGCTGCTCTTCGTCCCTTCTTTTCATCTTCCTTGATTTCTTCTTCCTTCAGAAGCTTTTCAGCCTGATTACGTTCTCGCCTTGCTTGCTTCATAGCTTCATTAAGAAGTTGGTCTTCGCTCTTAGTTGCCTCTGCGATCTTCTTCATCTCCTTCAGCTCGTTGTTCTTAGCGTTCACAGCAATGTTTCTTCGCATTTCAGCGGCCTTGTCGTTACACTCATCCCTTTCACGAAGATATTGTGCCCTCTCTTCAGATCCTTCTGGATGCTCCATGGCCTTCCTCTCCTTCGTCCTCGCCTTCTTCTCCATGTTCCTCACGGCCTTCTCACTGGGAGTCATGTTGGAGGACATCTTTGTGTAGATTTGTTCTTTGATTCTTATAGTTTCTCTGTTTGTAAGTTTACATCCTCTACAATGTAAGTTTCAAATTTATTTAGACTATTCAAGATAAGAGCTGATCTTAGAAAGTATTCTTAAGAAAGTATTCTTAAGGAAAAATCTTAAAGAATAAACATTTTTAAAAAAAATGTTTGTAATACATATATAGATATAGATATTAATGGTCCATGATATTAACTTTGTTCTTAACATTACTAAACCATTGTTTGATAGGATTATAACAATCATGTTACATGATGCTTGTCATGATTTTGATAACGGGAAAACAGATGCACCTTTTAAAGAATTTTTCTTAGCACAAGATGCCATTCCCAATTCCGCAAATAGTCGTTTACAAAAGATCCAAGGATTTTTGGCGCCTGGTGGTGGTGGTAGTAGTCATATTGGAGGTGCTAATGTGGATACTACGGGATATACGGTAGATATGGGAAATACGGGATATACGGGAGATACGGGATATACGGTAGATATGGGAAATACGGGATATACGGGAGATACGGGATATACGGTAGATATGGGAAATACGGGAAATACGGGAGATAAGGAAGATATGGTAGGTGATTATGGGCTTACTCGTACTAGATCCCAACAAGAACAACAACTAATGAATGAACATACCAATATTAAGAACGAGATAAAGGCAACGCCGCGGAGCGAGGATGACTATCAGCGGTTTAAAAAATATATAGGATTTTTATTAGAAATAAAATATTCTTTCGAATATTATGTATATGCTAATAAGGCTAGGGAGACCGCTCAGGCTAAAATCACCAATGAGGTTTCAAATTATTTTTGGAGCGTGCCGGCTGCTCAGGGATATTTTCAATATCAAACTGATGATATAGATTTTATTTTAGGATTAATAAATAACATATCAAATAACATATTATATAGTGTATTAATTGAGTCTTTTGTAGGTTATTTTATATACGTGCGAAAAGAGTTTTCTAAATTGGATGTGAAAGATAAAAATACTGGTAAAATGAAGATTTTTGATCATAAATATTTTATTGAAGAATTATTAAGAATATATACAGCTGATTTTACGAAAAATTTTGTTCAAAACGAGTTTTTGTCTATGATTCATAAATATACAAAAAGGATTATCCAGATAGAAGGAACCGCTATTAGTGAAGAAAAGGACGAAATGGATGTAGGAGACGGAACAGAAGCAGAAGAGGTTGAAATCAGATCATTTTTATATAGTATAGAAGAGATAATAAAATATGAAGGGTCAGAAGTGTTTGAAAAAAAATTTTATCCAAAGCCACCACCAGTGCTTGCAGATGATGACTTGCCGAAACCAGATAATACAGACGATTTCTCAGATTTGGAAGATTTCAGGGATCTGGATAGTGTTGCTGATGTTATGAGAGAATGGGAAGAATGGGATAAAATGTACGTAGAAGGTATGGAAGAATTCAAAAAGATTGAAGACCAAGAGGAAGCTACTGAACAGCAGTTGGCTAACCCCGTCGCAGATGATGAGGCTGCTGCCGTGGGAGTTTTTCCTTCTTCAAACAACAGCCGCTCCACACACAAACAAAGTGTGAAGGGTGAGCGGCGTTCGGCGGACGTCCTCCGCGCCAGCCGCCGAACCGCGCGTCAGGATAAGGCCAAGCCAAAGCGAGATGTTCTGGTCGCAGCTGCGAGGAAAGCCGCCGGTACTCCGCGGCAAGCAGAAGATACAAAAGAAGACTCAGAAGCAGCAGCCCCGCCAGCAGCACTCTCCCAGAAGCGGGACCGCGCGTGGGGAGCAGAAGAAGACCCAGAAGCAGAAGCCGCCTCCCAAAAACGAACACGAACACTGATGGGGGCGAAAGAGGGCGAGGTGAGGGGGGGGGCAGGAATGTGGGTGATGGAGGATTTTAATGGCGGCGCACTGTCCGGTGGAGGTGCTCCACCGGAAAGTGTTATTTTAGCGAATTTTATCAATTATAAAAGCATTATTGAAAATCCATGGAGACACCTCGGAAATCTTGATCCCGATAAAACGGACACAAGTTTTATTGAAGACGATGATGGAGAAAGTTATAAACAAGATCCGGCCTCGCTGGAAAGTGAAGCTTCACAATTAGATCCTAATGATTCTGAGGCCATAGCTTTGAAGGCTAAGAGCAAAAATATCAGGGAAGCACTAGATAAAATTTTTACCCGGAGCGGCGCGAAACAGGGCAGTGCAAATTATAACATGAATACGTTTAAAAAAGCGAAAGATTATTATGATCAAATTAAGAAAAACATCAACACCGCCATTAAAGTATACTTTAAAGGAGCTTACAGAAGAGCTATGGGTGGAGCTTATATGGATACTCTAGGTGGTTTTACAATTTTAGAACTATATGATTTAGTAATATATATCACACTTCCGGAAGGTAAAAAAGCACAACATAAGCAAGAAAATGAAAAAGACAATGAATTATATGTATATCTGAGTAGTCTTTACAGTATGGTGGACACTTGGGAGAAAGCAAAATCTACGGGTAATGTAGGGCGGGTGGTGGGGTCCCAAAAAAATAAAATAGCGGTATTGAATAGTATTGTGGCAGCTGTGGCAACTGCAGCTGCTACTGATCCATCGATCCAACCTACTGATCCATCGATCCAACCTACTGATCCATCGATCCAACCTACTGATCCATCGATCCAACCCACACCCACGTGGAATTCTCTCGGAGCTAGTATGAAATCAATTGGCTCATCCAAATTTCTTAAAGATATTATTAATGAAATAAAAAGATTAGAAAAATACAATAAGTATTGTAGTAAAATTATAGAATTTTTAGATGGACAGAAATTATATTACGGAAGTGGTGATAAAAAATTAACAACAGCCGAAAGAACACGTCGTAGTGCTATTTTTACAGAAATATTAAGAAAATACGAAGCGCATTTTGGGGAAGAAATAAAAGAAAGTGGGGAATGGCAACGGTTATACACGAGCAACCCACGCCCATCCGGTCCATCATTAGATAATAGTTTATGGAAAGGTTCCAAACCAACACCAGTGTCGTTTGATCATATTATACAACAGGCAAATAACCTCAACATCAAGAAATATATTAACAACGCTATCCCCTCAATATGTGTTCAAAAACTCGCAGACCATAATTTTCAACCAGTGTGTTTCACATCAGTTATAGATCCAATGGGGTCATTTGGAGACTGTTATCCTGTCCCTGATCCAAATATAAACGGTGATATTGATGTTTACATAAAGAACGATGAAAATAATTTTATGAATATCAATCTAACTGTTGCAAAAGGAGGAGATATAACACTTACCGGGAGTGTACATATTAAGATGGATGGAACTGATGTTCTAGATGTTAATGATATAAATATAAATAAATTTAAAACCAAAAAACCATTATCAATAGCTAATACAGTTAAACTATTTAAAGAACATGATGTTGATCATAATTCAAAACAAATTGTACGGAAATTTTTAGGAGATTTTTTACAGGCTGTTGAAGCTGTTAGCAAAGGTTTACTATACCTTAGCGGGGATAAACCAGCGACAGTAATGTATTATATACTAAATTCGTTGTACACGGCCCAAAACAGCATTGGTGGATTTGTAGACAAAAAATGTGGTGTATTTACACAAGATGATATAAACGTCCTTGCCCGTTTAGGAGGTGGTGGCGGATTAAAACATAAAAAGAGAGTAAGAAGATCCCGTAAACGTAGAACAAACCGGAGAAAGAAAACACAGAGGAGGAAGACCAATAAACGTAGATCAAATAGGAGAAATACAAATAAACGTAGAACTGTTAGGGGAAAAACTACTAAACGTAGAACTGTTAGGGGAAAAACTACTAAACGTAGATCTGTTAGGAGAAAGAAATAAATAATTAATTTTCTATTCTATACTAATGACTCTATATGATTTTTTTAAAAAACACTGGATTATATTTACTATTATTATAATCTTGATTTTATCATTTAATCTCTTTGATATATGTGAACCATTTACAGACATTGATAATATTGATAAAGAAACAAAAATGAAATCTTTTGAAAAGTTAATGGATAGTTTTAAAGAAATTTTTCCCGATGGTAATAGAAATGCAGGTGGTCCTCAATTTTTTAAACATATTGTAGATTTAGGGTTAAGTAAAGCTGATTTTGAACTATACAATTCATTTTATTGTGGTGTTAGTGGATCTCCTGTAAGTCCTGATAGAGGTAAAGTTTATGATTATATTGTTGTAAAAGATATTAATGGAAAAGAAGTTCGTGGTAAATACTATAGATGTTGTTCACCTTGTCTATGTGATGTTATGAAATACACAAAAGCGGATAAGTTTGATATTACATTGGATGGAGAAAAAAGAACATATGATGTATTAACAATTTCGGATCCATGTTGTAATGAAAATGGAATACCAAAATCTGTTACAGCTTACAAATGTAAATCGGGGAAAACTCAAAATGGTATGTATTCTCGTTCAGGAAGATTAATTTATGCTCTTTTATATACAGACGATAAAAGTGATAGTAAAAAAATAGATGATGTAGTAAATCAATGTAAAGAAAGGATGGAAACTCCACCTGATGAATTACAGGGTGGTATGGGTGATATATTTGTAAAATTATCATTACTTTGTGAAGATAATGTTGAAGGTTTTACAAATACACATGGTCGCTTAAAAAATATATATGGTGAACCTCTTAAAACATGTAAAACTGGAGATAGTCCTGGAAGTTGGGATAGCGAAGGTTATTGTAGTGAAAGGGGTGGAGGTATTCATCAAATATGTATGGAAGTAACCCCTGAAAGAGGTGATTTTTCTACTCAAACAGAACAAGGTCCATGGTCTCAAGATAGGATTGGTAATAATCACTGTATGTGTTTAGGTGCGTGGGCACTATACAAAGCTAAAGGTAATGGTGATGGTAATGAACTTCAGTGTGATTCGATACCAGACTATTCTCTCAGCCCTGAATATATTACTCAATGGAATACTTGGAATGGTCATCAACTATCCGATCAAATAAAAAATGGTGTTGATAGTATGGTTCAACAATGTTATAATAAAAAAAATAGTCAATATCTAAAAGATAAATATGATACAATAAGGACGAGCTATGGCGATTGGTCAAGTGTTATCTAAAGATTATAATTTTTTAAGGATTTTCTATATCTTTTTCAACCTTACAATTACTATAGTAAATCTTCATACATATTAGTATAATCATAAATACTAGTTCAACACTGGAACATAAATAAATTGGTGGGAGATTTTTATGGACACTGTAAATTATACCAAGAATAACTCCTGTCAAGAATATAAATTGCCATCCATAAGATATATCATTCATATTTTTTGTCCTATAAGATTTGTATATCTGTGGTATAAAACCACTCGCGAAAAGAACTCCCGCTGTATATCCACAAATATCGTAGAAGTCCATTTGCGAAAATCATTTATTTTTTTTTCAAATTTAAAATCACATTACTATTATATGGATCACGTATTAACAATGTTAATAGTATGTTTAGTAATAGCAAGTGTTTATTACTATTATAATCATTCAGAAACAGTTTATTATCCACCAGAAAATTATAACAAAATGAGTATTTTACAAAAACATTGGAATGTTATCGCGAATGAATATAAAGCATTGCCAAAAGATAAAATGATAAATTTTCAAAGTAGGAAAAAAGATGATTGGTATAATGGAGGACAACTAGATGAATTAGCAAAAAAACATTTTCAAGACTATGGTTGGCATTCAGCTTGGTCAGAAGATGATAATAAAGCAAATTATAATTGGAAAAATTGGGGATTAATGTATAAAGATGTTGCTCTTGGTAAGAATTCTGAATTATGCCCTCTTACAACAGCGATGTTGAACACTATACCAGGTATCAGAATAGCTGGATTTTCTCTTATGACTCCGAATTCTGTTATCAATCCTCATACAGATACGACTGGTATTAAATATGGTAGTTTAGCGTATCATTTAGGTATAGATGTCCCAGATAAGAACAATTGTTGTCTTATTGTGAATGGTGAAAAAAAAGAAGAAGAAAATGGAAAAGTTATAATTTTTGATTCAACATATCTTCATTCAGCGTATAATATAACTGATAAAGAAAGATGTATTTTATATATTGATTTTCAGATAGATTAAATCGTATGACCGTTACATTTATATATATCATATACTCTTCTTCGTTTTGAATTTTCTGTGTCTAATGAACAATTATGACAATAATCATTGTGATCTTTTGTCATTAATTTATTCATTTTCACATGAGTTTCATCAATTCTTTCTTTAAACGTATATAACCTACTATCGGTTATACCTTTATCATCACTTCTCATTCCATGATAATACTTACCATCTACTTTTGAACGAATTTCTCCACTTCCGAATTTATATTTTATGTCTTCTGTCACACCTTCTTTTAAAATGCTATCTTCTTTTTCATATTCTTCTTGGTTTTCTAAATATGTTATGACTCGTTTCACTTCATTGATGTCCTTTTTAAATTTTTCTAAAGATTCTTTATCTTTTGGTATTACAGACAAATATGTTTTATGTCCTCCATCATAATACTTTCCATCTTCAGGATTTACATGAATAGGTATTTTCTTTTTGTATTCACATACTTTTCCAATACATGTACATAAACCAAGTGCCCATAAAGAACTCATTATAATATTTTCTCCTACTGTAAAATTACCTGGTGGACTATGGTCTTCCATAACTATATCCCCCATAACACACGGAAGTAAACTCATTAAGATTAGAATCATTTATATAATAATCTTCATATGTTTTTAAATATTAAAGCTTAGCGACCGAATACCATGTTACTTCAGGATAAACTATCTTATTCTTATTCTTAGAAATCTTTTGAGCTTCTTTAAAACTAATAAAACGTAGTGGGTTTACCTTACATCCTTCCCAATCCTTAGCCCTCTGTCGAAGTCTGAATGATACCCTTTCACCATTCATTGGGACTAGATTATTGTTCTCATTGCGACAAACAACTTCAATCATATCTTATTATTATATATTAATGTTACCTTATATCTTTATATATATTTTATAAAGATGTTTAAAAATTTGAATATATTTTATTATACATTATAAACATTAAAATGAAAGCAATTAGTCTTTTCTCTGGTATGGGAGGTGATTCACTCGGTATTCAAAATGCCGGTGTTGAATTAATAGCCTATTCAGAATGGGAAAAAGAAATGAAAGAAACACATGAACTAAATTTTCCAAACACAAAATTGATTGGTTGTGGAGATATAACAAAAACAACTGACGAACAATTTTTAGAATACAAAGATGTTGTAGATCTTATATTTGCTGGTTTTCCATGTCAAGGATTTTCACATGCTGGAAAAAAGCTTCCAGATGATCCTCGTAATACACTTTTTAGAGAATTTTTAAGGTCTACAGATCTAATACGTCCAAAATACATTATAGGAGAAAATGTCAAAGGTTTACTAAGTAGAAAAAATGTTGATGGTGAATTATATATTGATAGAATTGAAACCGAATTTAATAACATAGGATATAATATCCATTATGAAGTCTATATGTGTAGTAAGTTGGATATAGGTGTTCCACAAAATAGAGAACGTCTTATTATTGTTGGTATTCGTTGTGATCTAGAACAAGAATTTAACTTTCCTCATGAAAGTGAAGAAAAATATGGGGATCTAAAAGATATTATTCAATTTAGTATGGAAGGTGCTATAAAGGTAGAACCAGATGATTTAGATTTTGATTTTGATGATATTCCCGATGAATGTATAATAACAGATATGAGTAATGATGAAAGGGAAAACAATCCACATCCAAATTTAGTCGGACTTGCTAAAAAAAGAGATTATATTCGTAAAGGGGTATCTAGACCACATCGTCTTCATTTTGGTAGGAGATTAGATGTTGGTGGTGAAATTATCGATATTAGAAAACCAATTAATACTATTATATGTTCATACGCACATTGTCCAAGATTCTTTGTTCCACTAAAAAATAAAAATGGTAATTATCTTAGATGTTTACTACCAGATGAACTAAAGCAAATACAAGGTTTTCCAGTAGATTATAAGATATCAGGTAATACTAGTAAAAAGATTAAACAGATTGGAAATGCTGTTCCTCCACCACTCATTCAGATGATTGTTGAGAGACTAATATAAATAATTAATTTAATAAATCACTTATATCTGATTTATATGTTGGTCTAGGATAAACACTCATCCTTTTAAATCCTTTAGCACAATCACCTATTTTTTTCCGACCCCATTCATTTTTGATAGTTTCCATAACAGACTTATACATATAAATAAGTTCTTCATCATCTTTCAAAAGTTCATAACCATTAATAAATATAATCTTAGGAGGAATATCTTTTTTCTTTTTGAAATTTTTCCCTGTAAACATTATAATATAGAAAATATCAATAGATGGACATGTATCATTGAAATATACTATTGTCCCATCTGTTTTCTTAATTTCAATATTAATTACAACACTACTACCTGGTCTACAGACATTTCTAAAGTCTTTTGATTGTTGTGATCCAGCACATTCATATATTAGACCCATATCATCTAATATATCTTTTATAATTCGTATTGATACCCTTTCAGGTTTTTGTGTTTCTCCATTATTTGTTTTCATAGTTGTCATATCTATACCATGAGTTTTATTTATCACTTCTCTTTCAATATCCTTAAACAATTGTTCTTTTTTCAGATATGCTTCATCTTTTTTTGACACAACCTTACCCCATGAAGAGTAAGTATCATCGTTACCATCGCACATTATATTCAAAATATTTATTTTAAAATATTATCATTTTTCAAATTTGGTATGTGTTTTAGTTCAATGATATTTTACACCTTTGAACATTTAAAACGTATAATATTTCATTAAATAACCAAAATAGTTAAAATTTGAAATTATATAAAAATAAAATCTAATATAAAAGTATAACTAAAATGGTTAATTATAGTTGCGAGAAATGTGGAAAAACATTCAAACAAAAGGGTCATTATATGAAACACCTACAAAGGAAAACTCCGTGTGATAATATTAAAGATAAAATAGAATATATGGTTGAAAAAAAAGTTGATGAACTAGTGAAAGAAAAACTTCAAGATTTAGTAAAAAAAGGGGATATTGAAATCAAAAATAAAAATTTGATTTCAAATAATCCAAATAGTAATACAGAAAAAGAAAATAAAATGAATTACATTGATTTATTCAGTGGTATTGGTGGTTTTCATCAAGCACTAGATAAACTTGATTGTAAATGTATCATGGCATGTGATACAGATAAAGCATGTAGAGAAAACTATAAAATTAATTATGGAATAGAACCTCATCCAGATGTTAGAAAAATTAATCCTGGAGAAATTGAAGAAAATGTAGATATTATTTGTGGTGGATTCCCATGTCAGGCATTCTCTAATGCTGGAAACAAGAAAATGTTTGAAGATGATAGAGGTTTACTATTTGATGAAATAATAAGGATAGCAAAGGTTAAAAAACCAAAGTTCATGTTTTTGGAAAATGTAAAACATATATTAAAGGTTGGAGATGGAAAAGTTATAGAATATATCAAAAAGAAACTAGATGATAATAACTACAACCTTCAACTATTTGAAATATCGCCTCATAATTACGGTGTACCGCAGCAGAGAGAAAGAGTTTATTTCGTGTGTGTAAGGAAAGACATTTACAATAATTCAGATATTGTTTTGCCTCCGAAAGTAAATGATTTTAATTTTGAAGATTTTCTAGACAAAAAAGAAGTAGTTGATAAGAAATATTTTATAGATGGAGATGTTCTAAAATGTTTGAATGCTTGGGAAGAAATGATTAAGATATTTCCCCCAGGTGAAAAAATATCACCAGTTATAATGATCAACGAACATTACAATGGACATACTCAAGAAGATTTTGATAATTATGCTGGATGGAGGAAAGGATATATAACAGCAAATAAACCATTAATAAAAAAGTATAAACCTCAATGGGATAAGTGGTATGAAAAGCACAAGGAAATATTACAGAAAAGAGAAATATATGGAAAACTAGAATGGCAAGCAGGTAAAATTAAAGAAAATGATTCTATCTTTAATTATTTCATTCAAATAAGACAATCGGGTATTCGGGTAAAAAGAGCACAACATTTCCCAACCCTGGTTGCTATTTCTCAGATTCCAATTTATGGAAAAGAAAAAAGATATATTACACCCCGAGAATGTGCCCGTTTACAATCCTTTCCAGAGGATTTTAAAATAGCAGAAGAAGATAGACATGCATATAAACAATTTGGAAATGCTGTGAATGTAAGTAATGTCCATACTGTTATTAAGGCAACATTTGACCACTACAATATTCATTAAACTTTAGTAAATTCGAGGATTTGGAAAGACCCCCTCCATATATCATTTTTACCTCTGATACAGAACTTCCATGTTTCTATATCATCCAAGTAAAGTGAATACCATAATTTAGCAGATGTATTAGTTTCATATTTTATTTCTCGTTTTATACTACATTTTTTTTTATTATTTTTATCACATAATTCATTTAAGTTTACTAACTTCACACCATTATATCCATAAACATCATAGTTTAATTTTTGGAAAGCATATTCTAATAATTTTTTCTGAAATATTCCATTGTATTTTTCTATTATTTCTATAATAGTTTTAAAATAATCATTATTTTTATCGTAGAATAATTTATTGGCAATAGTTCTCTGTGATTTATCATATTTATAACCATTTTCACCCAAACCATTTTTTAATACATTAATTCTTTTTTCTTTGAGATCGTTGTTTATTTTAAGAATATTAAACATTTTTTCAATAGAATAGTTAGTTAATGTAGCGCCTTCGGAATCCTTCACAGAAATTCCAACAAACTTAGAATTAGAATATGATATGTATATGTCACTCTTCGTTATTTTACCATCATATAATTTACCAGTATCTTTATCTGTATTTAGTTTTACTAATTCTGGGAAATCTTTAAAAGATTTCCCTGTTAAGAAAATGTTAGTGAAATTAATATCAAAATTTTCTATATTGAAATTAGATATATAATCTTTTACTACTTTGGAAGATTTAGATTTTAAATCGTTTACATATTTATCTATATTGACTTCACCATTAATAATATGTAATCTTTCATCCGTTTTTATTTCATTTATTTTTTCAAGAATATCATTTTTTTCTTTGATATGTGGATAAAGGAAAATTGAGCAAATTACAAACTCTGCCCAATTATAATCACAATTTTTTCTAGTTTTTGAATTGGGAGTTATAACTTTCTCTATCTTTGGATTAGGACATTTTCTACAATTATGCCCAATTTCACCACAATTACCGCATTTTCGCATTTTCTTTTCAGGTGTTTTAATTACATTGTTAATAATATCATCCATAATACTTTTTATTACCTTTTTAGTTTTAAACTTTTTTATTTTCAATTTTAAACTTTTTTTCTCTTCTTTTGTCATTTTATCTCTCGGTAGAATATATGCGTTTTTACCTATCTTTACCCATCTATCATCTGGTGGTGGATAAATATCCACACTCATTTATATTAGATAATCTTAAACTTGGTAAGATCTTTGTTCGTATGCCCTGTTAGCTTTTCTTTCCAGTGTTCTGTCAGTTCATGTTCTGGTTCTGATTCGGGTTCTGATTCGGGTTCTGATTCGTAAGAGGATGTGCGGACTATGAGATTTCCTTCGCAATAGTAATCAGGCATCTTTTATTATGTCCCTTTCTACGTATCAAATTTAAAATTTGAAACTTGCTTGAGAAAGATTGTATCTAAACAACAAAGAAACTACAGAACACAAGACACAGAAA
>Ga0181552_10002531_pt1 | contig 13289 bp, 11 predicted proteins | sample 011ome_18_FD_130583 | JGI IMG/M metagenome (GOLD analysis project Ga0181552, IMG submission 130583) | Coastal salt marsh microbial communities from the Groves Creek Marsh, Skidaway Island, Georgia - 011501BT metaG (megahit assembly) | ecosystem: Environmental > Aquatic > Marine > Intertidal...
ACAGCCTGGTCATAGGCAGCATCCAGGGCTGCCTGGGTCATGTCGCGGTAGACAAGGGGTTGGTCCGGGTTCATGTCGGGCTCCAGAAGCCAAGGGCATTCAGGAGACGCATGATGCGATAAAAGCGGGCACAAGTGAACGGGACAAGAGGCTGGAGGCCGAAGGCAAGAAGGCAAGAAGGCAAGAAGGCAAGAAGGCAAGAAGGCAAGGATAGGATGGTTATTGGCGGTTTCCTGTCAATGTTTTGGTCGGTGATTATCCCGATTCTGAAGTTTGGCGTAGGTCGGTATAAGGCGCTTGCGCCGCCATCCAACATGGCGACCAAAGGTCGCCTGATATATTCAATGTCACTGATGCCCTGGAAAAACCTCGGATGGCGGCCTGCGGTTTATGCCGAGCTACCTGTTTTGTTCCGCTTTACACGCCGAGATTTGGCCCCAGCCCATTGGCCCACAAGCCCATGGTCAGGCCTAGCATCCTGACGAAAGCGACCAGGAGCCAGCCCACCAGTGATGAGGACATGAGCAGGCCACGTTCGGGCGGTATGCCAATCACGACAGGTAAACCGCGGTAAAGCAGATTCATGAACCAGATAATGGACGGGATCAGCACCAGCACATTGAAAAATACGCTCGGGTACAGAAGGGCCAGGCTAGCAATTGACAGAGGCGCCGCCACCACGGCAAAGAGGGCAAACAGCGATTCGGTCGGCACCCCGGCCACGCCATAGGTCCTGGCCATCCAGCGCGCAATGAACACGGTGGAGACATACCCGAAGATGAGGGCATTACAATACAGGAAACTGATCAATACCCGGGTGGTGTTATCAAAGCGCAGGGGTTCGGCAACCCCCCAGGCACCAGCCAAGGTGTGGCCCCTGCCCGGGCACAAAGGGGCGCAGTGAGGATCAGGATAAAGGTCAGCTTCTAGACGCCGCCGATGACCCGGGTGTCGCCCCTGGCGATATCCTGAAAAACCTAACCGGGTGAATGCAGCACTGAGAGCAGCAAGGGAATACCTCAACTGGTTACGTGAATCTCTTGCCGTGAAAAGATGGTGACAACTCTAGGTGACATTGTGAAAGCTGATCTTTGTCAATATCAACTTCCAAGGGGCAATAAAACAGCTTTTTGGTATTGATCATCCCGATAAAAACTCTGCTCAAAATTCGGGGACAGTTTACTTAATTAGTATCAAAACCCTGCTCGCCTGCCACGGATAACGCAGCTTTCATTAAGTAAACTGTCCCCAAACTCAGTCCGGTATGGGCAGACCGGCCCAGCCATACACCTCGGCCATGACTGCCGCTGCCGTTTCCGGGCGATCCTCGCCGGGCAGGTCATTATTCACGGCATACCCCGTTCGGGCCAGGCTCCAGGACAAATGCCGGTAGGATGCCCGGTACCCTGCCAGCTCAGCCGGGTCTATTTCAGGATACTGGCCAGGGGTGGCCGGTACCAGTTCGTCGCGGCGATAGATGGCACTGAAACTCATCAAGCCCCACTCCCCTGCGCGCTTTTCAGCCGTGTAGATCATCAGGCAATGGGATGACAAGGTCACCTCGATGCCATCCACGTCCTGGGGTATGTCGATGATGCCAGACAGGGTGGCAACCGCGCGCTCGCCGTTGAGGGACACTAGGATCGGGCCCAGCCGATGCTTGGCGCGCATACCGCGTTCATACATGCCTTTCGAACCCGCCACAAACTCGGCCCCGTTACCGCTGAACCAGCTGATGTTGATACGGGAATCGGCATGAAAACAGGACGCCATCCGGCGCCACAGGCACAGGTCTCGGCTTTCCCGCTCCCGGCAGATGAGTTGCTGGATGGCCAGGATGTCTGTGGCTTCGTCGGGGGTCATGCTGGGATGTTCTCCATTCAGTATCAAAGGCATATCGATAAAAGGATAAAGGGATATAAGGAGAAAAGGCAAACGGCTTTAGAAACTGCGGCTGAGGATAAATTTAATGCTTTTAATAACATCGTCATTTAACTCAGTTGTTGCTGGACGTTAGACGCTGTGTCGGCAAACGGGCTGCGCCCTGTGCCGACCTGCAACTGACGCCCTTGCCCCCTTTGCTCCCTCACTTCTTCCCTCGAAAAGCCTGTCGAAGCTGCCAAATGACCGCACTGCGTGCCTGTTGCCGCCTACGGGGCCTAACTACGCTCCCCAGGACGTCAACATTGTAAAAATCGACCAAAAAAGGTTTACTTGCCCTCAATAATAACAATCAAATAAAGGGAAATCTGACATGCTAATCGGCATTCCGAAGGAAATTCACGCCGGTGAAAAACGTGTCGCCACTACCCCCGAGGCCGCAGAAAAACTGCGCTCGCTTGGCTACGACATCGCTCTTGAGCGCGGTGCCGGCGCTGCCGCCAACTTCAGTGACGATGCCTACCGCGAAGCCGGTGTCCAGATCTTTGAAACCGCACGCGAGATCTGGGAAAAAGCCGACATCATCCTGAAAGTCCGCGCGCCGGAAACCCACCCGGACATGTGCCTGGATGAGTCGGAACTGGTCCACGCTGGCAAGACGCTCATCAGTTTCATCCAGCCTGCGATCAACACAGAACTCATGCAGCGCCTGTCTGCCACCGGCGGTACCGTGCTGGCCATGGACAGTGTGCCGCGCATTTCCCGCGCCCAGAAAATGGATGCCCTCAGCTCCATGGCCAATATCGCGGGCTATCGTGCCGTCGTCGAAGCAGCCCAGCATTTTGGCCGCTTCTTCACCGGGCAGATTACCGCCGCCGGCAAGGTCCCGCCGGCCAAGGTGCTCGTCATTGGTGCTGGCGTGGCAGGCCTGGCCGCCATCGGCGCCGCCAAGAGTATGGGCGCCATCGTGCGTGCCTTCGACACCCGCCCGGAAGTGAAGGAGCAAGTGGAAAGCATGGACGCCGAATTCCTCATGCTCGACTTCGAGGAAGACGGCAGCGGTGAAGGCGGTTATGCCAAGGTCATGAGCGAGGAGTTCATCAAGAAAGAAATGGAGCTCTTTGCCAGGCAGGCCATAGAAGTGGATATCGTTATCACCACCGCGCTGATCCCGGGCAAGCCTGCCCCCGAGCTGTGGACCGAAGCCATGGTTGAAGGCATGAAAGACGGCAGTGTCGTGGTGGACCTGGCTGCGGAAATGGGCGGCAACTGCAAACTGACCGAGGCCAACAAGGTCGTGGTCAAGCATGGCGTCACCCTGATCGGCTACACCGACCTGCCCTCACGCCTGGCGGCCCAGGCCAGCCAGCTCTATGCCACCAACCTGTTCCACCTGCTGTCGGACATGACCAAGGACAAGGACGGCCAGCTGGTTGTGAACATGGAAGACGAAGTCATACGCGGGGCTACCGTGATCAACCAGGGCGAGATCACCTGGCCACCTCCCGCTCCGCGCCTGTATGCCTTACCGGAAAAGAAGGACGACAAGGCCCCGACCAGGGTCGCCGCCGGGGAGAGCAAGCCGAACCCGCTCAAGCAGCTGGTGTTTTTCGGCATTGCCGGCCTGTTGCTGCTGGCCCTGGGATCGGTAGCGCCGGCCAGTTTCATGTCCCATTTCACCGTGTTTGTGCTGTCGTGTTTCGTGGGTTACATGGTGATCTGGAATGTAACGCCGTCGCTGCATACGCCGCTCATGAGCGTGACCAACGCCATCAGCAGCATCATCATCATTGGCGCGCTGCTGCAGATCTCCTCGCCGGATGGTCTGAACAAGTACCTGGCCGCGTTTGCCATTCTCATCACCAGCATCAACATTGTCGGCGGGTTTGCGGTCACGCAACGCATGCTAGCGATGTTCCGCAAGTAAGGAGGTCATGATGTCTGACGGTATCATCACCATGGCCTACCTGGGTGCCAGCATCCTGTTCATCCTGGCGCTGGGCGGCCTGTCCAACCAGGAAACGGCACGGCGCGGCAATGCTTTCGGCATATCCGGTATGGCCATTGCCCTGCTGGCCACCATCATCGGGATCGTCACGGACAATTACGCCCTCATGCTTGGCTGCATCGGGGTCGGCGGGGTGGTTGGCCTGATCCTGGCGAAGAAGGTCGAAATGACCCAGATGCCGGAACTGGTGGCGATCCTGCACAGCCTGGTCGGTCTCGCCGCCGTGCTGGTGGGCTACGGCACCTTCCTCGACCACAGCATCATGCTGACGGGAGTCGAGAAAACCATTCACGATGTGGAAATCTATCTCGGCATCCTCATCGGGGCCCTGACCTTCTCCGGCTCGGTGGTGGCTTACCTGAAGCTCAGCGCCAAGATCGGCGGCAAGCCCCTGTTATTGCCCGGCCGGCATTTTCTGAACCTGATCCTGTTAATCGTTGCCGTGGTTTACCTGGTGCAGTTCATCAATGCCACGGATGACCAGGGAGCCATGCAGTCACTGATGGTCATGACCGCCATCGCCCTGCTCTTCGGCATCCACATGGTCATGGCCATCGGCGGCGCTGACATGCCCGTTGTGGTCTCGATGCTCAATTCCTACTCCGGCTGGGCCGCAGCCGCCACCGGTTTCATGCTTAGCAATGACCTGCTGATTGTCATCGGTGCCCTGGTCGGCTCCTCCGGCGCCATTCTGAGCTACATCATGTGCAAGGCCATGAACCGCAAATTCCTGTCGGTCATTACCGGTGGTTTTGGCTCCACCAGTGGTTCAGGCGCAGCCAGTGGTCCTGCCGGTAGCGAAGACGATATCCAGCCTGTTGATGCCGAGTCTGTGGCCCACATGCTGCTGGCGGCAAAGAAAGTCATGATCCTGCCCGGTTACGGCATGGCCGTTGCCCAGGCCCAGCATTCGGTGTTCGAGATGAGCCGCAAGCTGCGTGAAGCCGGCGTCGATGTCGGCTTCGGCATTCATCCCGTGGCAGGCCGTATGCCCGGGCACATGAACGTACTGCTGGCAGAGGCCCGTGTGCCCTATGACATCGTGTATGAAATGGAAGAGATCAACGACGACTTTCCGGCAGTAGACGTCTCCATCGTTATCGGCGCCAACGACATCGTCAATCCGGCCGCCCAGGAAGTGCCGGACAGCCCTATCGCCGGCATGCCGGTACTGGAACCCTGGCTGGGCAAGACCACCGTGGTGCTGAAACGCTCCATGGCCTCAGGCTATGCCGGTGTCGACAACCCGCTGTTCTATAAAGAAAACACACGCATGCTGTTCGGCGATGCCAAGCAGAGTATCGATGATATTCTGAAGAACCTGTAAGGTGACTACAGCATGTGTCGGCAAACGCTATGCTATGCCGACCTAAGACATGAATCGTGTTACCGGATGAGGGGCTTCGCCCTTTTTCGGCCTACCTGCCTCGTATAAGGGACGCTTTATCGTTTTATTGGTCACCTGCAGCATGGTAGGTCAGCATAAGGCCTCAGCGTGAGCGAGGTAAATAAAGGCCCGTTTGCTGACATCTTCAAAATCGGAGGACACATGAAAAGAATAACAACGTGGTGCCTGCTCCTGCTGTTTCCTGTCCTGGCGCATGCCCAGGATCCCAAAGACTATTACGGCGGCTGGATTGCCGACCTCGACGGCGTGCGCCAGACCTTCTACCTGGTAATCCGTGATGGCGCAGTCACCGGCACCCTGTGCCACGACTGCGACAACCTGGCCAACCTGGCCTTTGTCGATGACGGCACCCTCTCTTCCGAGGGGCTCGATTTCAGGCTCTATTACTACCCTTCCGACAGGGCGCTGTACACCGAAGCCATCACGGCAACCCGCGACAACGCGGGCCTGCTGGTGACCGGCCTGGGTGGCCGGACAACCCCGGTGCGTTTTCACCGCGACATGCCCGCCCCGAATACACCACCCGCGCCTGCCCCGGAGACCCAGATGAACCCGCGCCCGAATCTCTCGCGCACGGACTGGGTGCTGCCCGGCCCGGCAGAAACCATCAGCCCGGACAAAGTCGCCGGCACCTGGCTGTATGGCAGTGGCCCCGGCAAGCAGTGGTTCATGTTCCGTCAGCACAAGGATGGCCTGCGCGGCATGGTATGTGGTCCATGCGATGTCGTCTCCGCCATGGCACCGCTGGAAAAAATTGCCTGGTCAGGCACTACCCTGCATTTTGAAATCATTCATGAGGACAACGGTTTCGGCTATCTCGATTACGGACCATTCAGTAATGTCGCCGATGCTCAAATCGCCAAACATGAAATGCATATGGCGGTGACCACCAGCTACAACCCGCCCGATACGCCGGTGATTGAAATGACCCTGCTCGGGCCAGTCCGGGAGAAGCCATGAAGCACCTCTTCAGCCTGTTGCTCTGCCTGCTGCCGCTGACCCTCGAGGCCCAGGACAGGCAGGACTACTTTGGCGGCTGGGTCGCCGAGCATGATGAAGGCAAGGAAATTTTCTACGTGGTCATTCGGGATGACGGCATCCGTGGTTTTTACTGTGACGCTTGTACCCACCCGGACAACCTCGCCTTCATCGATGACGGCAAACTGGCGGCATCCGGGCTGACATTTAGGTTGTCCCATGTCTCTGGCCAGGAAACCGTTACAGCCGTCCGTGAAGGTGATGCGCTGCTGGTGACCAGGGGTGCCAGGGCACCGGTGCGCTTTGTGCGGGAAACGCCGCCCGCAACGCCGGCTCCTGTTAACCGCCGGCCCAACTTCCCGGTGCCCATGGGTAAAACCGTGATGCCAGGTGAGGCGGAACCCATCTCACCGGCCAGCATCGCCGGCATCTGGCTGTGGGGCACGGGTCCCGGGAAACAGTATTTCCTGTTTCGTGAATACCAGGGCAGCCTGCGCGGCATGGTCTGTGGCCCCTGCGACAGTGTCAACGCCATGGCCCCCCTGGAGCATTTCAGCTTTGGTGACACGGTCATGCATTTCCAGATCATCCACGAGGACAATGGCCGCAACGTGCAGTTGCACGGGCCCTACAGCCGCTTTACCGACGCCGTACTCAGCCGCAATGAACTGCATATCAGCGCCCACAACAGCTTCAACCCGCCCGAAGCGGCCCCTATCGAGATGACCCTGCTGGGTCCGGTCGACCGAGTTTCTCCCTAAAGGGAGACTCCCCCCAACTTACCTGATTTTTTTTCACACAGGCGGGTAAAAATGCCTGCCTGCCAGCTCCTTCTGCAGTCTTTTTTTTACCCATCGCGCTGAACCCCGCATGGTATAGGGCTCCAAAAAGTTGGCACGCTCTTCGATACATATTCCCGTAAGCGTAAACAAAACAGAGACTCACACAGATTACCGTTACACCGTACCGATTCCGTCCCTGAAGCTTACCCCCTTCCTCCTACTGGTATGCACCCTTACCGGTGAAGGAATGAATGCAGCGACCAAGCTCGGCCACGATATCGGTCGGAACCGGTTTCGGTGCCCAGCCAGCAGCGGCCTGCTTCTCCCCAGAGCGATCGCCGATCTTGCTGGCAAACAGCTTTTCAATAGCCTCCAGCAACTCCTCGCTGAGGCTCTTGACAATGATGTCGACCTGGACCGACTGGGAAACATGGTGAATGAAGAATCCCAGTGCGCCCACCGAGAACATGGTGAATACCAGCGCCAGTGCCACGGTCACAAACGGCACCGGAGAAGTGGCATCGATACTGCCCAGGATCCGCAACGTCAGCAGGCAGTAGAGGAAGGTCGAGACAAAAGTGCCCAGGACAGACTTGGTGGCCGTGTCTCCCATGAAGTTGCGCAGCACCCTAACTGGGAGGCCGCCATCGTGAGCACCACCATGGTCAGGGAAAACGTGATGCTGATGACATTGATGATGGAGCTGATGATGGTGCCCAGCAACTGGTGGGCCACATCCAGGTCAGTGAAATTGAGCCAGGCCAGGGAACGGGCAAAGAAACTGTCACGCAACTGCAGTTTATACTGCACGGTCAGGTGCGGCAGGCAGACGCCCAACAGCGACATCACGAACGGAATAAACCATTAGCTGCTGTAGGTGCGATGCCAGATCAGGGTCAGGTTGAAATTGACCATCCGTGATCTTCCTGCCGGTTACCGGAAAAAGCAGCACGCCAGTGCTGCCAGGCCCGCAACTTCAGGGCTGGCGCACCTTCGCACCTTGACGAGATATGGCTCAGGCGATGCCTTGTTCAAACGGCAGCTTGCGCACGCGCTCACCGGTCAGCTGGAACCAGGCATTGGCCACGGCCGGTGCAATACCGGGTGTCGCGGGCTCACCGATACCGGAAGGCTCAACATCGGATTCGATGATATGCACATCGAATTCCGGCGCCTGATGCATGCGGATGACGGGGTAGTTGTGGAAGTTGGCCGTCTGGACAATTCCGTTGTCGATCTTGATCTCGTCATACAGCGCGGCGCTCAGACCATAGATGATGGCACTTTCTACCTGCGCCTCGACGATCTGCGGGTTAATGACCATGCCGCAATCCACGACACAATAGACCTTGTCGACCTGGATTCGCCCTGCGCGGTCACGGGACACATCGACCACCTGGGCCACGCGGCCCCCAAAGGCCTCAGTGAAGGAAAAACCCCGTCCTGTGCCAGGCGGTACCGCAGCACCCCAGTTGGCGCGTTCAGCGGCCAACTGGATCACGGCCTTGGAGCGTTCGTCCTCCATCAGCTCGAGACGTCCCTTTACCGGATCCTTGCCTGCCGCAATCAGGGCTTCATCGATGAGGGTTTCCTTGGAAAACTGGGAATGGGTGTGGCCCACGGAACGCCAGAACAGTACCGGCACACCGGCCTCAGCCATGTGCAGGTCCACGGTGACATTGGAAATGTGGTAAGGCAGATGGGCGGCACCCTCAAAAGAGAGTGTATCCACGCCGTTCTGGATCATGCCTTCCAGGAAGGAGCCCTTGATCAGTGACTGGCCGACTACGCGGTTTTCCCAGGCTGTGATGTTGCCCAGGCCGTCCAGGCCCACGCGCATCTGGTGAATGTTCATAGGGCGGTAGAAACCGGCGGCCATGTCATCCTCACGGGTGTACTGCAGTTTTACGGGGTAACGTTCGCCGGTCGCCTTCATGATGGAGGCCACTTCGACATCGAGGTCGGGATGGATATTGCCGCGACGGCCAAAACCGCCCCCGGCAAACAGGTTCTCCACCTCGACGTTTTCCAGCGGCACACCGAAAAACTCGGCCACGCGCTGCTGGTCAACGGACGGCATCTGGGTACCGGAGCGCAGGATGTACTTGTTACCGGACTTTTCGATCGTGCAGTTCAGTGGCTCCATCGGAGCATGTGACAGGTACGGGAATTCGTAAGTGGCTTCGATGGTCTGGGCCGCATTGGCGATGGCGCCGGCCGAGTCACCCTCGGCCTCCCAAACAGTACCGGGCTGTTGGGCCATGGCCTTGTAATCGGCATAGATTTCCTCGGAACCGCGCATTTCGGCGTTGCTGAAATCCCAGACAGTTTCCAGGACATCACGGCCGCGTTTGGCGGCGTGAAAGTTTTTGGCCAGGACAGCGACACCACGCGGAATTTCCACGATATCGACCACACCAGGGACCTTGCGGGCTTCTGTGTCGTCGAAGGACACCAGAGTGGCACCAAATCGCGGCGCGTGAGCCACCACGGCGGTCATCATGCCCGGCGCCTGTACATCGATGGTGAACATGGCCTTGCCCGTGGACTTGGCCAGGGTGTCGACCTTGGGCAGGCTGTTGCCGATCAGCGTGAACTGGTCACGGGTTTTCAACGGCACATCTTCCGGTACCGGCAGGGCCGCGGCGGCCTCGGCAAACTCGCCAAAGGGCGCTTCACGGCCGGAAGCAGCATGACTGATAACACCCCGAATGACGCTTATTTCAGCTTCAGGCACATTCCAGCTGACGGCAGCGGCCGTCACCAGCATGGCCCGGGCAGCAGCACCAACAGTGCGGTACTGGACCCAGCTGTTGGGAATACTCATGGAACCGCCGGTACCCTGCAGGCCCAGCATCAGGTGCATGTAGAGCTCCACATTGGCCGGAGCAGATTCGACACGAACCTGGGACCAGTCAGCATCCAGTTCCTCGGCCAGGATGGTCGCCAGGCCGGTATAGATGCCCTGCCCCATCTCGGTGTGCTTGGACACAATGGTGACCGTACTATCGGGTGCGATACGTACGAAGGCATTGGTGGGCCAGCTGGTCGGCGCCGGGGCACCAAACTGCGCCATGGCGTTCTTTAGCGGAATATGGAAACCGATGACCAGGCCGGTGCCTATGGCGGAGGTTTTGAGGAATTGACGTCTGTCCATGGGGAATCTCCCGTTAGCGGAGGATTGGCATAATTGTCCTATGATAGCAGAGGCTGAGGGGGGATTTGTACATATTGCAGGCTGGAGGGGAGTGTAGGGACCCAAGGAACTGAATGGACCGTAGGCCGGAAGAGGCCCGAAGGGCCGTCATACGTCAAAATCACGCAATTCCTTCCCGGGCATCATTTATCTGTAGGTCGTCATAGGCCCAAAGGGCCGTTTGCCGACAAACTCACCAATCTTAACCAAGGCAGGTCGGATAAGGCCCAGGGGGCCGCCATCTGACATTCAATCAACCCCTCTCCAATGCACTGTCAGTAACACACAACACCCTATGGGAATGGTCCGTTCGATCCATACCACATTGACGACACCATGGAGAATCACGCGATGCCTATCAGGTCCGTCTCTATACCCAGCTCAGACCTTGTGCCTTCCCTCCCCCTGCATTACTCTTCCCTACCCGCCCTAGAGAAATGACGAACACCAGCCCATGAAGATCACCTACATCCCCCATGACCCCCAAGGCACCCTCCGCATCCCGTTTTTCAGCTCCAGAGTGGCGGCCGGCTTCCCCTCACCGGCGGACGACTACATCGAAACCGGGCTAGACCTTAATGAATACCTCGTCAAACGCCCCAGCAGCACCTTCCTGGCCCGCGCCAGCGGCGACTCCATGACCCGCGCCGGCATCCTCAACGGCGCCCTGCTCGTGGTCGACAAATCCATCGAACCAAAAAGCGGCAGCATCGTTATCGCCGCCATCAACGGCGAACTCACCTGCAAGATCCTTGACATTGAACACCGCATGCTTCGCGCCGCCAACCCCAGCTACCCCTCCATTTCGCTGGATGAAGGAGATGATCTACTGATTGAAGGCGTGGTAGTACATGCAATCAATCCCATGCAAACCAGCTAAACTCTCCTCTCAAACCTGCCCTGCAATAACGGCCGTTTTCCTGGAGTACCCGGAACTCATCAAGGAGCCGGAAAAGAATCTGCTTTTGCTGCCCAACATGAAGCCAGCGAGCGATTTCAAGCGGTTTAGCGAAAATTACATTGATTTTCCCTTTTGTGCAGTGCAATATAAAGATGATATTCATTCCTTTTGAATTCTACCCATGACCAAATATCCAGAATTCCTCATCCAGAACGGCAGTTACATCAACGGCAAATGGCTCAATCAGGGTGACAAGACCTTTGAGGTGCACAACCCGGCTGATGGCAGTCTCGTCAAGACCGTGGTCGATGCCACTGACAATGACCTGAAAAATGCCATTGCTGCTGCCAAGGCTGCCCTGCCCGCCTGGTCCGCCAAAACCGCCAAGGAACGCGCCAATATCCTGCGCAAGTGGTACAACCTGATCATGGAAAACCAGGAAGATCTGGCCCATATCATGACCATGGAACAGGGCAAACCGCTGAGCGAGTCGCGGGGCGAGATTGCCTATGGTGCCAACTACGTGGAGTGGTTTGCCGAGGAAGCCAAACGGGTCTATGGCGACACCATTCCCGGGCCATCCCCTGATCGCCGCATCGTGATCATCAAGCAGCCTGTAGGCGTGGTTGCTGCCGTGACCCCCTGGAACTTTCCCAGTTCCATGATTACCCGCAAGGCCGCTCCTGCACTGGCTGCCGGTTGCACCTTCCTGGTCAAACCGGCCAAGGAAACCCCACTGTCGGCCATTGCCCTGGCGGTGCTGGCCGAGAAAGCCGGCATTCCGGCGGGTGTGTTCAATGTCGTGGTCACCGAGCGTTCGCGCGAGGTTGGCAGCATTCTGTGTAACGACCCGCGCATCGACAAGTTTACCTTTACCGGCTCCACCGAAGTCGGCTCCCGGCTGCTGGCCATGTGTGCCGGCACGATCAAGAAGACCAGCATGGAGCTGGGCGGCAATGCGCCGTTTATTGTGTTTGACGACGCCGATATGGATGCCGCTATTGAAGGCACACTAATGTCCAAGTACCGCAATGCCGGCCAGACCTGTGTCTGTAGCAACCGCATCCTGGTGCAGGAAGGGATTTATGACGAATTTGCCGAAAAACTGACCGAGAAGGTCAAGACGTTCAAGATGGGTGTGGGTACCGAGGACGATGTCACCATCGGGCCTCTGGTCAATGAACGTGCCGTGGATGCCATGGAAAAACTGGTGCAGGACGCTGTTGATGCCGGCGCGCAGGTCAAGCTGGGCGGCAAGCGTAGCGATCTGGGCGCCTGTTTCTTTGAACCGACCGTCATTACCGGCGTCGATATGAGCATGAAAGTGGCCTCTCGCGAGATCTTTGGCCCGATTGCCCCGCTGTTGAAGTTTTCCACAGAACAAGAAGCGCTCAAGATTGCGAATGACACAGTCTTTGGCCTGGCCTCCTACATTTACACCCGGGATATCGGGCGCATCTGGCGGATATCAGAGGCGCTGGAATACGGCATGGTCGGTATTAACGAAGGGATTATTTCCAATGAAATGGCGCCTTTTGGAGGCGTCAAACAGTCCGGACTGGGCCGGGAAGGCTCCAAGTACGGCATTGAGGATTACCTGGAGATTAAATATCTCTGCATGGGTGGGATTGATAGTTAGGCGCAAGGAGCAAGGAAAGCCTGATAATCCCGATAAATGAGTCAAACGGTTAATTCAGCAACAGTGATATGAGCATGAGTGAAGACAAAATCAACGTGGAAGAAGGGGTTCGGGTCATCAAGAAATACCCGAACCGCCGGATTTACGACACCCACACCAGCAAGTACATCAAGATTGAGGATATCCGCGAGATGATCGTGGATGGCCTCCCGTTTGTGGTGCTGGACAGCAAGTCCGGGGAGGATGTGACACGCAGTGTGCTTCTGCAACTCATCATCGAGCAGGAATCAGAGACCAACCCCCTGTTTACCACCGAAAACCTGAAAACCTTCATTCGTTACTATGGCCAGGTACCGCACCAGCCCTTTGCCGAATTCATGGACCAGAGCCTGGCGTTTTTCAAGCACCAGCAGGAGCAGTTCAGCGAAAGTTTCTCAGACATGATGCAGAACAACCCCATGAAAGCGTTCACGGAGATGAACAAGCAGAACATGGA
>Ga0181552_10002546_pt1 | contig 13263 bp, 13 predicted proteins | sample 011ome_18_FD_130583 | JGI IMG/M metagenome (GOLD analysis project Ga0181552, IMG submission 130583) | Coastal salt marsh microbial communities from the Groves Creek Marsh, Skidaway Island, Georgia - 011501BT metaG (megahit assembly) | ecosystem: Environmental > Aquatic > Marine > Intertidal...
AGCACTATTATTTCTAGAAGATACTTTTTTAGCCTCAATTGTGAACTGTTGCGCTTGTGCCTTAGGCTTCGTGCGAATATAATAACTTCCCGTTTTCAATCCATTTTTCCATCCATAAAATAAAGCACTCCCCAATGTATTTTGTGTTGGTTGTTCAAAAAATAAATTCATTGATTGTGTTTGACAAACATATGGTCCGCGATCTATAGACTGTTGAATAATTACTTTTTGTTTTATTTCCCAGACTGTTTTATATAATTGCTTTATATTATCTGGAATTAATTCAATACTTTGAACAGAACCATTTTGTGCTATAATTTCATTTTTCAAAGATTCATTCCATAATCCCAATTCTGTTAAATCTTTGACTAAATATTTATTAATCACAATAAAATCACCTGCTATGGTACGTCTTGTATAAATATTACTTGTAATAGGCTCAAAACATTCATTATTTCCTAAAATTTGTGATGTAGAAGCAGTTGGCATTAGTGCAATAAGCGTGCTATTTTTTACCCCATGTTTTTGAATGGAATTACGTAAAGATTCCCAATCATATTTATTAGAAGGTGTTATGTTCCACAAATCAAATTGAAATAACCCCTGACTTAATGGACTTCCGTCAAATGTAGAATAAGGTTGGTCTAAAATTGCTTCTTCATTGGAAGCTACTAAAGCAGCATAATATAATGTTTCGAAAATATCTTTATTTAATTGCGCCGCGTCTTCAGAATCAAATGGATATTTCATTTTAAAATAGACATCTGCTAGTCCTTGTACTCCAATACCTAAAGGACGATGTCGCATATTAGATACTCTTGTTTCAGGGACTGGATAATAATTAATATCAATGACTTTATTTAAATTTTTAACAACTGTTTTTACCACTTCTTGTAATTTATCCAAGTCAAATGCTATTCCTTTTCCATGTTCATCTTCAATGATAAATTTTGGGAGTGAAATAGAAGATAAGGTACATACACTATATTCTTTTTCATCGCTGTATAAAGTAATTTCAGCACATAAATTGGAATTACGAATAATACCCACATTTTTCTGATTACTTTTTTTGTTTATTGCATCTTTAAATAAAATATACGGAGTTCCTGTTTCAATTTGACTTGTTAAAATATAATTCCAAATTTTTCGAGCACCTACTTTTTTTCGCGCTTTTTCTTTTTGCTCATAATTTAAATATAAATGTTCGTATTCTTTTCCATAAGTATCAGATAATCCAGGACATTCATCAGAATTAAATAGTGACCATTCTTCATTGGATTCAACGCGTTTCATAAATAAATCACTAACCATCAATGCTAAAAATAAATCCCGCGCACGTTCTGATTCAGCACCATTATTTTTTCGCAATTCTAAAAATTCTAAAATTTCCACATTATGTGTTTCAATATATACTGCAATGGATCCGGGGCGTTTTCCAGATTGGTTAATATGACGCGCTGTTTCATTTAAAACGCGACATAGAGGAATAATACCATTAGCAACACCATTTGTTCCACGAATATAAGAATTTTTAGATCGAATTTTACTTAGGCAAATCCCAATACCACCAGCTCCTGCTGAAATTTGTGCACAATCACCAATTGCTTTATAAATTCCAGTTACGCTATCTTCCATTCCTAATAAAAAGCAAGATGCTAATTGTGATTTATTTGTTCCACAATTAAAGAGAGTAGGAGTGGCATGGGTGAAATATTTCTGAGACATTAATTCATACGATTGGATAACATCTTTCAGATTATTTTGATGCAGCCCAATACTAACACGCATAAATAAATGTTGAATTCTTTCAACAATTTTTCCATTCACTTTAAATAAATAAGATTTTTCCAGTGTTTTGAATCCAAAATAGTCAAATAAGTAATCATTCTCATAATTAATAATGTCATTTAATTTTTGTTTATTTTCCATGACAACATTGTATAATTCATTATTAATTAATGGTGCATTATTACCATTTTTATCAAGATTATTTTTCAATATATATATTGTTTCTGAAAAAGAAGGACTTGTTACTTTATGATTGTTAGAAATAATAATGCGACTTGCTAATATACCAAAATCAAGATGCTTGGTAGTCATTGAAATACAAATTTGTGCTGTTAATTCATCTAATTCTACTGTGGTCACATTATTGTAAATTTGTGAACATACTTTCTGAGCAATAATAATTGGATTTACAATAGATGATAAATTAGTACATTGTTTTTTGATTCTTTGTGTGACTTTATCAAAAGAAACTTCTTCACGACTACCGTTTCTTTTTATTACACAAAATGTTTGATCCATATTTTAAAGTTATATTATGAATTTACTGAATATTTATTTAAATTACTTTTATTTAATATATTTAAAAAAAATGAAAATTTATATGAAGGATAAACACTGATCTATTTTATTTAATTAAAACTTTTGTTTATTAAATTTTCCTAAAAAACTATTTAAAATAGAATTACTAATAGTATATATAAATATTATTAAAATGGAAAATAATAGTGCTAAAGAAGAACACACCATAACTGATACAATAAATACTACTAATATATGCGATAATACTGATTATGAATTTAATAAACTTCCCCTCCAACAATTAACTGATTTAATTCAGCTAGGGGGAGATATATCTAATGTAATTTCTGGTTCTAAAACATTTATTAAAAATAAAGCTGATTTTGAAAAAGTAGATATAATGATTCGTAATGTTGAAAAAGAATTTGTTAATTTACAAATTTCTATTCGAAAATCATATATTACTACATTAATAGAAGATAAAAAGAATTTTATTGAGAATAAGAAAAAGAAAAAGATGATGAAAAATACTTCCAATTCTCATGTAAATAAAATGAAATTAGCAAAACCTTATACATTACTTTTTATGGGTATTCATGATAATAATATGACAAGTACAGCTGATATATTACGTGGCTTTTCTAAATTTATTAAAGAAGAAAAAGATAAAAAAAATAAGGATATTTTTGTGTATAAGGAAAACAATGAAATAGATAATACATCCTTTAAAATTATTGGAAAAATGAAAGTATTATTTGAAGAAATTAAGAAGGAAGCAAATATTCGCGGAGATATGATTACTATACCTGAAGAATTAACTTTTAAAAATATTTTTACCTATGTAAAGTATATGTTTGAAAAATAAATTCATAAATATTTATTATTAAATATTATTAAATTCATATTCATTTTAATTAGTAATTTATATTACTAATTAATATTATTTATTTTCTTCTTATTTTATTTACAAATTGATGGTGGTTCTGGTAAAGGATTTTGTAATTCTAATGCTTCAATATAGTCTTTGATTAATTTTTTTGTATCATTCAAATATTTTGCAGATATTTTTTTTTCAGTGCCTGAATTATTAATTAAAAATGTTTCGTTATCTATATAATTATAATATAATCGTAAACAATCAAGCAATACTAATTCATTTTCATAGGCAACATTAATGATTGTTTTTTTTTGAAGTATTTGTGAAATCTGAGCAATAATATCATTATATACTTCTACAGCTAAATCAATAATTATAAAAATATTGCTATTTTTTAAATAATTTACAAATAATGCAACTTGATCATTTGTAGCATCTGAACCTAGTAATATATTTGATCTTAAATTTTGAAAAACAGTTTCTAAGTTTGTTCTCATATTTGCTATATAAAATAAATCTGAATATTCCATACCATATAAAGTGCGGTCCGAATTTAGTGTATTTAATGGAATAAGATTATTTTCATTATTTGCCAAGCAATAAAAAATAAATAAATAGGGAATAAAATATTGACAAATATTTGTTCCATTCTTATTTTTTTCAAGTACTTCATTTAATAATTTATTAAATTTTAATATTTGAACTAAAATAGAATTTTCACTGTATAATTCATTAAAAATTTCTTGGGGATCTGTATAATTACCATAATTTATTGTATTTAATTTAGATACAAAAAATGTATTTACTCTTTCTGTCACAGAAGTAAAACGTGAAAATATATTATTTACTTGATCAAAATTAGTAGTAAAATTATAATAAAAAAATCCTTTGATTAAAGTAGGATTAATTAATTTTTGATAAAAAAAATTTATACCCAATGAATTAATTTTAGTACTACTTACATAAGTACTTTCTCCTGAAAGTAAATTTGAATAAACAGGACAAGTTCTTATAAGTGAATTAGTTTTACTAAAAGGATCACTATCATCATAATAATTTGTCATACACCTTGTAAATAGGTCGGGTATTAACATATTGATCATTGATGCAAATGAATAATTACCCAAAAAATTTAATCCATTGACTGTTGAAGTAATTTGAAAATCTCCAGCAGTAAAAAAACATGTATCTTTAGTTTCGTCTAGGCAATCAAAAACTTTTTCTATATCTTTTTCTAATTCAGGATTATCTACTAAATTTTTGATATAATCTTCAATACTTTCACTTGACATTTAAAATATTTTTGTACTAGTTTATTATATATTTAATTGTTTAAATATATATATATTAAAATATTTTATGTAAAAATTAACTATGATAATATTTATTTTTAGGTGACTAAATAATTATAAATAGAAGCATTTGGGTTTTTACCTGATTCTAAGTAAGAATAATATTGATTAATGTATCTTTGTATATAAATTAATACATTCCGTTCTGTTTTAAAAAAATCTAAATATAAATTTCCTTTACAACACAAATTCACACTTAAATTATTCTGCAAATTATAATTAAATCGTCTTAAATCTAAAATCATACCTAAGGCAATCATTGATAAATAACGTAAATAAGATTGCTGGTTCACCAAATTTTTTTGATTTGGATACCAAAAACTAATCATATAACGATATAAACTAACTTGTTGATTATAAATAAGAATTGTTTTTTTACTATTTTTATCTGCAGCAAATTTTGTCAGCCATGGCATATTATAAAAACAACCACATTTTCTTTCACTGGCAAGTTGATTTGCTTGTTTTAATTTTCCATTAAATCCAACAAAACTTAACATCAAAAAAGGATTTTTTAAAAAATATTTTTGAATTGATTTTGTTTGTCTATTTATAGTTAAATCATATATTTCATTGGGAATTAATTGTGTATCTAAAATCTTTCCGGGATTATCTGATGTACTTGTATTCACTACATTATTATTCATTCTATAATAGTAATACACAAAAATTTTTTATTCATGATTTAAATAAGATTTAATTCTTATTTTATTCATATATTCTTATTTTATTTTGATACATCTATTAACCAAAGAGCAAATGCAATAAAAACTACTAATAAACCAACATAAATTAATCGCTCCCTTTTTGTAAAAATTAGGAAAAATCCATTTAATGTTTTATCTTTTTGATTAATAAAAACTACAATATCATTCAATAAATTAGAAAAAACAACACTTGAATTTTCAAATAAATCATATACTGAGAGATTAAATATTTTTTTATCTTCTACTATTTTATAATTTTCTTTTTGAATATTATATTGCTTTGTATATAATTCATTATATTGTTCGGCTAATTTTAATTTTTGGTAATCTGAATAATCAAAATTAAATTTTTGCTTGGTAGTATATTTAGGATCACCATTATGTGTCACTTTTTTAAATTTTTCATAAAAATTAGAAGACATATATAGTTTATATATATAAATTTATACCGTTTTGTATAAATTTATATTAATTATCATGGATATTATTAATTCAAATTATTTTTATTTATGATGGTAAATTTAATTTGAATTGATCTCTATCAAATCCTATACTTTGATAATAACAATTCTCAGATATTTTTTCTGGATAGGGTGTCATTTCAAAAGTACGATTATTACAAGGTGCATTAAAATTTGTAGGCTTGGGTAAATAATTATTTGTACATTGTAAATAACTTCCATTCACAATGGGACATTCATAATAATGAGATTTATAACATTGTTCAGTGTTTAAAGTAGGAACTTGACATTTATTTAAATATTTAAGCTCATCAGAAAAAGAATGATTCTGAAAAGTATCTCTTATTTGTTTCGATAAAGTTTGATTCATATTTTCTACTTCATTTTTACTATATATAATACATAATATGATAATAATAATGATTAGAAATATAAAAAAGGTACATAGAAACATATTTCTTTTAATATTATAGGATTAGATAATTAATTCTATTTTCCAAAACTATTTTTATTATTATTTATTATTTATAAATGGAATAGAGTCTAATAATCTTAAATCATCTATTATTTCTATACCTTTATATTTTTTTTTTTCAATCATATATTTCACAATCAGAGGATAATCGTAGTATTTTTCTTTATCATAATATTGATTCCATTGAAATTCATTTTTTTGATTCTTTTTTTCAAAAAAAGAAATAATTATTTCTATATTTTTTTCGTCTGAATCAATATTTTCTTGATACCACTTGACATGATAATGATATTGAAGTGCATAATTTTCTATGGAATAATTAAAATTTCCATCATGCCAAGGTGTAAATACTTCACGAAGAAATTTACGTCGATAATTTTTAATTTTACAATCAAATTTAAGTGGTTTTTCTAAATCTACCACCTTATGATAATCACGTTGGGGATCATACCAAGGCATATCTCCTACACTTGGAAAATAAATATCAGGTACATTTTTAAAAAATAAAGGATGATTTACCATAATAATATTATCACTTTGATCCGTAGTATAACGAAAATCATTTTCAATTAATACAATGGGAGCAGTTGCAAAAGTTATATTTTTTTCGATCATATATTGCAATTGATTTTCCACATTTTCATAATAAATTTCATCCGCATCTTGTATTATATAATAATCTGCGTATTCTTTGGTCAATTTTATAGCTTTTTCACGACGATATCTGATCTTTTCTTCCGTTTCAATAACTTGTATTTTTAAATTCCAAAGTTTACGACAATATTCAATCACCTCCCTTGTTTTATCTGTACATTTTTGGATTAAAATAATATATTCATAGACAAAAGATTTCGTACTTGCTAGTGATAGTCCGATTATATTTTGTTCATCCCACACAGGCATAATGGATATAATTTTTACATTATGTATATTATTTTGATCATTAGAACTAGTCATTATATAGTAAAGAATAGTTAAATTCTAAAAAAGATAAACCAATAATGATCCTATTTTTATTTTTTATTATATTTATTTAATTTTTTTATTCTTTATTTTTAAATCACCATCTAAAATTTGTTGTAATAATTTTCGGAATTTGCTTTTTACATATTTTCTATAAAAAACATAAAAGGAATCTAGATAAACATTTAGTATTCTATTTCGATTTTGAATTAAATATAAATCATCTTTTAGAATTTTTAATAGGATACCTTTGCTTAATGTATTGTCATGCATGGATATATACACGATTTCCGAATTAAGGGGAGTATCCATTACATTCTTTTTTTGAATATAGGTACAATTTTTAATTTCATCATAGTGAAATTCTAATCGTTTATCAATACTTAATAAAGTATGTATATTTTGATTTTCATAATATTCTTGCATATCATCTACAATGTGATTAATCATATCTGCCATACAATCAATGATTTCAAAATCTAGTTGATTTTTTTTTTCTTTAAAATCAATTTTCTTTTCAAATTGAAACATACTTACTATTGGAAATGATTAATAAAATAGGATAAATAAAGATAAAATAAAATTTAGTCTAGTAAAAATATAGTAGTATTTTTTTATACTCATAAAAATACATGTCGTATTTTTTATACTCATAAAAATATTTATAATTATAATAAAATGTAGTTAATAGTAATAAAATAAAATAGAATTAAAAGAAAAATAGAATACATACATGGATTATTTATTTAGAAGATTTCTTCTTTTTAATAACGTACATATTATTCTTTTTTTGAGTTAATACTCCTAAATATTTTTTCTGTAAATCAAATACATTATTTGTCATCGAACATAAATAAATTTCTTTATTCTTTTCATCTGACTCAATTGGGTTATCAATTTTACGTAAAATTGTCCAAGTTTGGTGCATGTATTCAATTGTTGCATAAGAAGCATCTACTGATTCTAACTTTCCTAGTTCGCTAAATTCACCATCTTCTGGTTCATAAACGATATAGTCATCACTATTTAAGTAAAGTAATTTGCCTTTTTTCGTTTTAATTTCAATAGCATCAATTTCATTATCTTCTTCGCGATCTTCAATAGTATTTTCAGAATCACTTAAAATTTCAGATGATTTTTGATTGTCATTAGGTTCATCTTCTTCAGAATCTGATGAATCTTCTTCAATTTGTTCAGAAACAATTGAAATATCTTCATTATGAGATGTATCAACAATTTCATCTTCCATGTCATCATGAATCAAATTTAAAAGATCCTCTTTTTTATTACATTTATCGTATTCAATTTGTTTTTGTTGAATTGTTTGTAGTAATTGCTTATTTGAAGAATTATCTAAAATAAGTTCTTTCGTATTTTTATCAATTCTTGATTCAAATAGATTATTATCTTGAATAATTTGATTACAAGTAATTAATAAATTATTTTTAATTGAACTCGGTAATTTATCAAAATTTTGAAGTACAATATATAATGGATTATCATTCATATTTATTTCAATAGATGTTTCATTTGATGCTTTTTTATTTTTTTTATTTTTTTTTTTTTCAATTTGTTTTTTAAAATGATCTTCATTTCCTTTTAACTTTAATAGTTCATGTTTATCAGAAACTCTAATTTCTTCCATTAACATAAATGGGTTTTTACCATGTTTCTGCTGGTCTCTATGACTTCGACATAATGTATCTGTAGAGACACCATTAGAACAAGATGTATAATACTTGTATTCAATTTTACCATCATTTCTTTTTGTTTTAAACCAGAAAACTTCATGACCTTTTTCAATTTCGTCAAATGCACTACCTGGTGTTAAAGATTTTGCTCCCTGACAACCTTGTTTTTTCTTTAATGGATTACCATCTTTATTGCTAATATTTCTCTGAAAACATTCCATTGCTTCAGCGTCTTCTTTTAAAGCAGCTGACATTTTGTTAAAAGTTGTTAATTAATTTTAAAAATATGTTAACTAATAGGAAACATAATCCTTAATAAAAAATAAATCATTTTTTTATTAATAAAAAAATATTATAATTATAAAAAATAAATAGAAAAATAAAATTCAATTGTTAATAAAAATAATCATCTTTTTTTATTAAAATGATTACGTATTTTTTTAATTTCTTTATCTAATGCAGTTTGATAAGAAGATATATTATTACCATGCTTCTTTTCGTTATATTTAAATTTAGGTAATTCTTCAATATATGAAATATATATATTGATTGCTCTTTTTAGACCTAATGTTTCTTTCGTATCTATATTATAGGTAAGTTTACTAATTTGATAAATTGCTTTATCATAATTATTATTAATTGAAATTTTAAGTATATTGTTTGTCAGTTTGTTCAAATTTTTGTAATTTACAGATGGCATTTTATGAGCAATTAAGAAAGTTTTTGGTAATAAATTAAAAATTTCATTTTTTTTTTTGTATTTTTTTTTGTATTTTTTTTTGTATATTTTCTCATCAATTTGTTTTAAAATTCATGATATATAATAAATGATGAAAAAATAACAAAAATCATAATTACTAAAAATAAGAATAATTTAAGATGAACGTTCTTTTATTCGTTATTTAGACCTTTTAATAATGAAGAAAATGAATTTTTCTTATTATTTCGATTATAATGCATATTATTTACATTAGATGATTTTTTTTGTTTGGACGATTTTTCATTTAATGTATTCTGTTCATTTTTTTGATTTTTATCTGAAATCGTAAAAATTTGATTCATAATTTTTTTTCCACTACATCTTGATAAAAATAACTTTTTTAATTCATAAAGATCGATATATTTTTGAGAATTATTTAATATAAAATCTTTTCGATAATTATATTGATAAACTGGATGATTATTTTGTTTCATTATTTTTAATGGCTTATAATTAAAAGACGTTGGATAAATTTTATGAAATTGATTATATTTTACTTTTTTATTTAGCAAAGTCACTTCTATTCCGTAACAACAACTATATTCAATAATATCCTTTCTTTTGTCATATTTATGTGTCTTTTCTTTTACTTTATTTAACAATTCTACTATAAATTTATCATCGGCAATAATAATGATATTTTTAGTATAACTTTCTATTAAATGTATCAGGTTTTGTTCAAATTTAGAAAAATTATATTGATTTACATCAGATAAAGATATATTTCCTGAAACATAAGACCAATCAATCAAGGGTACATTTTTCTTAACCTCCAATAAGTCGCTATTACTTCTTATTTGATTATTCCAGTATTTGTCACTATTGTTATAGGAACCAAAAGTCTTTTTAAAATCAGTTACATCACGTAAATTTTTGAATTTATTACGGGATGTGTATAATGTTGGATAAATATAACCATTAAAATTACTTGTATTTTTTAGATTACATAGTAAAACGAGTCCTGATTCAATTGAATTTTTGTTGAATGCTGTTAATACGATATTATCTTGATTAATCAGCATCTCCATTTTTTCATTTTTTTTGGTATATAGCATTTCTTTTATCCCATTGTCTGTTAAAGAATAAGAAGGAATCGTTTTTTTTAATTCCAAAAATTCTTGAGATGTTTTGGATAATAATTCTCTATTTTTATATAATATATGTTCTAAGCTTTTTTTAATATCTTCGCAGCATAATCCACTTTTTATTACATAAATATTTCGATGAATCGAAGTCATATACTATGAAGTAAGATTTTTATTTAATAAACGGGATACATATAATTATTATGATAAAAATAATTACTATATCCAGGTTGATGATAATTATCAATTACATAAGGTGTCCACGTGACTTCAAAATTTTCTTGTTTTTTTCTTTGATATACATGAATAAAATAGAAGATACATAATAAAACAAGTATGAAAAAGTATAGAATACTGTAAGATTGTTTCATATATAATTAAATGATAAAATAATTATTTATACCTATAGTAAAAATACAAAGATAAAAAAATGAAAAAGATGAAAAAAATGAAAATAATTTAAAAATATAAATATATATACAATATATAGAAACACTTTACTATGCAGAGATACTATGTTGGACAGAGACTCTATAAAAATGATGGTTACGAACGACCAAAACGAACAAAAACCGAAATGGTACAAAATCAGAAAAATATAAGCGAACTCTTAAAAAATTTTGAAGAAGTGAAAAATGAAAAACTTCCTTATGTAAATTTAAATACCCAAATGCGATACATAAGTTATGATTTAGAAAATGATTGTGAATTATTTCGATATGGCGGATTGCTTTTAAAAGTAGAAGAACAATACGTCGTTTTAGCGGGAAAAGAAGGAAAACGTTTTTCTGTACAACGATACACGTATGATGGTAATAAAAAAATTGTTCATAAAACACGTTTTTTTAAGAAAGTAAAAGAAGAAGAGTTATATAAAGAGCAGTTAGATATGACGATTAATCGTTCTGAAGAAATTATCAATAAACAAAATCGCGTTATTGAAAAATTAAAAAAAGAAAATGAATCACTTCGTAAAAAGAAATAATCATTTTATAAATATATTTAGAATCATTATAATTTTTTAGTTTGTTGCTGAGAATATAATTAAGTTTCTTAGCAAATGTCTGGGTCATTTGGTCCGATTGTTCCGTAAGGGTTAATTGTACATTTATTGCATAGTTTTACATTGTTTACTCTATTAATGTACATGTCTTACAGGAGTTGTCTTTATTTTGGCCACTACACAGTGCAAGGCAGGAGCTAAAAGAGGGATGTCAACGAAGCTAGATGTCTTCGTATTGGGAAGACCTTAGGAAAAAACGAAATCAATACAAAATTAACCTTCATGTAGGTGTTTCGTTAAATGACTACTAGTCACGGACAGTTATGTATAATGATTTTACTAGTACATCGTCGATGAAGATGTTAACATGAACAACTCTGCCTGATTTGAATATCCTATATACAGACTCGGAGTTAGAAGCAAGTGCTGGTACAACTACCCACGTCCTACTAATCTTTACGCTCAATTTCTGACCCTTGTAGCCCCATACGTCAACTGCTACTATGCTTTGTCTTGAACGAACATTAATTCCCTTTACTGGAGGAACTTCTTCTTTCGGCTGATTACCATTAATAGTACCTCTTGGATTGATCGTACCATTAGGTTCAATATTGTTGATTTTACCTATTATAATATTGTTGATTGTGTCGTTGTTGCTGATATTTTGATAGTTATCGATTACACCATAATTATTAATTACACTATTGTTGTTAATTATGCTATTGTTGGCGATTTTACCAAACCTGGCGATGTTGATTTTATTATTGTTGGTGATTGTGCCATAATTATTAATTACACTATTGTTGTTAATTACCAAAATTGCAGAATTAATTAATTCTGTATTTTTGGGAACACTAATACTGTTAATAAGTCTTGCATTAGTCAATGTTCCAAATAACCCATCTGTAGGTTTTAAATCTTCTGGTTTTCTTACAAATGTTGAAATTCCTAAAACACTTTCATAAAAAGTTCCATAACTATCATTTTCTTTAGAGATAAATCCATTATTTTTTATTGTTCCGCTGTAAGAAACTTCACCAGAAATATTATTTAGTAAACTTCCAAGATTGTTATTCATTGTTCCGTACACTACAAGTGATCCAGTATTTACAATAGATCCAAATAGATTAACATCGTTTCCATTATTCAATGTTGCTCCTGTTTCTACAATGACCACGCCACTACCTGTAATGTTTAACAAATTTTTACTTAAATTATCCAGTGTACCTTCTACTATAATTTTTCCAATTACTGTTAATGTACTTGCTATTATAAATTTACCTCCTTCTTTCACTGTTAGTGTTTCAAGTGGTTGTATAATCCAATCTACATCTAAAGAAACATCTCCAGTGGTTTCATAATTTCCATCAGTTGTTGTTATTAAATTTTGAATAGAAATACAAGTTTGTGATGATTCTGAACATGTAGTAGCAGTTTGACTATCAATTGTTGTAGATTCTTCTAAATTGCCCATTTATACTTATACTTTCGATTTTTTTTCAATACTAGGAAAAAAAAATTCAAGATCTATTTATTCAGATTTATGTAGAGAAAACATCCATGGAACACTGCATCATATGAA
>Ga0181552_10002553_pt1 | contig 13247 bp, 18 predicted proteins | sample 011ome_18_FD_130583 | JGI IMG/M metagenome (GOLD analysis project Ga0181552, IMG submission 130583) | Coastal salt marsh microbial communities from the Groves Creek Marsh, Skidaway Island, Georgia - 011501BT metaG (megahit assembly) | ecosystem: Environmental > Aquatic > Marine > Intertidal...
ATACACTTCCAACATTCTACAGTTAAGTAACTCTAGCTTGTGATAATAATCTTTAACATCTACCTCTGTAATTAACTCGTACTTAGTGTCTATTAAATATGCTTTCATTAGTCATACTCCCTAACATTTAAAAATTGTATTTGTTTACTTGGATATTGTTTCTTTTGTTTAGTTAAAAGGTTACTCACTACGTGTGACCAATCCTTGTCTTGGGTGTTCTGAGGAAACACCATGTAGGTAATCTCCTCAGAGTCCAACTGTAGGTCTACTTCAAAGTACATTAAGATACTTTCTTGTGAATGTAGTTAGTCTTGATAGGTACTACAGGATTAACTCTAGTCTTACCTTTTCTGTCGTACATTGGGAATGATGAGTAGTAGTTACCCATGTTCACTCTTAACAATGGCTCACCTGACTTACCACCTGTACCCATTCTAAGGAAGTAACCTTTCTGACCATTCTTACCAATCTTTCTGTGAATGGTAGGCTTAACACCCTTTAGATAGAACTTAAAACAAGTCGCATAGACTTTAATGATATTCAACATAATATTATCTCCTTTGTATGTTGGTTAGTTAAAAAAGTAATCGTTGATTACCTTTTTGGGGTTAAACTGCAAACACTCTATTTTGCAGATACTTTTTGCTATTTCTAGCAGATTTACGAACAGAACGATAGTCTTGTTTCTGTTCTTTCTTAAACCTGTTTTTCTTAACAGGTATCTTTTGAAACATCACTTCTATTTGTTTTCTAGACATTTATAATCTCCACATTTTTATGTATAATTATACATATTGCTTTTTTTATGTCAACCCTCATAGGCAGCTTCAGCTAAATTATTAATCCCATCTTGTGTATTAGCCCTATCTTGTATGACATCATCTAGATGTACTTTTAAATTTATTAAGGTATCTAAATCCCATACATCTCTAATGAGATACTTAGTTCGCATAGTATTAGTTTCATGCTCATCAATCACAACTAAATAATTGTATTCATTATCTTTGTGTTCTTCTTGATTGAGTTGATAGCCTTCGCCCATTTCTTCTTTTGTTTTCCAATGTTTCATTTTTAGTACTCCCTGATTACTTTTTTTAGATTGCATAATTACTTTTACCATTTCCATGTACAGGTATGAATATAGACTTAGCTTGTATCTCATTCCCACTACATAGCTTACACTTATCGCAAGAGGTACGTTTACCTGCCTCATCAGATGCAGGACATAATACCTCTTTGCCAAGTATCATGTCAGTAGCAAACCGACCCACTCTAAATGTTCTATTGCCTAATGCCCATTGCTGTTTGGCTTGTTCCTCAGTCTCAACTGAAACCATACATAGGTCAGTCCTAACGTCTGCACCCTCAGTATAAAATTGATGTGTGTACCCTGTTCGACCTCGTGCATAGGTAAGTACAGAATCCCATATGTAACTAGGTATAGCTGAAGGGTCTCCATATGCACCTAGACGTACTAACTCATCTCTAAACCATTCTGCAATGGCAGTATGCCCATGTAATCGTTTGTATTTGCCCTTCTTGTAGGCTTTGTAAATGGAATTGAGCATAAGTAACATGACATAGCAACTACGTTTGTCTGCACCCCCTGACTTCTTGTTAGGGTTAGCAATACCCCTATGAACACAATCCCCACAGATAGAGTAATCCTCACCTAGTCTGCTTGCAGTAATAGGGTCAATGTCTGACCTCATAATGAATGTCTGTATCATACCCCCATTCTTGCGATTCTTTGTGTCATTGATAGCTATTAAGACTATCGGCTTGCCATCTAGAGGACTTGCACCCTCCCATAATATTACACCACTCATTGTATGCTCCTTTGTTAGTGATTTTGGTACTCAGCGATTACCTTTTTTGTTAATGTCTTCTAATTAATATTAATGTGTCATTGTAATCAGCATCACAATTCATACTTAAACACTCTATAGAATGTGTATCATCTTGTGTGCTATCGTCAATGACATTCACAAATACTTCATTATTTGAATTGTGTTTTTTTAATTCTTCTATTAACTCATAAACTTTCATTTTAGTACTCCCTGATTACCTTTTTTTAATATATCCATGCTACACATAAAGCAGTACAGATAATTTGAGAATATATACATTTTATGTACAACATCTTTTTTCTTGCAATGTTGACAACTTGTCATTTCTTGATTGTTTAATATAACCATTTTGTTTCTCCTAGTATTAATATTATAGAAATAAATAATAATGTCAATCCCATGTACTAATAGTTAGTATTTAAGAAATTAATAAATGATTTAACATTTCTTTTCTTTTTACGTTGTAACTGTTCATTGGCTATACGTTGTAATTCCATAGCACCTACTCGCATAGTAGGATAGCTATCTAATACACGTTGTTTAGATGCACTAGGGGAACGTGGGAATGATGAAACATTGTGTGTTCCAATAGGTACGATACCCCCATCTGCAAACCCATTTTGATATACTCTTCTAGTCATACTGTACTCCTATTTTAATTTTGGTAATCTCCGATTACTTTTTTTGTATTCAAGAACAAAATCCCATATCTCATTCTTATAATAAATTTAGCATATAAAAAAATGAATGTCAATATTTTGACCTGTTTGTATCCCATGTAAGAAAACCCCATGTGTCAACACCCCATGTCAGATACTATCACTTCTATCATAATATCAGTTCCCCATATACCTAATTACTATCATGGTAGGTAAAAACTTTTTTGAAAATGAAATAAAATAAAAATAATTATAAATGAAATAATTTTAGGCAATGAAAAACCCTAGCTAAAATTAATTAACTAGGGTAAGGGGAAACTTTAAATTTTAGTAATCGCTGATTACTTTTTTTATATATACAAATTATTATGATATTTAAACATTAAAAACCATAATAAAAGCATAGCTGAAATAGTTATTAAATAAATAGGTTTATAATCTATTGCAAATATTACACTAATAAAAATCACACTAATTAAAAACCCAAATAACAAAATAAATAAAATTGAAATTAATAATTGTTTTAATATTGAATAATCGTTTTTCATTTTTAACCCTTTTGAAAATGTAAATAGTTTTTTTGTTCATATATAGATTTTTTAAAATACCATTCATTATAATAATAATTTTTTAAATGTTCGTTATATTCTTTATGTTTTTCAAAAAATAGATCATATTTTTTAGCAATTTCATTTCGTTGTGTAATAAATCTGTCTAATTTATTCATTTGATTAATCCCTAATGCACATAATACATCAGGAATACGATAATTAAATCCTAGATCATTCATTTCATAATAATGACTATTTGCTTTTTCACGTTCTTTAAAATCACGACAAATTCCATGACTTCTACAACTTTGTCCTCTTTTATAATAATATTCATTATTAGTGACCATCATACCTCCTTCACAAGTTGTAATATTTTTAACAGGGTGAAATGATAAACAAGTAATATCAGCATAACTTCCTACTTTATTTCCTTTATATTTTCCTCCAAGTGAGTGAGCAGCATCGTGAATTAATATTAAATTATATTGATTACAAATTTCTCTTATTTTATCATAATGACATGGTTGTCCACACATATCAACCATGATAATTGCTTTTGTTTTTTCAGTAATGAGTTCTTCTATTTTAGAAACCTCAATGTTTAAAGTTTCTGGATCAATATCACAAAATACAGGCTTTCCTCCTTGATATAAAACACAATTAGCACTCGCAACAAAACTAATTGCAGGAACAATAACTTCATCACCTTCTTGAATTCCAGCAGCAAAAGTTGCACAATGAAGTGCTGCAGTTCCACTATTCACAGCTACTCCATATTGACAACCAATATAAGTACACATTTTTTTTTCAAATTCAGAAACCCAAGGACCAGTTGTTAAAAAAGTATTTTCTTCTAAAACTTTTAAAACAGCTTCTATATCATCTTTTTCAATTGTTTGTTTTCCATAAGCAATCATTTGTTTATATATATATATATAATAATAAATTTAATTTATAATAACAAATGATTCAAATTATTTCTGTAAATAAAAATGATAATTTAAAAATATTTTTATTTTAACTTTTAAAAATTATATCAATATTATATTTTCAATTATTTATCTTTTATAATTTGTTATTATTTTTAAATAATAATATTTATTAATGAATATTAACAAATGGAATATTATTTATATTCAAAAAATAATTATTTTTTTAATAAACTAAAAAATAAATTAGAAAATAATTTTATTAATACATGGATTTTTATAAATGAAAATAATTTTAATAGAATAAAAGAAAAAAATACAAATAATATTAAAATATTTTTTTTACATTGGAATTATATTGTTCCTAAAGAAATTTATAATAATTATGAATGTATAAATATTCATACATCAAATTTACCTGATGGAAAAGGTGGTTCTCCATTACAAAATCAAATATTAGATAATATATTTTTAACAAGAGTTAATGCTTTAAAAATGACAGACGATGGACTTGATTCTGGACCTATATATGTTAGTAAAAATATATCATTGCAGGGAAATATTTTTGATATTTGGAATATTATTACGGAAACATCATATTTATTGATTAGTGAAATTATTGAAAAAAATTTAAAATCAATCGAACAAATAAAATCAAATCAAATTATTTATAAAAGAAGAAAAGATAATATTATACCATTCGAAAAAGAGCAAAATATTGAAAAAATTTATGATTTTATTAGAATGTTAGATAGTGATGATTATCCAAATCCATTTATTATTATTAATAATTTTAAATTATCTTTTAATAGAGCCAAATTTAATGGTGAAAAAATTTTATCTGATGTATTAATAGAAAAAATTAATTAACTTCTCTAACTAGTTCAAATTTTTCACAATATTTTAAACCAACTTCAGAACCCCATACTTTAGATAAATTTAAAATATTTTCATAAGAACGTGTATGTGGATATTCTCTCATTTCTTTATCGTATATTTTTAATGTATTTAATTTATCTTCTATTGTATCTTCTACGTTATAATAGATATTTCCTAAAAAATTATGAAATGGATTATAATCAGTTGATGATGGAACAAAATAGGACATAATCTTTATTTTGTTTCCAAATTGTGGTCTAAAAGCTGTTAATGTAGCATTATATACAATTTTATGATCAATATTATTACAATTTCGGTGATGAGTAAAAATTATATCTGGAATAAAATCTACATTTTTTTCTATAAATTTACATATATCTAATAAAGAAACTGTATCCATTTTATTATCAGGAAAATTTCCACAAATATAATCATTAATACCTAATAAAGGACATATTTTTTCTAATAAATTATTTCTGTTAGATTTATTATTATCTCTGGAAGATTCGCCATCTGTAAAAGTAATTAATTTAATATAAGTATCCTTATATGTTGATAATTTCTTAATTGTTCCTCCACAACCTAATGTTTCATCATCTGGATGAGCTGCTAGAATTAAAATTTTCATAATATAAATATATATTATTTAATATTATAAATTAGTATACTAATTTATAATATTAAATAATATATATTATTATGATTCAAATTATTAAAGTAAATAAAAATGATAATGATGCTAAATTAATAATGAAATGGAGAAATGATATTAATACAAGAAAAAATTTTTATAATCAAAATGAATATATATGGGAAAATTTTAAAAAAATATTTTATGAAAAATATTTTAATAATCAAATACCTCCATTATTTGCTTTATATGAAAATAATAAAATAGCTTTTATAGGTTCAATGAATACAAATCAAAAAGATACTATAGAAATTTCTATAAATATTAATCCTAATTATAGGAATAAAAAATTATCTATTCCAATTATAAATGAGGTATTAAAATATATTCAAAAAAATTATTCTTTCATTAATAATATTAGAGCAGAAATAAAGAGTTTTAATATTTCTTCTATTAAGTGTTTTGAAAAATCAGGATTTATATTTTATAATAAAGAAATTAAAAATAAAGATTTAATATATATATATAATTATATAATGTCTAAAGAAATAATAAATACTTTTTCAATTAATAATCGCAGTATTAATCTAGATAACCCAACATATATTATTGCTGAATTATCTTGTAATCATAACCAAGATATAAACTTAGCTTATCAAATTATTGATGCTGCTGTAGATGCAGGTGCAGATGCTGTTAAACTTCAAACATATACTGCAGATACAATGACATTAAATTGTGATAAACCTATTTTTAAAGATTGTTTAAATGGAACTTTATGGGAAGGACAAACTTTGTACCAATTATATTCAAAAGCATATACACCTTGGGAATGGCATAAAGAATTAAAAGATTATGCTAATTCTAAAGGACTAGATTTATTTTCATCACCATTTGATACAACATCTGTTGATTTTTTAGAATCATTAGATATGCCTGCATATAAAATTGCTTCATTTGAAATTACAGATCATATATTAATCAAAAAAATAGCTCAAACAGGGAAGCCCGTTATTATTTCTTCTGGAATGGCATCACTTAATGAATTAAATGATGCTATAACATTATTAAGAGAAAATGGATGTACACAAATAGCAATGTTAAAATGTACAAGTGCATATCCTGCTAAACATGAAGATGCTAATCTAAATACAATTAAACATATGATGAAAACATTTAATGTTATTGGTGGATTATCTGATCATACATTAGGTATAGAAGTTCCAATAGCATCTGTTGTATTAGGAGGACGAATTATAGAAAAACATTTTAAATTAACTGATGATTCTGGAAGCGAAGATGACGCATTTTCTTTAACTCCAATTGAATTTAAAAAAATGATAGAAGCAGTTAGAACTATTGAAAAGACATTAGGAATTATTAAATATGATGGCGTTAAAAGTGAATCAAAATCTAAAACATTTCGTCGTTCTTTATTTGTTGTAAAAGATATGAAAGAAGGTGAATTATTTAGTTCTGAAAATGTAAAATCAATCCGACCAGCACATGGACTTCATACAAAATATTATGAAAATATACTTGGTAAAAAAGCAAGAAAAGATATAGAGTTTGGTACTCCATTATCTTGGGATTTAATCGATTAATTAAATATTTTATTAATTGAAAGTTTGATTAATTGATATATATTTAATATTTAAATAATAAATATTATTATTAAGTATAATGATTATTGCTTTTCGCGTAGATGCTTCTGATATTATAGGAAATGGACATGTATATCGTTGTTTAAATTTAGCACATCAATATAAAGATAATCATATTATTTATTTTATTTGTAAAAATCATCCTTATCATTTAATTTCTAAAATAGAAGAAACTTACCAAGTATTTCAAATAAAATTAGAAATAAATAACAACATAACTTTAGATATGAACACTTGGTTAGGAGAAACTGAAATTCAAGATGCGGAAAAAATAATTTATATTATTCAAGAAAATCAATTACAAATTGATTGGTTAATAATTGATCATTATGCTATTAATGAAACATGGGAAAATAAAGTTATTCCTTATGTAAAAAATATATGTGTAATTGATGATTTTACAAATAGAAAACACAATTGTAATATATTAATAAATCAACAAATAACACAAGAAGAAGGAATAATTAAATATAAAAATATAATTAATCTAAATTGTAAAATTTTTTGTGGAAATAATTACTTATTATTGCATCCAAAATATATTGAATATCAAAGTATTGAAAAAAAAGATGAAAAACATTTTTTAAAAAGAATAAATATTTTTATGGGTGGAGCTGATACATATAATATTACTGAAAAAATAATTGACATTTGTTATAATTTTAATCAAGAGCAAAAACAAGAAAATAAAATAATTTTTGATGTAATAATAGGAAAATCAAATAAATATTATCAACAAATACAAGAAAAAATAAATAAATTAAATTATATTTCATCTGAGAATAAGAATAAAAATATAGTATATTTTAATTTATATTATAATTTAGAATTTATTGGAGATTTATTTGAAAAAGCAGATTTATGTATTGGTGCACCTGGAAGCACATCATATGAAAGATGTTTAATGAAAGTTCCTTCTTTATGTATATGTATTGCTGAAAATCAAAAAACAGTATTAGATAAATTTATTGAATCAAATACAATAAAGTATTTAGGAACAATTGAAGATAATTATATAGATAGACTGATATACTATTTAAATTATTTTCAAAAAAATAATAATGAATTAAAAATAATGAGTCTAAATTGTCAAAAATTAATTGACATAAAAGAAAATCAAATAAAATATATATTATATTAAATTATTTGGTTTTTTAATACTGGTTTTTTATTTTCTTTAATTAAATTATTATTTGAATCTGTTAAAAATAACTCTTTATTAGTATATATATCACATATTTCATCAAATTCTTCTATTGTAATTCCAATATACTTTAAAATTTCTTCTAAACTTTTACCTAAATATGAAAATGGATATAAACCGTCGTGTTTTTTAACTATTTCTAGACCATCTTCACGTGTAAGAATTCCTCTTCTAATTTGATTATTTACTAAATCAGTTGATCTTCCAAAACCAAATTTTAAATATTTAAAATAATCATGAATTCCAGTTTGATAATTATCTAAATTTTCATAATTACATGAAGAACCTTCGACAAATTTATCATACGTTTTAAATCCTAATGATTGTGAAATAATTGCATTTGATATTCCATTCCAAGGAAAATAATATCCTAAAAATAAACCAGTGACTCCCACTTTATGAATATCTTCATCAGAAGGATATTTATATGATATAATATCATTATTTTTAATATTTGTCATTTCTATAATATCACTTTGTCTTAATCCAATTAAACCGCCAAAATTTTCTAACCAATTTCTATCTAAATAATTCTTATCAGTATCACTTGCAGGACCACCATATTCATGTTGTGAATTTTCACCCCATATTATCAATTTAATATTAAATTTTACAGCAAATATTACAGGGATAGTAAATATACTAATATGCTCAGGCCATGATATATCACCCACAGTTTCAAGGCCTACTTTATTTAATACTTTTCTAATTTTTTTATTTGCAGTAAATTCAATTACATCTACACCTAAATTTTTCAAATTATCAATATTTTCTTTTCCTATATCACTTAAATGACAAGTAGATGAAGTTACACATAAAGGATTATATCCTAATTGTAAAATTTTATAAACTTGATATGTACTATCTTTACCACCACTAACAGGAATTATACAATCCCAGTTATTTCCATCAGTAGATTTATATTTTTCAAAAATATTAGTAAAAAGTTCTTTTCTTTGTTCCCAATTAATAGTATTTCTGTCTTGAAAATTAATACAAGCATTGCATATATTATTTTCAAATATTAAATCCGGTTTTGTATTAGGATACAAACATTTTACACAGTAATTCATATATAAATATATATTATATATTTATATATATATGAACGAAAAAAAAAGAATTATTCCTATTTTTACTTATAAAAATAATGTGCTTGTTAAATCAGTAAATTATTCTAATTATAGAAATGTAAATTCAATAATACCAGTAATAAAATTATTTAATAAGAGAAATATAGATGAAATGATATTTTTAAATTTAAATAATAATATAGATTATAATTTATTAGAAACATTTATAAACGAAGTAGATTATCCAATAACATATGGAGGAAATATAGATAATATTCAAATTATGAGAGATATATATAATATAGGTTTTGATAAAATTTCTTTAAATTCAATATTATATAATGATCCAGATTTTTCTAGAAAAGCGTGTGAAATATTTGGTAAACAATCAATAGTTGCATCTATTGATGTTAAAAATCAAGATAATAAATATATATGTTATTATAATAATGGTAAGATAAATTCTAATTTAACAATAGAAGAACATTTAGAAAATATAATAGATGATAATTCTATAGCTGAAGCAATTATTACAAATATTAATCATGAAGGAACATATAAAGGTTTTGATAATGATTTATATAGAAGTTTAGAAAAATATAATATAAGAATATTATCTAATGGAGGTGGAAATTATGATAAAAATAATATTATTGATAATGCAAATATTATAAATAATTATGGCCAATGTTATTCAAGTTTATTTTTTTTTAAACAATATACACCAAATGATATAAAAAAAGTTTTATTTGATAATAATATTGGATGTTCTAATTATAATTATAATTTATAAAATATAATTAAGTATCTAATTAATTATCTAATATTATTACAAATATTTACTATTTATTTCTCTAATAAAAACCAAGTAATATCATCTAAAGGATATAAAGGGTCTTTATGATATATAAAACCATAATCTTTTATTTTTAATTCTGGATACAATTTCATAATATCATTGCAAAAATCTCTTTTAAATAATTTATTACTATGACCTCTATAATTAATTTCTCTTAAATCTCTTGAATAATACTCCGCAATTAATATATATTTATCTGACATATTATACATTTTTTTATAAATTTCATTTAATTTTTCAGGATTTATATGTATTAAAACTCCTTTTGTAAATACTAAGTTATATTTATTTGTATCATTATGATTAAAAATTGTATCATTATATAAATTATCACATATATTTTCACTATTTAAAATATCATAAGCATATTTATTAATTTCTAATCCATTTAATGAAATATCTTGGTTAATTAATTTTATTGCTTTAAAATTTAAACCTCTATTACATCCTATTTCAAAAATTGTTTTAATTGAAATATTTTTTAATATTTTTTCAAATAAATTAACATTATTTTTAATTATAATTTCATTATTTCTATCTGTATATTCATTTCCAAATTCTCCTTCCCAAAAATTTTCTTGTTCTGTCATATTTTATTATATAATATCATATAATAAATATTTTTATTTAAACTAATTATATTTTATAAATTTAAAAAATTTTCTATTAATTTAATTCCATTAGGACCAGATTTTTCTGGATGAAATTGTGTAGCAAAAATATTTTCATTTTTTAAAATACTAATAAATCTACAATCTCCATAATCACTCGTTGCAGAAATAATATTCATATTATCAGATTTAACAATATAAGAATGTACAAAATAAAAATCGGCATTTAAGTTAATATTATTATAAATTGGATCATTTTTATTTAATATATTTAATTTATTCCAACCTATATTTGGTAAAATATTATTTGTTTTCATTTTATCAGTTATAGTATCTTTAAATATATCTAATCCATCTGTTAGTCCTCCTTCAGTACCAATACTTGATAATATTTGCATACCAATACATATACCCATTATTTTCTTATTATTTTCTAAGTGTTTGTATATAACTTTATCTATATTATTATTTCTAATAAAATTCATACAAGAAGCATAATTTCCTATACCAGGTATAATTAATTTAATTATATTATCATTATAATCTTCAAATCTATTAATTATAGTATAATTTTTTTTCAATCTTTTAAAAATTTTTGTAAAACATTTTATATTATTTGTATTCATATTAATTATACCAATCATATATTTATATTTATATTTATATTTATATTTATATTTATATTTATATTTGTATATATATTTATATTTTATATAATTATATATAAAATGTATAATATAGATATTATTGTTCAAGCAAGAATTGGTTCTTCAAGATTACCTGGAAAAGTAATGAAATATTTAGAAGATAAAATTGTATTAGATCATGTTATTGAACGATTACAAAAATCAAAATATGTTCGAAATGTTATTATATGCACATCAAATGAAATACAGGATGATTTAATTTATGAACACTGTCTACAAAATAATATAAAATGTTTTCGAGGATCTGAATTAAATGTATTAGAAAGATATTATGAAACAGCAACCTTTTACAAATCGGAATATATTGTGAGAGTGACAAGTGACTGTCCTTTAGTTGATCCAAAATATATTGACTTAATGATTGAAAAATATTTTGAATTAAATCAACAATATTTAGGACCAAAATATTATGGAAATCATAAATTTCCAGATGGTTTTAATGGAGAAATTTTTAATTATCAAGTACTAAAAGAAGCATATGAAAATGCTTCTGAAAATGAAAAAGAACATGTAACTACTTATATTATTAAAAAATATAATATGATAGAATTTGATTACCCTATCGATTATTTAAATTATAAAGATATAAATTTTGCAGATTTACATTTAAGCTTAGATACATCTGAAGATTATGAATTATTAAAAAAAATATTTCATAATGTTTATTTAAAAAATAATCATTTTCAAATAGAAGATGTATTGGAATTTTTAGATAATAAATAAATTAATTATTAATTATATATTATATGAAAAACTATATAAATTGCAATCATACATGATAAATTTTATGTAATATTGGTTATTTTGAAAATCTATATTATTATTCCATTCAATTTTTTTATCAAGTTCATTTCCTATATATTTTAAACTTTCAAAAAGTAAATTATTATTTATATCTAATAATTGTAATTCAATCCATCCATCTTCATTTATACATTCATAATTAATTATTATATTATTATTAATTAAATTTATTAATTTTGTTTGAACAAATCCTTCTTCATTACAAATAATTTTTGAAATTCTATCTTTTTCTATAGAGTAACAATTTAAACAATTATCTTTTGTATCTGGATTATTATGAATATAAAAATAAAGTTCTTTATTATTAATTGAATATACAATATTATTAGTAATAAAATATGATTTTTTTAAATCTATAAATTTATTTGATAAATAGTACCAATCTTCTCCATTTATTGAATATAATATTTGATTGGATATTTTTTGAGTTAAATCTTTTTGATTAGATACACAAGGTAAAGCTATAAAATAATAACTATTTGGATACATAAAAACATTAAAATTATATATACCTTCTTTATCATCATTTTCGATATTAATTTTTTTTATTTTTGTAAAATTATTAAAATCTTTTGTTTTAGTATATTGAACAAATCTTCGGTGTGATTCAGTTTGATTATGACGCAAATATATATAATAATAATCATCAAATGAATTATATACTATAGAATTATGAGAATCAAAATGATTAAAATGAGTCCAATTAGGTAATATATCGTTTTCATCTATTATTTTTTTTATTTTAATCCAATCGATACCATTATATGATTCAAATAAAAATAATCCTTTGTTAAATATACTAAAACAAAAGATTTTAATAATTTTA
>Ga0181552_10002556_pt1 | contig 13244 bp, 10 predicted proteins | sample 011ome_18_FD_130583 | JGI IMG/M metagenome (GOLD analysis project Ga0181552, IMG submission 130583) | Coastal salt marsh microbial communities from the Groves Creek Marsh, Skidaway Island, Georgia - 011501BT metaG (megahit assembly) | ecosystem: Environmental > Aquatic > Marine > Intertidal...
TCTTTATCCAAACCTTCAATTTTATCGTATTTCATTATTCATCCTGTGGTAGCTTATAATTAACTCTATCTCTCCATTGATCTAAAGCTTTTAAATTCCCCAATGTATCATCCCAACTCATTGCGGGATGTGGTGCTTGAACTTTTTCCTTTGCAATACTTTGACTGGCAAGTTCAGCTTCAAAGAAAAAAAGATGCTCTGGTCCTTTCACATCTATAATTTCTTCTTCATTATTTTTACTAATAATTATTTTAGCATGATAAGGTCCACCATCTCTACCAGGCATCCATGGATCTGGTAATTCAATTGATCCATCTGTGCCTCTAATAATTGCATTATTTGTCATACTTTCTCTTATTGCAGTAGAAACTTTAGCTTCTATTCCATTTTTAAATTTAATATTAGCGTGAGCAATTTCATCCACTCCTGTCTCTCCTATTTTTGCGTCTGCATTGAGAAACTCAGGTTCTAAAAACTTATCCCCTGATGCAGTACCAGCAACGAGTCTTGAAAAAGAAATAGGGTATAGTCCAACGTCCAATATTCCTCCACCTGCAAGATCTTTATTAAATAAACGGTGATCAGGGATAGTTTTTCCCATATCAAAACCAAACGAAGATTCTATTGAAGTAATATCTCCAATCGTTTTACTTTTTATAAGTTCAATTAATTTTGGAATTTGTGGGTGGCATCTATACATAAAGCCTTCCATATAAAAAACACCTGCTGCATCAACAGAATCAATAACTTTTTGACCTTCTTTATAATTTACCGCTCCAGGTTTTTCGCACAACACGTGCTTACCTTTACCTGCAGCTTTTATTGTCCATTCTGCATGAAGCGTATGTGGTGTAGAAATATATATAGCATCAATGTGTTCTGAATTTATTATATCCTCATATGTTTCAAAACGAAAATCTTCATGAACATGATACTTGTCTCCAAAAGATTTTCTTCTTTCGTCATTCTTACTCGCTATACCTACTAACTGTCCTGAGTAAGAGTTCAATAAACCATCAGCAAAATTATTAGCAATAGTGCCTGGTCCAATGATACCCCATTTAATTTTTTCCATTTAATTTATTAATGGAGAAAGTTCACCAGATATATATTGTGAGGCAATAATTTTAAGAGGTATTGGTTGTATTTTACTTGCATTTTCTGCACATCCAAATTGAATTAAACGTTCAATTACTATTTTTTTCATCCATTCTTTTGAGTCAAGCAAATATTTTCTTGGATCAAATTGAGAAGGGTCATTTGCAAAATGTTTTCTTATTGCTGCAGTTGAAGCAAGTCTTAAATCAGTATCTATATTTATTTTTCTAACACCATGTTTAATACCTTCTTGAATTTCAGAAACTGGGACTCCGTAAGTTTCTTTAATTTCCCCCCCATTATCATTTATGATTTTAATTAGATCTTGTGGAACTGACGATGACCCATGCATTACTAAATGTGTATTAGGTATTTTAGTATTTATCTCTTTAATTCTTTCTATAGCTAAAATATCTCCTGATGGAGGTCTGGAAAATTTATACGCTCCATGACTTGTGCCAATAGCAATTGCTAAAGCATCTACATTTGTTTTTTTTACAAATTCTGCAGCTTCTAATGGGTCTGTTAGTAATTGTTCATGTGATAATAAACCTTCAGCACCTACTCCATCCTCTTTTTCTCCTGTCCCAGTTTCAAGAGAACCTAGACATCCTAACTCACCTTCTACAGATACTCCTAAGTTATGAGCCATATCAACTGTTTCTTTAGTAACTTTCACATTATAATCAAAATCAGAGGGTGTCTTTTGATCTGCCAATAAAGAACCATCCATCATTACAGAGCTAAAACCTAAGTCTATACAGGTCTTACAATCTGAAGGTGAACCACCATGATCTTGGTGCATAACAGTTGGAATATGAGGAAATTCCTCCACTGCAGCTACCATCATGCTTTTTATAAATTTTGGACCTGCATATTTTCTTGCTCCTGCAGATGCCTGAACAATGACAGGGCTATTTACTTCATTAGCTCCTTCCATAATTGCTCTGATTTGCTCTAAATTATTTACATTAAATGCTGGGACTCCGTAGTTATTTTCACCTGCGTGATCTAATAATTGTCTTAAAGATATAATTGCCATGGTTTTTCTTATTAAAGAAAAAAATAATTAATTCAAGTTTCTAACCTTTAACTGCCCCAAAAGTAAGTCCATGAATAAATTGCTTTTGAAGAATAAAAAACATTATTACTGGCGGCAGTGCTGCAACTACAGAACCTGCTGAAACTAAATTCCAGCTTGTTGTCCATTGCCCTCTTAATACATCTAAACCAACTGTTATAGGTTTAACTGTGTCACCTTGAGTTAGAACTAAAGCCCAAAAATAATCATTCCATATAAATGTAAATTCTAGAACACCCAAAGCTGCCAAAGCTGGTATAATCAAAGGTAAAATTATTTTAGTATAAATTGTCCACTCTGTTGCACCATCTGCTCTAGCTGCTTCAATTAATTCAAATGGTAATTCTTTAATAAAATTTCTTAAAAAGAAAGTACAAAAACCTGTTTGAAATGCAATATGAAAAATGATTAAACCAATGTGTGTGTTATAAACACCCATTTCTATGGATATATTTCTAACAGGTATCATTAGAATTTGATATGGAACAAAGTTACCAGCTATAAACATAGCAAAAACTAAAAGATTTAATTTAAATCGATGCATTGCTAATGAGTAACCAGCTAAAGAACTTAAAAACAAGGTACCAAATACTGTGGGTAAAGTTATGATTAAACTATTAAGAAAAAATCTCCCCATTTTTCCACCTTCAAACACTGCTGTATAATTTGAAATAAGTGCAGTTTCTTCAGGAAATGTCCAATAATTACCAGCAAGGACATCTTCAAATGTTCTCATAGATGTCAACATAACAGCTATCAGTGGCAACAACCATACGAAGAGTGTTAAGATTAATAAAACTCTGTAAGCAATATTTACTTTAAGAGAATAATTTTGAATAGGTGTTGGAAACATTATTTTTCAGACTTCTCGTTTTTAAACAATCTATATAAAAACCAAGCTATATAGATATCCATTATTAAAAATAATATGGTTGCTATTGCGGCACCATATCCCATTCTGTAATTAAACAGAGATTCTTGATACATTTTATAAGCTAAAACTTCAGTACTTCCCCATGGTCCTCCTGCAGTCATAACTGCAATTAAATCAAAACTTCTAAGAGATCCAACTATAGTAACTACTACCGCTATTAATGTGGCAGGTTTTAATTGAGGTAAAATAACATGCCAAAGCATAGTAAAGCCTGAAGCACCATCTATTCTGCCAGCTTCAACCATTTCCCGATTTACACCAGTTAGTCCGGTAATATACAAAATCATTGTATATGCAATTCCAGGGAAAAAAGATGCAATTATTATTCCATAAGTCGCTAAATTTTCATCAGCTAAAACAGGAATTGGATCTAAACCAAAAAAACTAAGCACGTATGTAAGGGCCCCATATTTTGGATTATAAAACCAGGTAAAAATAACCCCAATAACAACAGCATTTATAACAAATGGAAAATAGAAAAGAGATTTAATATATCTCATTCCAAGAATTCTTTGATTAACGAATAAAGCTAATAAAAGACCGATTGGGATAGCAACTAAACTAAACAATAACCATCTAATATTATTAAAAAGGGAAACATAAAATTCTTCATCATCAGTAAAAAGAACTATATAATTTTTTAAACCTACCCAACTCCAGTTAGGATTTCCATTGCCTCTAGTTCCACTTTTATCCATACCATTCCATTCATGAAAACTTACCCAAATAGAATCTATAATTGGATAAATTACATAAATTAGAAAAATCAAAATAGCGGGAGCTAAAAAAAGAAATGGAGCCAGTTTTAATTGATTGCGTTCCCAAAATGTCATTGTGTAAATGTTTATATAGAAATTTTATTTGAGGCGGAATATTTCCGCCTCAAATGATTAAAATATTATAGTGCTCCGTGAATTCTAGCTCTTTCTTTTTCAAGACGAGCTCTAATTTTTGCTTCACGGTCAGGTTTAACCATAAACTCTTGGAAACCTTCCATCGCAGCACCTGCCATGTCTGGATTAGCATCTCTATCCCAGAATTGTGCAATATCATCTGCAGCAGCAAGCATCTCTGCTCCCATAACTGAGAATCTATTAGTTGGCTTATCTGCATATTTATTTGGACTTAACATACCACCCATTGTTGCCCAATTAGTAGCTGCCTCTTTATTAGACATGAATGCTAAGAATTTTTTTGCATCCTCAACATTTTTAGCACCGCTAGGAATATGCATAGTGTCAGTTGGAGCATCTTCAGCAACACCTACACCTTCTACTATTGTAGGGAATTGGAAGAAATCCATTTTATCAACTACACCAGCACTTTCAAGAGTAGGAACATAAAAGTTACCAATTAAGTACATCGCTGCTTCACCATTTATTTGTGGAGCCTGTGCATCTTGCCATGAGAATGAAGCATGATCTTCAAGGAAATATCCTGGATCAATTAACTCTCTCCAAGCATCAAAAGTAGCATCTAATCTAGGATCTTCATAACTAACTTTTCCTGCAGTTAAATCCATATGGAATTGATATCCGTTAATTCTTAAATTTAGATAATCAAACCATCCACCAGCGGTCCAAAGATATTTTGTTCCAATAGTGATTGGAGTTATGCCATTCTTTTTAAGCATAGCGCATACCCATTTAAATTCTTCCCAGTTTTTAGGAACATTTAAACCTAGATTATCAAAAAGATCTTTACGGTAATAAACGCCCCACTGATAATAACCCCATGGTACACCGTATTGTTTACCATCAACTGTAAGAGATCCTTTGGTTGATGCCATTGAGTCATTAAGACCAGCATCTGCCCATACATCACTTACATCTTGAAATAAATTTTGATCAACAAAAAATTTCATTCTGTTTCCAGCAAACCATATCGCAACATCAGGTGCTTCAGCAGTTAAGAAATTTCTGATAGCAGTTTTGTATGCTTCATGTTCAAATTCATTTACAACAACTGTCACTTCAGGATGAGCAGCTCTAAACGCATCCACATATGCATCAAAAGCAGCTTTAGAAGATTCTCCAGACTGGTTTGAATTAACAACCAAAGTACCTGCAGAAACAACAGTTGAGGTGAATAAAACTATTAAAGTAATTAGTTTTTTCATTTTTCCTCCTTGTGAAATTAAATGATAATAATTTAAATAACTGATAATATTAAAAATAAATATTATAAAGTGTTAATTTTAATTATTGTTGATTAAAAATATCAAATATTGAGATTTTCGTAAAAATATTAATTTTATAACAATTTTTTTAAAAAAATTAATTTTTAAGAATTTGTAAATGGTGGGCTCTCAGGGACTTGAACCCCGGACCACCCCGTTATGAGCGGGGCGCTCTAACCAACTGAGCTAAGAGCCCTTCAAAAAAATTACTTATATACAAAAATAAATTTAGTAATATTCTTTTTTTAAATTATACATAAAATTTATGACTAAACTTACAATAATAGGAGCTGGAAGTGCCGTATTTACAAAAAATATAGTAACTGATTTATTATCTTTAGACACTTTCAAAAACATGGAAATTTCTCTGCAGGATATTGATCCAGTAAGATTAAAAGCTTCACATGAATTATTAAATGTTATTTCAAAAAAATTAAATGCATCTCCAAAGATTACTTCACACACAGATAGAAAGGAATCATTAGTTGGGGCAAATTTTGTACAAACCACTATACAGGTTGGGGGGTACAAACCTTCTACCGTTATAGATTTTGAAATTCCCAGCCAATATGGTTTAAAACAAACTATTGCTGATACACTTGGTATTGGTGGAATTATGAGAGCTCTCAGAACTATTCCCGTATTACTTGATATTGCAAAAGACGTAATGGAGATTTGCCCTAAGGCGATTTGGTTACAATACGTAAATCCAATGTGCGCTAATATGATCGCTATTAATAAATCTTTTCCAGGAATTAAAACATTAGGTCTATGTCACTCAGTCCAAGGTACGGCTGAAATGCTAGCAGAAGATCTAGGAGAAAATATTGAAGATATTGATTACCTATGTGCTGGAATTAATCACATGGCATTTTATCAAAAATTTGAAAAGAAAACCAATGGCAAAACAGCTGAAGATTTATATCCACGTTTAAAAGATATAGCTGATAAAATAGTTAATGATGAAATGGTATCTTCTAGAAGTAAAAAGGAGACAGATTACTCAGGAAAAGTACTTCATGAAAAAGTAAGATACGAAATACTAAGACGTTTTGGTTATTTTGTTACAGAGTCTAGTGAACATTTTGCTGAATATGTTCCTTGGTTTATCAAACAAAATAGACAAGACGTTATTGATCAATATAAAATTCCCATTGAAGAATATATTGATCGATGTGAAATTAGTATTAAACTTTGGGATCAGCTAGAAAGAGATATGACGCCCATATATGATGAGCCTTTAGAACGAAGTAATGAATATGCATCTTTTATAATGGATGGTATTGTCAATAATAATGAAGTTACCATTAATGCTAATGTAATGAATGATGGTTATATCGATAATCTTCCACTTAACTGTTGTGTGGAGGTTCCTTGTGTTATTAATTCTAAAGGTATCTCACCTCAAAGATTTGGTCGCTTACCAGAACATTTAGCAGCATTAATGAGAACTAATATTAATGTTCAAATTTTAACTGCTGAGGCAGCTATTACTAAAAAAAGAGAACACATTTATCATGCTGCTTTGTTAGATCCACTTACTGCTGCAAACTTAACTATAGATGAAATATATTCCATGACTGATAAAATGATTGATGCTCATGGTGAATTTTTGCCTCGATACTATTAATTTTAAGTTAAATCTTAATTTTCATTAAGTCTTCTCCAATAATAGGATCTTTGCCAAAATCTTTTTTTACCACGTTCTTAAGATTATTTTTATTAAATCTTGTAGGCACAAAATGTGTTAACACTAATTTTTTAGCCCTAGCAACAAAAGCAACTTTACCAACCTGTGTTGAAGTAGTGTGATAACTTTGAACATTATGAAGGGTTTTTTTTGTACGCATTTTATTTGTTTGCAAAATTTCTCCCTCGATAAATACTTCATGTAAAAGTACATCTGCCTTTTGTGCATACTTCATTAAATTTTCACAAGGTCTTGTATCTCCACTAATTGTTAATTTTTTATTTTTATTTGTAAAACTAAATCCATATGCATATTTTACTGGCTTATGATCAACTTCAAAATATTTAATATTTAAGTCTTTAATTTTTATATTTCCAATAGATTTGAACTCAGTTACTTGAATATCAAAGGCTTTAGTGGAGGCTCTTGATTCATATGATATTCTTAATTTTCTCTCATCAGCCCAAGCATCCATAATTTTTTTTACAAATTTTTTTGTTCCTTTTGGACCATATATTTTCCATGGTTTAATTCTATAAGAATGCCATGAAGAGATTATTAATTGATACAAATCTACTGCATGATCAGAGTGAAGATGAGTAAAAAGCAAAACGTCAATATCTGCTAAAGAAACTCCAAGCTCATGGAGTCTTTGCGTAACTCCTGATCCACAATCAACTAATATTTTTGTATTTTTTGTTGAAACTAAATTGGATGGCCCACAACGCTTATGGTCAACGCTTGGACATCCTGTTCCTAGCAGGGTTAATTCCATTTACTCGTCTAAAAATGTTTTAAGTTTTCTTGCTCTAGTAGGATGTTTTAATTTGCGAAGAGCTTTGGCTTCAATCTGACGTATTCTCTCTCTTGTAACACTAAATTGCTGTCCCACTTCTTCAAGAGTATGATCACTATTCATACCAATGCCAAAACGCATTCTTAAAACCCTTTCTTCTCTGGGAGTTAGAGAAGATAAAATACTTGTAGTTGTGTCTCTTAAAGAACTTTTAACTGCCGCTTCTATTGGAATTAAAGCATTTTTATCCTCTATAAAATCACCAAGAGAACTATCTTCTTCGTCTCCAACTGGCGTCTCAAGACTAATTGGCTCCTTAGCGATTTTTAATACCTTCTTTACTTTATCTAAAGGCATATGTAATCGATCTGCTAACTCGTTTGGAGTTGGTTCTCTGCCTATTTCTGCCATTATTTGTCTTGTAGTTCTAACAATTTTATTAATTGTTTCTATCATATGCACCGGAATTCTTATTGTTCTTGCCTGATCTGCAATTGATCTAGTGATAGCCTGCCTGATCCACCACGTAGCATAAGTAGAAAACTTATAACCTCTTCTATATTCAAACTTATCTACAGCTTTCATTAAACCAATATTTCCCTCTTGGATTAAATCCAAGAACTGCAATCCTCTATTAGTATATTTTTTAGCAATGGAAATTACCAAACGTAAATTAGATTCAATCATCTCTTTTTTTGCACGATTTGCAGATCTTTCTCCTTGCTGAACAGTCCCTACTATTCTTCTAAATTCTGTTAAAGGTAATTCAGAGGCATCTTGTATTTCTTTTATTTCATCAATTAATTTATTAATCTCAATATGATTTTTATTAATAAATTTTTCCCAATTTTTATCATTTAGATTTAATAAATTTTGTATCCAGTTTTTTTCAAAATTAAAACTTAAGTAATGCTCAATAAATGACTCCCTCTTAACTCCTTCTGCAGTTGCAAGTCTGAGCATACGACCTTCTCTAACTAATAACTTTTTATTTAACTCGTAAAGAGATTCCATTAATGCTTCGATCGTTGACGAATTAAAATGTACAGCTTTCATAGCAACGATCATCTCTTTTTGAATTTTTTTGTATTTTTTTTCTAATTTTAAAAAAGTTGTTGAATTTTTTGAATCTGAATTAATAAAATCTGTGCTAGATTTTTTAAGCCTTTTAAATAACTTTGTAATATCATCAAAATCCTTGAGCACTTTTGGTTTTAATTTTTCTTCCATTGCAGCTAAAGATACATTCAACCCTTCTTCATCGTCATCCTCAGATGCTTCTTCCGAATTTTCTTCTTGATTGTTTTCATCTTTTTTATTTTTTTGATCTTCTGTCTTATCTTTTTTTGCAGAAGCGCCTTCAATTAGCTGGAGAGTGTCATCAATCTTACTTTCTCCAATGTCAGACATATCATAAGTTGCTTCTAAATCTACAATATCTCTAAGAAGCATTGTGCCATCTTTAATAGAGTCTTTCCAATTTATTATAGAGCGAATTGTCATTGGGCTTTCACAAATTGCTCCAATCATTTTTTCACGACCTGCTTCAATTCTTTTTGCTATTGCTATCTCTCCTTCTCTACTAAGTAGCTCAACCGCCCCCATATCTCTTAAATACAATCTTACCGGATCATCAGTTTTTCCTGTTTGTTTTTTTTCCTCATCAGAACTATCTTCATCTTTTTTTGATAAATCTTCTTTAAGACTGGCAGCTTCTTTTTCAGAAACTATATTTATGTTGTTGTTTTTTAGAAAGTCTTCAACTTTTTTAATATTTTCAGGAGTTCTAAATTTTTTTGGAACAGCTTTTTCAATTATTTTGAATGTATAAATCCCATCCACTTTATATTTTTCTAAAAGTTTTGAAATTACGTCTTTAATGTGATCATCAAAAGATACAACTTTTTTAGGTTTTTTCTCAATCTTTGTTTTAGTTTTCTTAATTACCTTTTTTTCAACTTTAATTTTAATTTTAGTTTTAGTTTTAGTTTTATTTAAGTTTTTCTTTTTCTTAGAAATAACTTTTTTCTTATCATTTTTTAGAGCTTTAGTTGTTTTTTTAATATTAGTTGTTTTTTTAATATTAGTTGTTTTTTTAATATTAGTTGTTTTTTTAATATTAGTTGATTTTTTAACTGTTTCAGACTTTGCTTTCTTTTTAAAGTTTGGTGTTTTTTTTAAAGTCTTCTTAACAGGTTTCTTTTTTAGAGTAGTTTTACTAACGGTTTTTTTTGTTTTAATTATATTTTTTTTAAATGCCATATTAGTTATCTTTATAATCGTCCTCAAGTTCTGTAGAAATTTTTTGTAATTCTTCCCAGTTCAAGGATGAGCTGTTTTCGTCAAATCTATTTAGGCTTTTATTTATTTTTTTCAAATTTGAAAGCCTTGTATTCAAGTTATTGGTAGATTCTTGTATTTCAATCAAAGCTTTATCTGAGTCATATTTTGGGCTAGAATATGGAAAAAGCTCATAAACGCTGGTGATAGTAATATTATCATTTAGAAATTTCCTTAGATCTTTTCTAAATGAGAGTGAAAGATCAGTTGATTCACCCGCATTTAATTGATTTTTATCTATTTGATGAATAATCTCCTTTTCAACTTTTTCTAATTCAACATTTGACAATAAAATCTCAACTACTTCAGATCTTATTTTTTTGTGATTTATTGCACTAGCTATAAATGAATAAATTTGTTTTCTTTTCAGAGAAGTTACTTTTTTTGGAATAGTAGCAATAGTTTTATTCTTATCTCCTCTAAGCTTTGCAAAAAAGAGAGATTTAAATTCTCTTTTATAAAAATATTGAGTTTTCTTATCCTTAATAGTTTCTATTAGATCATCAAGATATTTATCATATGAAATTTTTTGATCTGCATCTTGAAGAGAAATTTGATTACTAGATGTGTAAAAGATAAAATCCAATAACTTAGTAGGGTTTTTAAGAAGTATTAATAAATCATTAAATTTTTGATTTTCTAAATAACTATCTGGATCAGTATTATTTGGCAAAGTAACAAATTGAATTGTTTTATTAGGTATTAAAAAAGGGAGAGACATCAGAGCGGCTTTAAATGAAGCTCTTCTTCCAGCTTCATCACCATCAAACATTATTGTTGGCCTATCTGTATACCTCCATGATAGCTTCAACTGTTCCTCAGTAAAAGCAGTGCCTAATGGAGCAACAACACTCTTAATATTATTTTGAAATAAAGATATTACATCCATATAACCTTCACAAATTAGTAAATTTTTTTTTTGCCTTGCAGAATTTTTTGCTAAATTTAAATTATACAACATATCTCTCTTTTTAAAATAATCACTTTCTGGAGAATTAATATATTTAGGATTGGAATTGTTGAGAACCCGTCCACCAAAACCAACAACTTTGCCTTGAATGTTAGCTATCGGAAAAATTAATCTTTTATAAAAAAAATCTTTAAAATTATTATTTGAATCTTTTTTAACTAAATTACTTTTTAAAATTTCATTATCTTCAAATGATAATTCTTTTAAATATTCATAAAGTGAACTTTTACTATTAAAAGAATACCCTAACCTAAATTGTTTTATTGTTTGACTAGATAGGAAGCGGCTATCAAGATATTTTTGGCATTCATTATTTTCTATCTTTAAGTTTTCCTCAAACCATTTAGTTGCAACTTCTAAAATATTAAGAATATTATTATTTTTTTTAAAATCTGATTTGGTGTTGAAATTTATTTTGACACCCGCTCTTTCAGATAGCTCCTTAACAGCATCTAAAAATGTATAATTGAATAAATCTTGATAAATTGTAAAAATATCTCCCTTAGCTCCACATCCAAAACAATAAAATGAACCAAGATCATCATTTATTTTGCATGAAGGTGTTTTTTCATTATGAAATGGACAGCAACACCATACATCTTTCCCTTTTTTAACTATTTTAGTTTTTTTTTCTAACTCCGAAGAAATAAGTATTTTTGATTTTATATTATCAAGGTCAGTCTTATTAAAAGCCATCAATTAATAAGCTTGGATTTTGCTATTTTACCAACTAAACCCATATCTACTTCTCCGGTATAATCATTTTTTATAATTGACATTAATTTCCCCATGTCTTTTATGCTTTCTAAATTATTACTTATAATTATTTCATTAATAATTTTTTCAGTTTCTTCTTGAGTTTTCTGTTGCGGTAAATATTCTTTTATTATTTCTATCTCACTCTGTTCATTTTTAATTAAATCATCTCTTTTTGCTTTATGGAACTGTTCTATAGAGTCTTTCCTCTGCTTTATTAAATTTATTAATAAACTCAAAATTTCAGCATCATTTATTCCTTCTTTATTTTCACTTGTTCTTGTAGATATATCTTTGTCTTTTATGGCACTTCTAATTAATCTCAGAGTATTTATCTTTTGCTGATCTTTGTTTTTAATTGATTGTTTGTAATCTTCGTCAATATTGTTTCTCAAACTCATAAATTTTCACCTTTAGAATCGATTGGTATTTTATTTGATCACTAATATAACTGTTATTTGTAAATTCAACTAATCCTTGACTAAAGTTTTCAAAATGCCTAGTAAACCATGATTTCATATTCAAAAAATGCTGAGGGATAATAATAAAAACCAACACCTACGCCCTCCTTCTGCTGCTTTGATTTTTGATGATGGTGAAATATTATGGGGCTATGGATTTGGTGCTTTGAAAGCCGTAGTTGCAGAATTATGCTTTAATACTTCACAGACAGGATATCAAGAAACTCTAACTGACCCCTCTTATACTAAACAAATAATTACCTTTACTTTTCCACACATCGGTATCACAGGAACAAATTCAGAAGATTTAGAATCCGATAAAATATTTGCTGATGGTTGTATAATTAATCAACCAATTGGAAAATACTCAAATTGGAGAGCAGAAAAAAAATTAGACGTTTTTTTAAACCATCAAAATACACCGGGTATATCTGGGATAGATACACGTTATTTAACAAGAAAATTATCTAAAAATGGTGCAGAAAAAGTAGCTTTGATAAATTTTGGAGACAATAAACATGATTTTCAAAATATACAGGAAAATCTAGCTAAATGGGGAGGGCTTGAAAACCTAGATTTAGCATCAGTCGTATCTACAAAAAAGCAATTTACATGGGATAAAGGTTTATGGAAAAAACCAAATAAACAAAATTCTTTCAAAAATTTTCCAATTGTTTGCTTAGATTTTGGAATTAAGCACAATATTTTAAGAAATTTAAATGACCTTAATTTTGCAACAACTATATTGCCATCCACTAGTTCAATTAAAGAAATTTTAAATAATAAACCAAAGGGTATTTTTTTATCTAATGGACCTGGGGATCCAGATGCAACAATAAAAGTAATATTACCAACTATAAAAGAACTTATTAATCTTAAAATCCCTATTTTTGGAATTTGTTTAGGTCATCAAATTATTAGTTTAGCATTAGGCGCTAA
>Ga0181552_10002566_pt1 | contig 13212 bp, 10 predicted proteins | sample 011ome_18_FD_130583 | JGI IMG/M metagenome (GOLD analysis project Ga0181552, IMG submission 130583) | Coastal salt marsh microbial communities from the Groves Creek Marsh, Skidaway Island, Georgia - 011501BT metaG (megahit assembly) | ecosystem: Environmental > Aquatic > Marine > Intertidal...
TCGAATGTCGATGATGTTAGTGAAACGAACGCTGCTAATTTTTGTGGCTTTGACTAGCCAGGGCTCAGTCACGGCCGATAGGCCCAATGTCGTTATCATCTACGGTGATGACGTGGGTTACGCGGACGTGGGAGTGAATGGCTCCAAGCTGATACCAACGCCAAATATCGACCAGCTTGCAGCAGAAGGGTTAAACTTTACAGATGGGCATTGTACCGCGGCGAACTGCACGCCGTCTCGTTTTTCTATTATGACCGGTATTCATGCCTTTCGCTATGGAGCCAGAGTATTGCCGCCAGACGCGCCGCTGATTGTTCCACTAGACAAGTTGACGCTTGGAAGTCTGTTTAAGCAAGCCGGATACGCAACTGGCATGATTGGTAAGTGGCACTTGTGTATTGGAGAAAAGGGTACGCCCGTCGATTGGAATAGCGAGGCCAAGCCGGGTCCGTTAGAACTTGGATTTGATTATTCCTTTCTCGTTCCCTCTACGAACGATCGTGTGCCTACAGTCTATTTGAAAGGTCACCGAGTCTTAAATCTCGATCCAGAAGATCCGCTTTATGTAAGCTCAAAATTGGAGGAGGTGCGAAAGAAGACGGAGAGCTCGCAGTACCCGGATGGGGCCACCAACCGTGAAGCGATGACTTACCACGAGAGCTCATGGGGACATGAAAACAGTGTGATCAATGGTATCGGTCGCATGGGCTACATGGCGGGTGGAAAATCAGCCATCTGGGACGATGAATCCATTTCTGATGTTCTGGTCGGTGAGGCGGAGCGTTTTATTTCTAAAAACAAAGATGAGCCATTCTTTCTGTTCTTTTCGTCACCGGATATCCATGTTCCACGTACGCCTCATCCCCGTTTTCAGGGAACGACCTCGTTGGGTTATCGTGGGGACGCTATGGTGCAATTCGATTGGGCAGTGGGAGCGCTTATGAAATCGCTGGAAGCTCACGGCCTTACGGAAAACACTTTGGTCATATTCTCCAGCGATAACGGTCCGACATACGATGATGGTTACAAAGATGGCACAACGATTCTCTCGTCGGGAGGCGAAGTGGATCGGGGTCATGATGCCTCCGGAGTTTGGTCGGGTGGTAAAGGCCAAATCTGGGAAGGCGCGACTCGAGTGCCTTTCATAGTCCGCTGGCCGAGTAGGGTGAATCCGGGAACCTCTGATGCCTTGGTCAGCCAGGTTGATTTGCTCGCGTCGTTTGCGGCGTTGCTTGGAATTAAGTTGGGCGATTCCGATGCGGTCGACAGTCGCAATATATTGAGTGCCTTTTTGGGGGACCGCTCAGAGGGGCTCGATTACATGATCGAAGAGAGTCTTCATCTCGCACTTCGTTCAGGTGATTGGAAATTCGTAGAAGCCACCCGTGTGAAAACAGAAGTTGCGAAACGTCGACCTTTACCAGAGTCGCTCTTCAATTTAGATGAAGATCCTGGTGAACATAATAACCTCATTGGCCAATACCCAGAGAAGGCTGAGGCCTTGCGAACTTTGCTAAAGAAATTGAAAGAAGGAAACGGTCTTCGCCAGAGCCTTAATTGATCTCTAGTAATTGACTGCTGATTACAATTGGACTATCAATATTCTATTGAATTGACGGGGTAGCAATAGGCTCCTGATTGGATTTTTAGAACCAGTCAAAGTAGTCCTATCAGGGGTGCGATTGTGATAGATATCTGAATAGCCAAATGAATATCAATAATTACAATCGTGCGTTTAAAGATGGAACTATGATAGAAAATACAGAGAATATGGAGAACGGTGACTTTTTGCTGCTGTTCAAACTGACCCAATTATAAAATGAACAAGACTGATGCCCCCCTTTCCCGCCAAAGAGTAGAAATGCGTTTCTCCCTCCTCTGTTTGCTAGCCTGCCTCATGTGGCCGTTTTCCGTATGGGCTGAATCGGTTCCTAAAGGCCTCATCGGTGACTGGTCGCTCGACCTTACTACGGGTGAACCGGCCTGGTTGAAGGTTGAGGAGGTAGAGGGTGAGCCAGTGGTTCATATGAGAGTGCACGTTCAGTCTGCTGGACCTCACAAGATAAAGGAGTTCAAGAATGGTCGGTTGACCTTTGACATGAAAATCAAGCGGGAAGTGGGTGAAGAAGGACCGCAAGTCAAAACGAACACGGTCTCTGTTGGTTTAAAACGGGGAAAGTTAGACGGTGTAATAACGGGTGATTGGGACCAGAAAAAATACAATCGCATCACATTTACGGGAAAGAAATTTCCTCCCATGCCACCCGCTCCGGACTTGTCGAAGGTACGATTTGGCCACCCCAAGTCTCTGTTCAATGGAAAAGATCTGACCGGATGGGTACTAGACAATCCGGAAAAAAAGAATGGCTGGAAGGCAGAGGATGGAATGTTGGTAAACAGTACGCCGAAGACGGATTTTGGTTCGACCGGTTCGTACGGGAATATTCAGACCGAAGAGCTTTTTGAAGATTTTTGGTTGCACATCGAATTTGATGTCGAGGCGAACCGCAATAGTGGTGTTTATTTACGCGGCATGTATGAAGCCCAAGTCGTCGACCGTGACAGCAGGATGCAGGGACTGCAAGGAGTAGGATCGATTTTTGGCCGTATCGCCCCATCCGTGAATGCCGGTCGTGAGCCAGGTGAGTGGCAAACTTACGATCTTACATTGGTCGACCGTCACGTGACTGTTGTTCTGAATGGAGTAACCGTTATAGACAATCAACCGGTGGAAGGACCCACCGGTGGCGCAATCGTGACTGACCCCACGATGCCCGGTCCAATCCACTTGCAAGGAGATCACACTTCCGTAAAGTACAGAGACATCTATCTCGCACCTGTAATTAAAGACTAAGGACAGGCTAGAAGTGAGGGATCTAAAGTGAAAATCTAGCTCTACAAGAATCAGTAGCCGATTCGTGAAATCACTACAAATTGGGCCGGCTTACTGCGTCTCCAAATATGTGACTGGTTGTAATGTGGATCAACTGTCTAGGTGAGTACTATGCTTATTTCGCCGAATTCGACTTCCGGTGAGATGGCAAACGAGACTTGCTACTCTCGAAAAGTCTATTAGTCTTTAACCTGATTTTACCGATGACTACCCCATCTCATTCAGATTCATTGCCAGTAGCCCTATTTCTCAGGATTACTCCTTTATTTGTATTGGTATGTGGGTTGTCCCTAGCACTTGCAAAACGGGGGGAGAATCCTGAGGAATTTTGGGCCTTTCAACCGCTAAATGCAGGGTCCGTATCCTATGCGGGTGGGACTTCTTGGTCATCGGGTGAGATCGACCGCTTTATTCTGGAAAAGCTGAAAGAGAACCAGCTATCACCTTCCAATGCGGCCAGCAAGCGAGATCTCATTCGCCGGGCGACCTACGATCTGCACGGTTTGCCACCCACTCTGGAAGAGATTTCCGACTTTTTAAACGACGACTCTCCTAATGCCTATGAACGGTTGATTGATCGACTGTTAGAAAGTCCTCACTATGGCGAAAAATGGGGGCAGCACTGGCTAGATGTGATTCGTTTTTCTGAGTCAGAAGGTTTTGAATACGATCGTGAATTGCCGGGAGCTTGGAGGTTTCGTGACTATGTCATCCGCTCTATCAATGAGGACAAGCCGTTTGACCAATTCATAACCGAGCAGCTTGCGGGGGATGAGAGGGAGGAGCCGACTCTTGACGAGCGGATAGCTGCTGGATTTCACCGTTTTGGTCCCGTGAGGCGCAATGCGGGAAATCCGGATATCGCCCTGAGCCGCAACGAGGTCCTCACAGAGCGTACGGATATAATTGGATCCGCGTTTATGGGACTTACGATTGGATGTGCTCGTTGCCATGACCACAAGTTGGATCCGATCAGCCATGAGGACTATTATTCCCTGCAAGCCTTCGTTGCGTCGACTCAAGAGTATAACCATCTTCTGGGTCCAAAGGAAGAAGTAGAGGCCTGGCACGAGAAGACAAATTCCCTCAAGGAGCAGTTGGCTGTCCTAAATAAAATGAAGGACGAGACCGAAGGGGAGGAACGTGAGCAGATCAAGAAGCGGATTTCGGAACTAAATAAGGAGTTGCCGGAAATGCTGCCTAATATTTTGACCATAAAGAACGATCCGGAAAAACGAACCGAAGTACGTGTCCTCAAAAGAGGCGAATGGAAATTCAAGGGTGAACTCGTTGAGATGCGCCCGCCGGAAATTTTGAATACGAGAGATCCGCTGATCCTACCTCCCGATGAGCCGCGACCGAGAACAAGGTTAGCCCGATGGATAAGCAGTCCTGAAAATCCGTTGACGGCGCGGGTGCTGGCAAATCGAGTTTGGCAGAGTCACTTTGGTACAGGAATCGTAGATACCCCCAATGACTTTGGCTACTATGGAGATCGACCCAGTCACCCGCTTCTTCTAGATTATTTGGCGGACCGACTGGTTAAAAATGACTGGCGACTGAAGCCGATGCACCGGGCCATCATGCTCAGCAAGACCTACCGCCAGTCCTCAAGAACCGAGACCGCTCAACGTGCTCAGGAGGTGGATCCTGAAAATCGGTTACTGTGGAAGTTCAATCGGCGCCGACTCTTGGCAGAGGAGATTCGGGATTCCCTTTTGTCGGTTTCAGGTGTCCTGAATAGGGAGATGTATGGGGAGAGTGTCATGGTGCCTGTAGAGGAAGATATGATACAGCTGCTCTACGCTCCCGATCAGTGGCAGGTTACTAAGGACAAGAGCCAACACAATCGTCGTTCGGTGTATCTGGTTGCTAAACGCAATTTGCGGCTCCCCTTTATGGAAGCCTTTGATCAGCCCACGCTGCAAGCCAGTTGCGCCCAGCGTGAGTCCAGTACGCATGCTCCTCAAGCACTAGAGCTGCTAAATGGGGACATTGCCAATGAACTGGCGTCGAGGTTTGCGGAACGTTTGCGAAATGAGTCGAGTGACTCTGATCTGGAGAAAATCGAAATGGCTTGGCTACTGACGACTGGTAGGCCTCCGTCGAGTAGAGAGAAGGAACTCGCAAGCGAATTCATTAGTGCCCAACCGCTCAGCGAATTTGCGTTGGCCCTGTTTAACCTCAACGAATTTCTGTATGTCCGATAATTCCCAGTATCCGCAACTTCCTCACAGTCTGCCCACAAGGACACGCAGGGAGTTTCTCCGCGATGCCTGTTGCGGGATGGGCGGGCTAGCCTTTGCTTCCATGCTCCATGCGGAGGCACTTAGAAACCCGTCGGCTCTGAATCCTCTCGCCTCGCGAGCGTCCCATTTTGCCCCCAAGGCGAAGTCGGTTATTTTTCTATTCATGTCCGGTGGTCCTAGCCACATGGAGACCTTTGACCCCAAGCCACTTCTCAATAAGCTTCATGGTCAAAAGCGACCCGCAGAATTTGGGGAAGCGGAGTACCAGTTTGTCCCATCGGATGCCAAGCTGCTAGGTACGAAGCGAACCTTCAAGCGGTACGGGAAGAGTGGTATCGAGGTTTCGGATCTCTTTCCTCATACGGCGACCTGCGTTGATGATCTGGCCATCATACGATCCTGTTATGGAGACAGTGTGGTTCACTCCGCAGCTGCGTATGAGCTTTTCACGGGGCGCCTGACTCCGGGAGCGCCGAGCATGGGTTCCTGGATTACTTATGGACTCGGGACCGAATCAGACTCCCTGCCCAGTTACGTCGTGATGCCGGATCCGAAGGGCGCTCAACCGGCGGGACAGCCCATGTATACCCAAGGATTCCTGCCAGCAATTTATCAACCCACGATGTTTCGGCCGGGAGACAAGCCGGTCCTGAATTTGGACCTGCCTGAAGGCGTTAGCTTCGAAGACCGAAGAGAGACCCTCGGATTCATCAACGATCTCAATCAGTCCAACTTGCACGAGGCAGACCATGAGTTTTCCGCCCGTATGAGTTCGTACGATCTCGCTTTCAAGATGCAAACTGAGGCGCCCGAAGTATTGGACCTTTCGAGCGAATCTCAGGAAACTCTTGACCTGTACGGGGTGGGAAAGGAACTCACCAATGACTACGGTCGGCGTTGTTTGATGGCTCGCAAGCTGGTTGAGAAGGGAGTACGATTCACAACCGTTGTTTCCGGTGGCGGGACGGGGGACCTAATGTGGGATGCTCATAATGACATCGAGGAGAACCACCTGAGAATGGCGGCCCAAACCGATCTACCAGTCGCAGGACTATTAAAGGATCTCAAGCGTCGTGGTCTGCTCGATGAAACCCTTGTTCTTTGGGGTGGCGAGTTTGGTCGTTCACCGGAGGCACAGGCAGGTATTGGCCGTGACCACCATAGCCTAGGATTTACTATGTGGATGGCGGGAGGCGGCGTCAAAGGAGGCCAGGTAGTCGGTGCGACCGACGAGATCGGTCTGCGTGCCGTCGAACGGCCGTATCACTTCCGCGATATCCACAACACGATTTTGCATCAACTGGGTCTTGATCAGAACCAGTTAACCTATCCCTATCTCGGCCGTGACGAACGGTTAACCTTCCTGGAAGGGAAGTTGATTAGGGAGATTATATAGCGTGCAGTCCAAGAATTGGATTAGATGCGCCATTTTGAATCTTTTATTCTCTTCGGTTAAATACCTCGAAGCTCATGACGGGCGTAGCCTGTAAGGCGAAGACTGTTGTCGCAGAACCCGACCTGCTTGCCATGAGCTTGTCATACCGAGGCGCTAGCAGACACCTCAACGAAGACACTGAGAATAACATGCGTCGGTGGCTTCGTTGCTGACATTGGTAGCGGGCGATCTCCGAGCGCCCACCCGATAGATACAGCAAGGGGCGCTCGGAGATCCCCCCGCTACCTTGAAATACCTTGGGGCTCTTGACTCGGCGTAGTTCTGCGAACGAAGACGGTTGCCCCGGGGATGCTTTATTTGATACAACGTTACATGCTTCCGGGTCTCGGGCAATTGAGGTCGAAGACCTTGGGTCAGAATGCTTAGGTCAGCTGGAATCATATTTTGTATTTGTATAAAGAATACGATGAAAATAGTAATCAGATAATTCCTTTGCGGCTCTGATCGCCATTTCTGGTGAGGCTCCGATGAACTATGCCCGATGGATTGAGGACTTACCTATTTGGGTATACCACGGAGATAGTGACAAGTCGATTGCTGTCAGCTCGTCGGAACGGATGGTGGAGAGTCTGAGGCAGAGTGGAAACTGAGCGAAGCTAACGGTCTACAATGATACCGGCCATGATGCCTGGACCAGGACCTACGATAATCCCGACGTCTATAAATGGATGCTCGAGCAAAGACGTTCGCTGAAGTAGTGGGTAAGTCGTCCCAAGGTGATTAAGAAACCCCTTCTGCATCTCGGGCGAATGTGTCACGGTGTGACTCGGGAGGCCGCTTTGTGAATTTGCTGACCACAATAAATACGATTGTATTCACAACGGCGCCACAAAAACCCGTGTCGAAGAGCTTACCGAGAGTGGACGTGAGTCCTTTTACGGAATTCTCTAGTCCGCCGCTAAGGAAGATGTTGGCGAAAGGGGTAAAGAGAAAGACGACAAGAATGCCGCTGGCAATGCCGCAGATAGCGCCGGCTTGCGTCCCCCGTCTGATAAAGAGCGCGTCAATTGCGAGGGGCAGAAGCTGACAGGAAAAGGCCATCGCTACGAACATGAGTTGGGCGATGAGCGCGAGCGGTTGAAAATCCGGATTTTTGTCACCCACGCTAACGAGCCATAACGCCAGTAAAGTGGCCACGATGATGACCCCGCGTCCGAACCAGGCTCTCTCTCCTTCGCCCGCTTTGGGACGGATAAAGCGATCGTAGACATCGCGCGTTAAAACCGCGCTTAAAGCGTGCAAATTGCTATCAGCCGTACTCATGGAAGCCGCCATCACGGCGACCAGTATTAGAGAAACCACAATCGCGCCGAGTCCGCCTCCGATAAGGAGTGGCACATGCTCCTGTATCATGGCGACAACGACTTGGTCAAACTCACTTCCGCTTGTTCCAATAGTAGGGTGAGGAAGCAGTGCGCCCGATGCGGCGGATGGTGGATAGAGGGCTCTTGCACCCAGACCTACGAGCATGACGCCAAAGAGAAAGCAGCAAGGAAGTCCGACCGCGAAAATAAGGGCGCTTTTCTTTAGCGTGTTGACGGATTTTGCTGCGTAGTAGCGCATCCACTGCCCCGGCTGTATCATAGTGGCTAGGGAAGCGAACATGCAGATTGTCATCAGTTTCCAAGGGGACCAGGCGCCTGAAGGCCCCGGCACGGACAAGGCTGCGGAGGGGAGTTCAGAAAGCTGGGTGAAAAAGGAAGCCGGTCCTCCCATTGCCATGATCGTTGCGAGGCCGGCAACAATCATTCCCGAAAGGAGTAGGATACCTTGGACCACGTCCGTCCAAGCAACGGACCGCATGCCTCCGATGAGGACGTAGAGCATGGTGAGAATGGATAGGGCGATTGTACCCGCTTCAAACATACCATATTCCACCCCTAGAAAGGAGAGGTTTTCTGTGTCAGGAAACATGCGTTGGGCAAGGTAGCCGCCCGCCTTGATCTGCATAACTATATAAGGAATGACGTATAAAAACCCTACCAGGGCGACAAGACTTCGCAACAGGGCTGACCCCCCGTAGTAGTCGGTGATTAAGTCGGCCGGGGTTACGTAGCCACGTATTCGCCCTATTCTCCAGATTCGGGATCCGAGCAAATAGATTGCGGCCCCTGATAGTGGCAGATTTAATACGAAAAAAAGAAAACCAACCCCCTCTTTGTAAACGAGTCCCGGTACTCCCAGGAGGGCCGAGCTAGAGAAGAACGTCGCCATAATGGTCAACGCTGTGACCAAAACTCCTTGGCCCCGGCCAGCCAAATAGTAGTCTTCTTCGGATACCTTGCTTTTCAGGTATCCAGCAATCCCGAACGACAGAAGCATGCCGAGATAGAGAAGAAGGACGATGTGAGGAGTGAAACCCATATCGATGGCGGCGAGGGGTAGCGGCGGATTCACTCGGATTCGCCTTTCCAGATCAATTTATAAGCGGCAACGATTACCGCGGCTTCGACCGCATACCAGAATACGGCCCAAAAGTAGAGGGCGGGCATTCCAAGAATAGTGCCACCTTCCGCAGCGTAGTCATTGATCAAGTAGAGCCCGGGTCCAGGACCCATTATTAGAGCAAAAAGAAATATAGAACTGAGTATCCAGGCTAGCTTGCGTGAGCTCTTTATTGAAGGCGGATTGGGGTCATCCATCCTAATGAGCTATCGGAATCGTATCCTCAATTCGAGGAGAAAATGGGCTATCTCCCGAGGAATAAGTCTCGGCCCTTGACCAGGGATTCCATCTTTCGGTTAGCAATCGAACGTTTCAGCATCCAGAAGCCGCAATCAGGATGTACCCAGCCAATGCGACCGGGACCTACTGCATCGGCCGCTTTTTCGATTCTTGAGGCTACTTCTTCAGGGGATTCGACGTGGTTTACCTTGATGTCGATGACGCCAATGCCCAGCTTGATTTTAGGGTCAATTTCCTTCAGCGCATCCAAATCGCTGTCGGGGCGATGTGCAAGTTCCAGAACCAGGTGGCTGGTGTGCAAACCATTGAGGAAGTCGACAAGAGGTTTCCAGCCACCCGCCTGAATGGTCTGTCCCCCGTAGTTGCCGAAGCAGAAGTGTACGGCTTTCTCGCCCTTTACTTGGTCGAGAATTCGATTAATCGCTTCTTGAGCTAGGGGTGCGTTCTCAGGGCTCCCGGGAACATTGGCCTCGTCGACTTGTACGCAAGCAGCGGGGAGGTCGCTGACTTGGTCTGCTAAGGCATCCGCGATGGCGAGCGTGAGCTCCTCAAGGCTCTTGTAGTGATTGTCGAGTAGGGTTCGGGCGAGCATGTAGGGGCTCGTTAGAGTAAATTTGAGCGGGCCATTGGCCACGGCTGCTGAACGGGAGCATGCCTCAAAAAGATCAAGCGAACCTTCGCCAATGGGACCCCTGACGACTCCGGCTGGCTTGAGGCGGAAGCTCATTTCTTTTTTGTTCTGAAAATTGCGGGCGTCTGTGATGCCGACATTGGTATCAATTCCGCCAAGACGGGAAATGAAATATTCGATCATCCCATTGGTGTCCGGGTGATTGACATCAAATCGGTAAAGCTCTCCGTCGGTTGGGAGGTCGATTCCGTAACGCTGTTGAGTATGGATCACGACGGCGGTCGCATCTTCGACGGTCTGTTCGCTGGGCAAGGCAGCCAGCCAGTCGATGGGGCTGTAGGAGCCGACAGTGGTGGTTAGAATTTCAGGTGAAGAGGGGAGAGTGGTGGCGTCGTTCATTCGGAGGTAGGGTGGATCGGATTTTAAGAGACCGCTATGTTCTAGAGTCCATTGTCACAGAAGAACGGTTTATTATCAATTTAAAGATCGGGTAATATGCGTTTGCAGATCGGGCAATCTACCCGCGCGGGATGGTCCTGGGCTATGCCGAAAGATGTAGGGAGCGTTAGGCAGTGGATGCGTTCCAAACGATCCCTATGTGATTGTTAGTGTGGGTGTTTGGCGGTCCTTCATTGCCTTGGGAAACTCAGAAATGAGAACTGTCGGTGCCGAAGGCGAAGCCCAAAAGCTCGTGGACGGGGAGGACTCCGTTCTGAATCTTTAGGCGAACATAATTGTTCTCTGAGACGTACATTTCGGGAAAGTTGTTAAGAGCGCTTTCCTGAATGGAAGCATTGAATAGAGACAGACCTTTGAAATAGTGGTGGCCGTTTCTCTCGACGCTTGCGTTTCCCAGGCATGCTTGAACGACCAAATCCATGTGATTAGCTACCGGACCGATGTTGGCTAAGTCTTCACCGCTCATAAGATATCTGCTAGAGCCAGCCTCCAGGTTGCGCTGGTGTATCATGGCCCTATTGATAATGCCCTTAAAGACGCCTTTGCAGTTCTTGTGACTGGTCCCGCTGTAGCCGAGTTGCAAAGCGGTGAAAGCGGAATCGAGGGTGGCGTCTGACTCGTCTATAATTATGGGAGGCGCTTGGGTCCAAGACTTGAGCGCCTCTCCGATGGCTTCGGTCAGCGCGAGATCGCGATGAAACGGCTGCTCAACAAAGACGAGATGCTCGAAAAACGTTCGCATGCGCTCGGATTCTTGTAGTGAATTCCAGAACGCGCGGAAGTTCGAAACTTCATGGAACTGTTCGTTTCCGTCCAAAGTGAAGGCGAAGTCTGCCAGATTGAGGCGATTGAACAAATTTTCGATCGCGCTGAGGCGTTCGATATCTGGTTCAAGCTGTCCGTTGACCTTTATTTTGAAGTGATTAACCCCATAAAACTGGATACAGCTTTCTAGCGATTGAGGCAGACCATCGTGTATACGTTCGTCTTCGCTGATTTCCTCCTCAGTTAGAGGATCTGCCATGCCTACTGTATGTCGAATAGTGATCGATTCCAGAGGCGGAGGAAAGAGATCCTTTGGCTCTTTCCCTTTCAGTTCCGGCCGGATAGACTCCCAACAGATGCCGAATGCGTTTTCGTGGAGTAGGTGGGCAAACGTGTGCCCTTGGTGGCGGCAGAAAGCATCAATCAACGCCCGCTCAATCAGAGAGGTTCCGAAATGGGCGAGCAAGGGAGGAATGGAAGAATTAGTCGCCCAATGATCCTGTTGTTGGTAAAGTTCATGCCAAAAATTGAATACAGAGTCGCTAGTGATCCTTTGGGCCAGTTCTCCCGCATTCCCTATAACCAGTAGCATGTCCTCGATCTCCTCCAATGGATCTTTCTCGGGATCCTTGGTAAACCATTTGGGAGGTAGGTGGTCGGCGGAGATTCCCTTCTGTATCACTCCATCGAATAGGGCATCCACACGAAGAAACACGTGTGGTAGATGGGTCATGGTGGCGATGCCGTACTTAAATGGCATGCGAGTACTGGCATCGAAGCGTTCAAGGTCGACTGATCCAATCCGGATTTCCATGATCAACCTAGGGTCTGGGGATTAGGCGTTTCTTTCAAGAGGAATATAGATTTGTAAATCGGGCAGGATTAGCGGATCATTGGGTTGTTATGTCGCTCAAGCTGCAAAAGAAACCGGTTGAAGTAGAATTTCGACCCGAAGGCTATGCGGTTTTGGAGAGCCACCACGAAGAAGCGTTCTTTATGGACTGGAGGCGAGATCCGTTTCCTAAAATACTCATGTTTATTGGGGGTGAAGGGATTCTCGAAATGAGGGATTCCCGGCTAGCGATACGATCTCCCAGCGTCTACGTAATTCCCAAAGGGAGAAAGCACCGGATTGTGGACTCCCGCGGGAAACCTCTTTCGCTTTACGGCATTTGTATTCATTCGCCGCAATATCCGAGTCAGGCTCTAGTGCGATCGGCCTGCTCTAAACTGAGAGCTGAAAATGATCCTCGCCGTGTTCAGCGTATTGAGGGTTGGTTGAGGCAATTGTTGGCCGAGGAACGCCTTCAGCCAGCAAACTTTGAAGATGCTCAGTTGTGCTTAATAACTTGGATACTGATTGAGCTAGCCCGAACGTCCTCAGCCGATACGGTTCAGATACCAGGATCTCGGCATCGGGTAGATGCCTATATTTCCTCTTTAGAAAGCGAGTTTTGGAAGACAGAAGATATTGACTCAGTGGCTCGAACGCTCGGCCTAAGCAGGCGGCGCCTTACGCAGCTATTTCGTGAAATCTCGGGTGAAAGCTGGCAGCGGCGCGTGACGCGGCTCAGGATGAAGTACGCGGGTGAACTCCTGAGAACTTCTAGTGTGTCCATTCGTTCGATCGCCTTCGAGTGCGGCTATAAGGATCTCTCCCATTTCTACCGAGTATTTCGGCAGTATAATGGTGTGAGTCCGGGACAATACCGAAAACGATAGTGGTGCTTTTTGAAATCGATCGATTTGCTTGGCCTTGTATTTGGTTTTGTGTTGCGAAGAGGTGCAACGCGCAGAAGCTATTTAGACTCATCGTTACTTCATTACCTATGGTTGCCATCAATTCCCTATCTGCTAAGTCCATCCATTGGACGGGATCGCCGTATAACTATTACCGGAGGATAGTTTCTTGAAGCGAGTAAGTCTGGGCGAGAGCGGCTTGTCGGTTTCTCCGGTTGCATTCGGGACTTGGCAATTGAGTCCCAGATTCTGGGGTGAACAGTCGAAGACCGATGCGATGGCTGCAATGAAGGTCGCGTTTGATAGGGGTATCAATTTCTTCGACACGGCAGAA
>Ga0181552_10002568_pt1 | contig 13208 bp, 14 predicted proteins | sample 011ome_18_FD_130583 | JGI IMG/M metagenome (GOLD analysis project Ga0181552, IMG submission 130583) | Coastal salt marsh microbial communities from the Groves Creek Marsh, Skidaway Island, Georgia - 011501BT metaG (megahit assembly) | ecosystem: Environmental > Aquatic > Marine > Intertidal...
AATAGAAAAAAATTAATTGAATTTCTAAAAGAAAGAGATATTTTAGCTGGAATTCATTATCCAGTTCCTATTCATTCTCAGCCAGCTTATCTTAATAGTTTAGAAAAAGGATCATCGTTAAAAATTACTGAGAAAATAGCAAATGAAATTATTTCTTTACCAATATATCCTGAACTTTCAATTGATAATGCAAAAATTATAAAAAATCATATCAAGGACTATTTAGAAAGCTAATGGAATTGTTAAATGAATTCTTTAATGAGGTAAAAATATTTCATTTAGAAAAATTCGAGGACAACAGAGGCTTTTTTCTTGAAAAATATCACACAAAAAGATATCAAAAACACGGTATTGATGAAATATTTGTACAAGATAATCATTCAAGATCTTATAAAAATGTCTTAAGAGGATTGCACTTCACCCAAAATAAACCTCAATCGCAAATTATGACTGTTATATCTGGAAAAGTTTTTGATGTAGTTGTTGATATTCGACCAAATTCTAAGACTTTTGGAAAATATGCTAGTTGCTATCTAGGTGATGAAGGTCCTCAACAAATTTATATGCCTGATGGATTTGCTCATGGGTTTTGTGTACTTTCAGATATTGCTGATCTTCATTACAAGGTTTCAAAAATTTATAACAGTTCTCATGAGAAAGGCATAATTTGGAATGATGAAATTATAAATGTAGATTGGCCAATAACAAATCCTATAATTTCTGAAAGAGATTTAAATCATCCAACTTTAGAAGAGTATTTTTTATAAATTTATATCAATCTAGTCTTTTAAATAGCAAATCTAAATTGTTTATGAAACCAACTTTTTTGTCTATTCCTTTAAAATTTCTAAGGCTATCAAAATTTGTTTTAGATACAGTTTCTAAATTCCAGCCATGAGATTTAAAAAATTTCTTGAGAGATTCAAAATGAAAAAATAATCCATAATTTATTTGTGGTAAAACATTCAATTGCCTGTAAATAATATACTCAGCAGTTGATATTTGATTCTCATAGCAATTTTGACCTGATAAAAAAATATATTTTGGGTTCGAATCAAAAATAAACTTAAGTGTTTCTTTATAATTTTCTAAATATTGCAAAACACTTCCCATGAAGACAAAATCAATTGCTATGTCTTTAATATTTTCATCATCATTAATGACATAAAGATTATCAATGACATGCTTATTTCTAAATTTTTCTATTATCACGTTATATTCAGGCAAGTCTCTATAGTAATATTGCAATCCAGGCATCATAGAATTAAGAAATGCGAAGTTATCGAGATTTCTTGCTCCATAATCAAGTAAATTAAACTTTTTATTATGGTATAAAACTTTTAGCAATGTATGTAAATACGGACAAACGATTCCAGGATAATTTTTTAAATTTGGATTTAAATATTTAAGATAATATTTTTCTTGCTCACACTCACTTATTTCAGGGGTATAAGTAATTTTAGGTAATGTAGAGCATTGTTCGAAATAATCTAACCTGGCTGATAGTTTTGAAATTATCTTTCTTAAAAAATTATTTTTAAATTGTTTATATTTTAATAACATTTCTATGATAAATAATTAAAAAGAGCTGAGATAGATTTAATTTTTTTGCCATTTAAAGAAGGAAATATAAAAATTAGTAATTTTGATAATAATAATGATAATCCTAAAGTAATTTGCTTTCTAATTCTTATTTGTTTCCTATCCATTCCCGCATACATTTTTCTGTAAATATCAAATATTAATCTTTCATCACAATTGAGTTTGTTAGAAACATAATGACCCATTTTTTTTACCTCATCTCTATATTCTTGATCAAAGAAAATATTATGCCAATTTGGATAATCATGAGTTTGATTATCAAGCGTTGTACTGGAAACAGGGTTATTTAATCTAAGATAATAAGTTTTATCAATATAGTAAATTTTTGAATAAATATAGGCACATTGTGCTTGTAATATTTCAATTAAAAAGATGTTATTGATTTTACTTTCTTGTATATCTAGCCAAATATTTCTATAAGTATTTGTTCTATATACTGCATACCATAATTGTCTATAAGGGTTTAATCCCCTTTTTATAGCTTCCAATCCAGTATATCCAACTAAATCAGTAAAATTTTCTTTAATACCAGGAACTAAAGAATATTTAGGGTTATTGTAATCACCTTTTTTCATGTTAATACCTCTCATATTTGCTTGGGCAATATCATAATGAGAGTCATTTTCAAGTTTTTTAATACATGCTTCCAAGCCATCTTTGACAATGATGTCGTCATTATCAACTCTCATAATATAAGGTGTTTTAACATTATTAATTGCGCTAATAACCTTAGATATGTAAGTTTTTATATCTTTATCAAAAGGAAATTGAATGTAATTGATGTTGGTAAAGCTATTTTCTTTAAAAATTTGTAAATTTTTATCATTATTGCTCCCATCCGCAATTATGTATTCAAAATCTTCGTAAATATTGTTTGATATCCAGGATTGAGTATATTCAGATCTATCTTTAAGGCACAAAAGCAATGTTAATTTTTTATTCATAAAGATATTATCTGTGCGGGTAGTTATATTTTTTAAGATTGAGACCGGTCTTTAGCTCTAGTTCAGAATTACTTTCAGCGTATTCATGATTAATTTTTTTGAGCCATTTACTATTAATTGAAATTTTAAACGGACCAGTATTATCAAAACGTGATATCTTTTTATAAATGTTATTTGAAATTTTATAGGAAAATCCAAAAAATTTATGTATTTCATGGTTTAACTTACTATTCCTTGACCTCTCATTTTTTTTGCTAAAGATATTTTTTATGGTAGCTGATTCAACATCAAATAATTCTGAAAGTTTGTTACAAAAACTGGAGTTGTCAAAAAAAATATCTTCATAAGGTATGACAATTATATTTTTTTCACCAAATTTTTTTGAAAATATTTGAAAATATTTTAGGTAATTCATTGCTTGAACTGGGCTTATTTTTGGGAAATTAAAACAATATTCAAGCCATTCATCGAAGCTAACATATCTTCTCCAAAATCTTTTTGGAACATTTTTTAAGTATGCTCCATGGTTTACATACCATGATGGAAAAACATCAATCTGATTTCTAATAACCATAAGTATCTTTGCTTCAGGAAAGATTTCTTTTAATCTATCTGCAGCTAAGGAAGGATGTCTCGATCCCATAATATCTTCATTTGAAAATACTATTCGTGTTATATCCGACGAGGTATTCTTAATAGAATTGGAAATTATAAAGTTTTTATTAAAATAAAAGTTATCTTCATGAATCATATTATGAATATCTTCTTTAAGATATTCATAATTTATGCAATCTTCACCAAAATATTGTATATGACTTTTTTTTGAAAAAAGCTGTCTTTGTAGAAGTGTTGAAGCTGTTTTATTTGCTCCAATATGTATAACAGTTTGGGGTTTTATCATATGAAGAATGTGTTTATATAAATTATATATAGACCATTATATAAATGAAAGATATAATTCTGCTTCGAAAAACACTTATAAAATTTTATGAAAATACTAGTTATGGGTTTGCCAGGCAGTGGTAAAACTTATCTAACTCAAAGGCTTGTACCATTAATTAATGCTGCATGGTATAACGCCGACAAAGTTAGAGAGATGGCAAATGATTGGGATTTTTCTAATGAGGGCAGGTCTAGACAGTCAATGAGAATGAGAACCTTTGCTGATTTTGAAAAGAGCCATGATAGATTTGTCATATGTGATTTTGTTTGCCCAACTGAAGAAACAAGAAAAAATTTTGATGCTGATATAGTTATTTGGATGGATACAATTAAAAAGGGTAGATTTGAAGATACTAATAAACTATTTCAAAATCCAAAAAAAGTTGATTTTCACATAACAGAGTGGAATGACTCAAACCACCAAAATATTGCAAAAAAAATTATTAAATTTTATAAATAGAAAAACCTCGAAGCGTTGCTTTTATGATTTGGCTTATATAAATGCGCTGAGTTCTTAATAAGGAGTAAAAATGTTTAATTGGAAAAAACCAACAGTTCAGATGTTAGGGAGATGGCAGCCATGGCACGATGGACATCAAGCACTCTTCAAAAGATGTGTAGCCAAAACAGGACAAGTTATTATCCAGGTAAGAGATGTTCAAGGAGCTTCAGGGGGGCTTGGTCAAGATGATAATCCTTTTGATTGGGATTCTGTCTGCAAGAATATTGAAGATGGTTTAAAGCGTGATGGATTTCATAGAGGAAAAGAATATGAAATTATGCTAGTTCCAAATATTGTTAATATTACTTACGGAAGGGGTGTTGGTTATTCATTCGAGGAAGAAAGTTTTGATAAATCTATTACAGACATTAGTGCAACCAAGATCCGAAAAAAACTCAGAGATGATGGAAAACTTTAACTTTAAATTATCAGATAAACAATTGTTATTTACTCGTTTTACTAGTTATTCGTTGTCAAACTATTAATATTAAAATATAGTTAATATAAATACATTCTGTAGAGGATTCACTATGACAAAAATGGAAATGTCTGCGCCATGGGTTAGTGATGAAGATATTGAAATTGTTCTTGATGCTTTAAAAAACGGCTGGTACGGCAAAGATGCATACAAATATGTAGAGCTGTTTGAGAAGAAATTTGCTGAATTTCATAATAGGAGTTTTGCCTTAATGACACCAAATTGCACTTCAGCACTGCATTTAATTTTAAAAGCAATTGGTGTATCAAAGGATGATGAAGTAATTGCACCTGACGTAACTTGGATTGGATCTGTAGCAGGTATAACATATCAAGGCGCAAAAACTGTTTTTGCAGATGTCGATTGCAATAGTTGGTGCCTCAGTGCAAAAACTATTGAAAAACGTATTACAAATAAAACTAAAGCTGTCATTGTAGTTGGTTTATATGGAAATATGCCTGAATGGGATGAAATCCAGAAATTATGTGGTGAAAAAAATATTTATTTAATTGAAGATGCAGCAGAATCTTTAGGATCAAGATATAAAGATATAAGATCGGGTAAATTTGGAATTGCTTCAACATTTAGCTTCCATAGAACAAAAACAATGACCACTGGCGAAGGAGGAGCGCTTCTAATTGATGATAAAAATTTATACGAAAGATGTAAATTTTTAAGAGATCATGGAAGAAAACCTGGAGCTTGGTTTAATGAAGAAGTCACTCCAAAATATATGCCATCTAATCTTCAAGGTTCTTTAGCTTATGCTCAATATTTAAGGCTTGAAGAATTGGTTGATAAGAAAAGATGGATTTTACATGGCTTTAAAGAGAGACTTTCTAGTATTGACGATATTTACTTAAATCCTGAACCTTCACATGTATATAATGGTGCATGGGCTCCAGCTTTAATATTTGGAAAATCGCATAACTTAAGTAGAGATAAAGCAATGGAAAAATTAACTGAATTAGATTTACCTGTAAGGCCATTTTTTTATCCTCTTAGTTTTCTCCCAGCTTTTAATAGGGAAGATCAGGGTAGAAAAGATAATCCAATATCATATGATCTTTCAGAAAGGGGTATTTGTTTACCTTCTGCTCTTCATTTAACTGATGATGATTTAGATATTTATTCCAATGGAATTAAAGAAATATTGAATCAAAGATTTTAAATTTTTATATGAAAAAAAATAACTATTCTATTAATGATGTAGAGTTAATAGAAGTTCAAAATATACAAGATCAAAGAGGTAAAATTTGTGTTATTTCAAACCATAATACTAAATTTGATATTAAAAGAGTATTTTCTATAACCACCCAAAACAATATAGAAAGAGGGCATCACGCACATAAATTATGCAAGCAATTCATAGTTTGTATCAAGGGTTTAATATTGATTGAAGTAGATGATGGTTCAAATAAAAAAGAATATGTTTTAGATGATTCTTCAAAAGGTTTAATGATACCCAACGGTATATGGTCGCATCAAATATATAAAGATAATCTTAATATTATAAACGTATATTGTGACATGGATTATGATGAATCAGATTACATAAGAAACTACAAAGAATATATAGCATTTATCAAAAAAACTTAAAAATGCATATTTTATTAATTGGTTGCGGCAATATAGGATTAAGGCACTTACAATCCATTTTGACAATGCAAAATAATAAAACTATTTCAATCGTTGACCCCTCTAAATCTTCTTTACAAAAAGCTGCAGACCTAAACTCTGATTCTGTAAATACAATAAATAAAATAAATTTGTATACTTCAATAAATGAAATTAATAATATGCACGAAGTTGATATTGCATTAATTGCTACCAGCGCATCAGTTAGAGCAAATATTATTAAAGAGCTGTTTTGCAAAACAACACCAAAACATTTAATTCTAGAAAAATTATTATTTACTAGGACAGATGATCTAAAATTTTTTTACGATTTTTTTAAATCTTTCAAAACTAAAGTATGGGTAAATCAATGGCTGGACTCTGAAATAAGCCACATTTCAAAATTACTACCTAAAAATAAAAAATTTAATCTTGAGATATCAGGTAAACAATGGGGGCTATGCTGTAATAGTGTTCACTTTATCGAATGGTTTCATTCTTTAACATCCAGACAGAGTATAGAAGTAAAAGAGCATCAATTTTCCAAGATTATTGAAGCTAAAAGGCCTGGCTTTTATGAAATTCTCGGAAGTATTACATTAGAGTCAAATTCAGGTAATTCATTAAGATTATTATCCCTTGAGGGATTCGATCCAAAGGAATCTATAAATATTAAAATTTCATGGATGAATTCACAAATTTCTTGTGTTTGGACAGATGATAATTTAATTGGGTATTTAAAAAACGACAATGAATTAAAAAAGCCAATTAAAGAAAAAATTAAATATCAAAGTCAAAGAACGCATCAGGTCATATATGATTTAATTAGTAAAAATTATTGCAGCCTTCCAAATTATGAACTTTCATACAAGCATCATCTTTTGTTTTATCCATTATTTGATGAATTTTTTAAAAATAATGGATTTAATTTAGATCATGGTATTCCAATAACTTAGATATTAAAATAATTAAAACCCATAGGTTAAATAAATGAAAATAATTATCACAGGAGCACTTGGACATATAGGTTCTGGATTGATTAGAGGGATACCATTCTCCTTAAATAAAGAAGTCATCTTAATAGATTCATTAATAACGCAAAGATATTCTTCTTTGTTCAATCTTCCTAGTAAAGGAAAATATAAATTTTATGATAATGATGTTCGAGATTTTGATTTTGATTTAATTCTGGAGGAAGATGACATTATAATAAATCTCTCAGCTATAACTGATGCTGCGGCAAGTTTTGATAATCCAAAGATTGTTGAAAAGAATAACTTTAAATGCACTGAAGTTTTAGCTCAAGCATGTGTCAGAAATAAATCTAAATTAATAACAATATCCTCTACAAGTGTTTATGGGTCAACTAAAAATATAGTCGATGAGACAGCATCTGCAGATGACTTGAATCCTCAAAGTCCATATGCTCATACAAAACTTAGAGAAGAGGAGCTAGTTCAAAAATTATCTAGAGAAAATAACCTTAAATCTGTAATTTTAAGATTTGGAACGATATATGGAAGTTCTCCAGGAATGAGGTTTCATACTGCAGTAAATAAATTTTGCTGGCAGGCAGTTCATGGTAAGCCAATAACAGTATGGGAAACTGCATATGAACAAAAAAGGCCTTATTTAAACTTGGATGATGCAATTAAATCTCTAATTTTTTTTATAGAAAATAATATTTTTGATAGTGAAATTTATAATGTTCTATCGAGAAATCATTCTGTAAAAGAGGTTGTAGAATCCATAAAAAAATATATACCAAATTTAGAGATAAATTTTGTTAAAAACGAAATAATGAATCAATTATCATATGAAGTTTCTGTAGATAAACTTTTAAAAAAAGGTTTTAGATTTAGCGGTAATATTGATCATGGTATATCTGAGACAATATCATTGATAAAAGCCTCCAATAGTATTTGATATTACATGAATACTATAAAATATGATATTGCCTTCGCACCAATTAATAAGAGATTAATATTAATCTCCGATAAATTGGGGCAACTATTAAAAAAAAACGGAATTTCATCTACTATCCTTAAAACATCAATAATTGGATATGATCATAATGGTTGGGGGGACCTTTCTATTAAAGATAATATAAAAACAAAAGTTACATCAATTAAAGAAATTAATTACAAGACACATTCTAATTTTTTAAGTTATTCATACAGAGTTATGAAATCAAGAATGTCTATGAAAAAATCTTATGAACCTAATTTTAAATGTTTAATCTTATTCATGGATGATTATGGGGAAGCAGAAGTTTTTGTACCATTAATGAAAGAAAAAAATATTCCGATTATTCTTTTCCAAGAAGGCTTTTTTGTAAAAGAAAAAAAATATGAATTTGATTTGTATAGTTTTGGCAAATATATTAGATCAAGATTATTGCCAAAATTTTTTACTGCTAAAAATTATTCTGAAAATTCAGATTATATATTTTCATGGAGTGATAGAGGATTTAAAGATTTTCTAAAAAGTATTAATACTAATGAATCAAAAGTTAAGATAGTTGGGTATCCATTTAAAATACAAGATAAAAAGTTAAATAAAAATAAACCATACGACAAAGTTCTTATTCTTCATTCTCCACTACCATCAAAAAAAGCAGAAAAGTTTGATAATATTAAATACATTCAAATTATTGAACATTTAGATAAATTAAAACTTAATGTATCTTTTAAAGCTCACCCTAGGATCGGTTTCAAAAAGATACATAACTTAATTAATTATAAAAAATCTTTTGGAATTGGACAAAATTTAACTATATTAGAGCATTCATTGTCATCAGAGAACCTTTATGATAACTATGACATAATAATTACGACTCCTTCTGCATCATCAATAGAAGCTTTATATAGAGGAATACCGGTCATATTTGTCCCTAATCAATATAATGATGTTCTTTTACTTGAAAATTTAGCAAATAAAAATAAAGTAATTTTGGCAAAAGACTTAAATGATATACCTATAATAATAAGTAATTTAAATAACAATATTGTATATAGAAATGAAGTTATTAAATCTGGCTACGAGGCTGCAAAAATGATTGGAGGTGAACTAGATATTTTTGATGATGTTTTCCCAAAAGAAATAAAAAAAATTCTTAAATCTTCATAATGATTATTAATAAATCAATTTTATATTATGGTCAAAGCACATGGGGAAGCACTTCTCTTCAAAGATATAACGCTTTATCACATATTTTTCATAAATCATATATTGTGGATTCGCGAAGAGCTTTTCCTGATAAAAAAAGCGGAAGATCACTATTTAAAAGTATTCAAGGTAGATTAGGCTATGGCCCAATCGTTAGATTAACTAAGAATATTTTGTTTGAAGAAGCTGCGAGATTTAAACCAGATATATTATGGATTGATGGTGGATTTCTTGTAGATAATGAGACGGTTAACAGCTTAAAGAAACAAGGAATAACATTAATTCATTACACTCCAGATTCAATTTTTGCTCCAGGTATGTCAAATATGTGTTTTAGAAAAGCTATCAAATCTTATGATTATCTGGTAACAACTAAAACACAAGACATAGAGTTTTACAAAAAATATGATGCAAAAAAAATTATATTCTCTCAGCAAGGTTTTGATCCTAGCATTCATAAAAAAACAATTTTAAACGAAGGTGATTATAAAAAGTTTTCTTCTGATATTGTTTTTGTTGGACATTGCATGAAAGATAGGTTGGCTTTAATGGAGCATCTTAAAAAAGAATTAGATGTAAATATAAAAATATTTGGAACTGGATGGGATAAAAAAAATATATCCAAAGAAATTAAAGAATGTTTTTATGGCCCTGCAATAGGCATTAATTATGCTAAAGCAATAAGTGGTTCAAAAATTGCCCTTGGATTGCTTAATCATGAAGCAAAAGATGAAATAACTACTCGAAGCTTTGAAATTCCCGGATGTGGTGGATTTCTTCTTGCTGAAAGAACAAATCAGCATTTAGCAATTTTTAAAGAAGATCATGATGCAGCATACTTCTCATCAAAAGATGAGCTTATTGAAAAAGTAAAATATTTTTTGGAAAACGAACATATAAGGAATTCAATTAAAGAGAATGGATATAATACTTTACTGAAGGGAGAATACTCTTGGCCATCTCTAATTTGCAATATTTTGAAAGAGATAAATATTTCTGATTAATGAATATAGTTATTATTGAATTCATACTGTCTATTCTAATTACATTTGTATGGATGGGTCCTTTTTTATTTTCAATAAAAAATAAAGTTTTTAATTTCATTCATCCTCAAACTTTAATTCCTATTTGGTTGGTATATTTTGTTTGGAATGCAATGATCGAGAAATGGACTCCTTGGATGAATGAACCTGATCCAGGTATTATTAGAACCACTGAAAACCTTCTGGCAATTTATCCAAATATTTACATATTACCCTTAATTATAGTTTTATTAAGCGGCATATTTTTTCATCTAGGTATAAGAATTTTATCTCCTGCAATTTATAGTCAATCAAGTTTTAATGCTCGATCAATAGTCAAGTACAAAATTATTGGAGATGAAACTAAATCTATTTTTTTAATTTTTTCTTTTATTTTTTGTTCAATGGCTTGGTTACCAAACTATATTTTACCTAATACAGGATTGGGGACATTCTGGACTTATCCTCTTGCTATGACTAATTGTTTTCTTCCTTTTATGGTTTTTGTTATAAATAAAAGATTAGGTATATTGTGTTTCGTATTTACTATAATAACGGGGACAGTCTTACAATCGAAGGCTGCCTTAGTTTACCCAGTTTTGCCAATCTTATTTTATTATTTTTATTTTTATTTTTATTTAAAAAATGTCTTTTCAATTTTTATTCCAATCTTATTAATTATTTTTATATGGGTATTACTTAGCTTAGGTGGGTTTGATTTTGTTTTAGCTAAATTATTACATAGAGATTATGCTTTCGAAGTATTTGCTGCTCTTGTACATTATTCAAATAATAGTTTTTTCGGAAATTTAGAATATGGAATAACAGGACTCTTAAATAGTTCATCAATTAGTTGGACTTGGGCAGAAATAGTAGAAGGAATACCCTCAATACTAAACCCATACAAAGGAGAAACAATTAATCCAGCAAAACTAGTAACAGAATCTTTTCTTCCAATTGATTACCAAAACTCTATGCTAAGGAACGCTTATTTTAATAGGTTCTTATTATTTGCAGGCTATCATGATTTTGGCTTTATTGGAGCCTTTTTGCAATCTTTCTTTGTTGGGTTTTTGTATAGTTGGTTTTACAGAAGAATGTTAAGAAGAATTTCAAAAGAAAAATTACTATGGCCTATTTTTGTTTATTTACCCGTACCGTGTATTTCAACATATTTTGTAACTGCTGGAGGAATTACCTATGGTTTTATAAACGCGTTAATACCTGCAATAATGATATTGATGCTAGTTTATGTAACAAAGTTTTTATTTTTTTTGCGCTTGCAAAACATTAAGTAATTTAATTTTCACATAAAATATTTGAAACATATTCTCCAATTGCAAGAGAGGATGTTAGGCCTGGACTCTCAATTCCTTCTAAAGAAATAAATCCTTCTAACCCATGAGATGATTGAGATTTAATCTGAAAATCTCTAGCTTTTTGATTTTCTGAAAATAACTTAGGTCTGATTCCTGTATAGTCTGGATGAAGCTTTCTTTCATCAAGAGAAGGCCAGTATGACTTTATTGAGCTAATAAATTTTTTCTTTAAATTATTATCAAATGAGTAATCAATTTTGTTAACCCATTCGATATCAGGCCCAAATCTTAATTGACCACTCATATCCATTCCAACATGTATTCCAAGTCCACCAGGCCCTGGTATAGGATAGATCAAATGATTAAAAGGATTTTTTCCTGAATATTTAAAATAGTGCCCTTTACCAAAAAATATCTTTTCAATATATTTCTTTTGCAGTGGCTTTATATTTTTTAGAATATTTTCAGAATATAGCCCTGAAGATTGTATTAAAAATTTTGATTTAATTTCAAATGATTTATTATTAGACTCCATTTTAATAATAAAACTATCTTTAATTCGTTCAGCTGAAATAAACTCAGTATTTAAAGAAATATATCCACCATAATGTTGAATATCTCCCTCAAGGGATGTTAAATATTCAGGTACGTCAATAATGCCAGTGTTTGGCGAATAGATTGCCTTCACACAATCTATATCCGGTTCTATATTTTTTGCCTCATCTCTTGAAATTAAAGAAATATCAACACCATTAAAGATGCCCTGACTGTAAATATTTTCAAGCCTGTTAACTTCTTTTTCAGAAGAAGCAACAATCAATTTACCTAATTTTTTATGTGAAATATTTTTTAAAGCAATATATTCATATAAATATTTATTGCCTAAAACACATAAATTTGCTTTTAAGGAACCAGATGCATAATACATACCTGCATGGATTACTCCTGAATTTCTTGATGAAATTTCCTCGCCAGATCTAGTATTTTTTTCAATAACTAAAACATTAAAACCTTTCTTTGATAGCTGTCTTGCAATTGCCAAACCAACAACACCAGAACCAATTACAGTGACTTCATAATCCATATTGATAATTATAAGTTGGCATTTTAATACTATGTAAAATTTTTAAAAAAAAAAGATATTTATAGATTAAAAAATATAAAATGGTTTTGTAGTAATTAATTAAAAAAAATTGAATAAAGTATCAATAATCATACCTTGCATGAATGAAATAGATTACATAGGAAATCTATTAAATTCTGTTTTAGATCAAGATTACCCAAATGAGTATACTGAAATTATTGTAGTTGATGGTATGAGCAATGATGGCACTAAAGAATATTTAAAAAATTTAAAAATAAACAATCTACTTATTCTTGAAAATGAAGCAAGATATGTATCAAATGCAATGAATATTGGAATTAAGAATTGTATTGGAGATATCATTATAAGAATGGATGTCCATTCAACCTACCCAAGGAACTATATTTCAACACTTGTAAATCATTTAATTGATTTTCCTGAGATTGGTAATGTTGGTGTTCCATGTAAAACTCTGCCTGCTAATAATTCTCGAGTCTCAAGGGCAATCTCTTTTGCTTTATCAAGCCCAC
>Ga0181552_10002574_pt1 | contig 13195 bp, 9 predicted proteins | sample 011ome_18_FD_130583 | JGI IMG/M metagenome (GOLD analysis project Ga0181552, IMG submission 130583) | Coastal salt marsh microbial communities from the Groves Creek Marsh, Skidaway Island, Georgia - 011501BT metaG (megahit assembly) | ecosystem: Environmental > Aquatic > Marine > Intertidal zone...
CACGCACCGATACATTCTCAAAGACTGACCCGTACATCACCTTGCAAGTGAAAACGTCCGGGGTCTTAGTGAAAACGACGGTTAAGCAGAACGATGAGGATCCAACATGGGACGAGACATTCTACATCCCTGTTGATGACGCTGTTTTGAGAACCCTCAAGGTTTCCGTTTATGACAGCGATAATGATCCATTTGGTATGGACGATAGGCTTGCAGTTAATACCGTGTCCATCTCTGAGATTGTGAACGAGCCAAACGGCAAGGAAATGTGGCTGACTTTCCCAGAACAAGTCAAAGGAAATAAAGCCAAACCTCCGATGCGCTTACTGTTGGATACACAATATATCATGTTCGGTAGCGCGGCAGCGAAGGACTTATTTTCAGGGATGGGCTTGCTCAGTGTAACTATTTTACGCGGTATCAACTTAATGGCGATGGACTCGAACGGTTTGTCCGATCCATATGTCAAAGTTAAAATGCCAGTAGAAGCTATTGGTAATCAGATATCGGGTAAGCAAACAAAGGGGAGCAAAAAGGCGAAACAATTTGTTGAGTACGTTTCCAAGGTACACAAAAAGAATCTCAATCCTGAATTTAATGAAAAGTTTGAGTTTTCGCCTGCTGATGAACATTCGAAGGTTATTATTGAGTTGTTTGATGTCGATTCCACGTTCCCCGTTGGCAAAAAGTCCAAGTTCATGGGCAACATTGAAGTTCCCATCTCTGTGATTCTTGAACAAGGCGGTTCGATGGAAGCTCGATTTAAAGTCGGCAATGCTACTAGAGGCGAGCTCGACATCATCTTCGAATGGCAAAGTTACTGTTAGTAATAGAACTGTAAGAAGTATCTATTTGTAAGTATTATTGCTCGTAAGCATTACAAAGCACAAGAGGCTTGACATCATTCATTCATGGTTCTTCTCGCTGAATTTTACGCGACGTTTGAACCGTACCATGCTGTATCGATTGACTTAGGATTCGGAAAATGTGGAATGTCAATCGTTCTGCCGTTGTATTCAAGTGCAAAATTTTCGTCATAACGAAGTTTGGAAAGTTGTTCGACCAAAGCACTCGCCCAAACATCGGTTTGCTGCTTGGAATTGAACGTTGGAGTATCGACTTTCACAGTGACGAACTCAGCTTCTAGCGCAGACGAGGCTGTGAGTTCACAACTCAGACGAAACACCAGAGCTTCGAGTGCAGCGTCACTCGCCATAAAAGCAGCTGCATTCCGACAATGACGAGGCTCTACTGAGTGAGACATCATGGCGATTACTTTACGACCGTCTATTGGGCCAGAATTCAGCATTCGCGGTATGGTTGTCTTCAAAAGAATGCCCACACCCGCGACATCTTTGCCAAAGCGCAGCCATTCAGCTGCAGATGTCTCATGAAGTTTAGGATACGGCTTGTGAGCAAACTGTTTCCATCGACTGGGTGTAGCGCCTACGTTTGCCAACACACATCCAATGGCACCGTCCAATGAGAACTCAGCTTTTCCGATGAATTTTTCGATATCACTTTCACACGCAAAATCGACTTGTTCGCTGCATATTCAATTGAATTACTCATGGCTTGAGCGCACGATTGATACATACCTTACTATCCTATCGCCGTCAAAAAACTGATTCCGAAACTGCTGTGCACAGTCATTGGAAGGTGTTGCAGCAGCCAATAGTGACGACTTTTTCGCCATCAGCGCTTTACTGACCGCAAAACCAACGCCATGGCAAGAATCTGCAAGAACAGTGATAAAAGAGTTCACACTCATCCTTATGCAAGCTTATCTGGCGTGTTTGTCAATTTAAACCCGTGAGAATTTGTGAGGTATATATTTCAGCTAATTGCGTTGCCGTTTGGTGCTAGGACTGCAGCAACTTGATGCAGTTTGTTCGCTGAAGCACTCAAATTACTCCAGCGGATGCGCATACCATCAAATGCGATAATAGGCGCTTTGCTTAATTCTAGTTCTACGTTATCTACATTAATAGCCTTGGGATATCTCTGACTGAAATGAGTCAAGATGATATGCTCAACGTTTGCATCGTTCGCAACCTGAAGTGCCTCTGCTGTCGTAGAATGCCGTTTGCGTATGGCGTGGTCCTCTAGATTATTATCAAAGGTAGCTTCATGAATCATAACGCTGCAACCCTTGGCGGCGCGTGCAAAATTACGTGAAGGACGACAATCGCCAGAGTATGAGAGACTCCAACCAGTCGAACATCCCATGACGAGAGCCGCAGCGTCGCGACAGTGTTCTACAGGCACTGCTTCGAATCTACTCAAACCTGTGATTCGCAACAATTCAACTTCGGCACCACGTGAGTTGCCATTCAATTTGCTAGGTTGCGAAGATGATGCTCCGTTCACTTGAGTTGATGGTGGCGGTGGTGGTAAACGCCCAAATGGACCTGCAAACAGTTTGCGTGAGTGCACAAATCTATATGCGGCTTTTGCCACCGTGGACATCTGCAACCACTCCTTTAAAATAGATGGACCGACAACAGTCAAAGGCTCATTCGGTCGCACGCCCACGTGCATATCGAGTATACCACGAACACCCAGCATGTGGTCTGCGTGGTGGTGTGAAATCCAAATCATTTTCAAATGTTTGACAATATGTAACATATTATTCCTTCCAAATAATCTCTCAAGTGCCCCAGTGCACCCTTCACCACAGTCGAGAAGCATCCAGCTCTTAGTCATGGATGAAGACGGCCGAGGTAATTCAATTAAGATGCCACTACTGCCTCGGTACTTATTTGGCTCAGCTGAACCAGTGCCAAGAAAAACAACTTCAGGATCAACTTGCGACTTTTGCTTCTTGTTAGCACCCACCCCTTGCAGCAATCTAGCTTTCAATGCAGACGCGACATCTTTATTTGTTCCAGAATCATCGTCAATCTCATTTGGAGTGATGTCGTCCCGCAAACTGTTGAGTGATTGACGCGCCGCATGCGCAAGTTCTGGTCTGCTTACTACTAATTCTTCAAGCACTGCTTCAATGTCTAAATCGCTTTGCTGTACACTTTGCTGCTCTACTTCGGCCTTTTCACCATGTTTCACATGCACAGACGAAGATAACCCAAGGTATATACACGTACCTATGTCCTTGTTACTGGCATCGTTACAGTATGCCAAGAAAGATTTTGGAATTGGAAAGGATTCGAAATCGGCTGTATTGAGACGAACTGTGACGCGTGCGCTGGCGCGGAAAGCTAAATCGTATTCAGATCTGCATGCGAAGTTTCTGCTGCATATCGCCTTCGCCCACGATTGATACTCAGTTTTGTGTAAGATTTCAGTGGGCGAAAAATGGAAAAGGGCATCTAACACGTGTTTTCCTTTCATCACGCAACTTAGCATCGGGTGTGCGTTCAATTTTCGTAGAGTCGAAATCGAATCAATATTTAAGACGGCAAACCTTGCACCTATGTTGTCATTGGCCCCTCGCATTTCGCAAACAAATCCAACGCATAAATCTGTTGCCGCAGCAACGTGTGTTGTACTCGTTCCTGCATTGAGCAAGCCTTCACTTCCACTGCCCTCTTTATGCGCTCGATCACTCGAACCTCTGCTATCATCATCGTTTTCGATACCCGTGGAGTCTTCACTATTTTCATTCGTTGCCATCGTCGATACCCGATGTCGTTCCCAGTCACATGTCAAGCACTCTGTCTCGCTTGAGAAAACTGGCCACACAGTAATCGATTTATCCGCGTAACAGCCAATACTGTCTCCTTGTCTGAGATGAGTATTTGCATCCAATTCCACTGCATCTACTTTCGGGTGCACAAATCTCGCACATCGGCGTACGGCATCAACTTCTCGTATCGTCCCTCGTGGTCCGACGACGGCGATGCGTTCGTGCCCATCCGCGCTCAGTCTCAAAATCAGCCCCGTGAGCCCACCGATTGATGCGCTCGTCGTAGCGCGCACGAAGCACGCCTTCAATCGCGCGCTTGGGCGCGTTCTATGTTCCAGCGCGCATCGTGCGTAGGATTCCGGGACTTCAAATACGTACTCCGTGCCGTCACTCGCGTGTACCAAAAGTGACGGTTGCACCCCGTCGAGTGCGGCGGCGGTGAGCGTGCAGCGCACCGCACCGGGCGCGAGTACAGTCGGGCGCCGATCGACGTCATCCTCCATGTCGTCTCACCGCGATGTCGCCCACGCGATGCTCGGCGCGCCGTCCCGCGAGCGCACCAGTGCGGACGCCGACGACAAAGTTGTGTGACGACGGGTGCTCGTGCTCGTGTGGAGCGGGACAATTGCACACGGGTGAAACCACCCGCGAGGACGAGATGGAGGACTTTTACGTGCGCTACTACGTCGGACACAAAGGAAGATTCGGGCACGAATTCTTAGAGTTTGAGTTCAAACCGAACGGCGCGGTGCGATACGCCAACAACTCGCAATACAGACACGATACGTGCATTCGAAAGGAAATGACCGTGTCCAAGGATGTGCTCAACGCGTTGGCGAAGATTATTAAAGACAGCGAAGTGATGAAGGAGGATGATAAAGAATGGCCAGAACCCGACGTCGAGGGTAGACAAGAGTTAGAGATTACGTACGGTGGTGATCAGGTGTCCTTTGCCACGACGAAGATTGGCTCGCTTTTAGATGTTCAAAACTCAAAAGACCCCGAAGGTTTGAGAAACTTTTACTATCTCGTGCAAGATTTGAAATGCTTTGCTTTTTCTTTGATTACGTTGCATACGAAAATCAAACCCATCTGAGGTGGTTGCAGCAATCAAAGTTTTGCGCTGTCCGCGAGCTTGACTATTCCACTTTATAGAAAATATACATCTTTAGGGAACCCAAGAATTAGCACGATATAGTTGTAATTTGACATCGAGTCGAAAACTAGAGACTAATTTAATTACATGCAATTGCTAAGTCTAATCGCGGGGCTACGACATACTCGACGAATGTGGTTTGCTGCTGAACTCAGTGGTCCACAGAAGTGGGGCATCCGTGCGGATGACGACTTCATCACTCGCGAACTGATTGCTTGTTGAAATCAACCCACCAGCACCGAATGACATAACGTCGTTATTCAGATTCCATCGCAGTCCACGTGTTGTTACATGAGCGTCACCCTGCAGGGGAATCAAGCCGCACTGGATGGATTCATAGCGCTCATCTCGCCGGATAACCGTCTCTCCCACAGGTAACGCACGAGCCGACGAATCATCGCCAATCAGCACGACTTGTAAGTTCGGAAACTCAAACAACGTCTTCAAATTATATAGCACATGATCGAGTCGCCCGTTAAGCGCACCAAGAACGAAAACGCGTTCGATATGCGGCGCGTGCTTGACAATAGCTCGTAAGCACTTGACAAAGTCTGTAGTTTCTTGGTCTGTGCTTTGGTCATCGAATACGCATACGCCGTCTTCGCATTCATACATCGCACGAACGCTAGGGGATATTGAATCCATGTCACCAACAACTCTATCGGGATGTTTGAACGCATCGGGACCAGTGTATTTGGCTTTGCGCGCCGCGCTCTCATACACGCTTCGCAGCGACTGCACTCGGTTTGCCCCACCATCTGCGCACACGCGATACGCACTGAGCTGCCAAAGCGTCAACGCGTGCATCGGTATTTCAGTGTTCAAAAGCACCACCGCGTCTTGACCGCGTTCGCCTTGTACGAAGTCTTCTGCAGTCGTCAGCGGTGTTAGGTAATCGGTGGAAAACGTCAAACGTTTGGACGCACTCGGCGCTGACGCGGTACCGTCTCGCATCGCACGCGAAGTACGCGTGAAAAATGCACGCGTAGATGTTCCTACGTTCTTGGCTGGAGTGCGCGACGCACCATGCATGAACTCTTGCGAGCGAGTGACTGAGGCTAAGTCTGGCTGAATTGACAATACAAATTTTTCTTACGCGCTCGCTAACTCGGCGGCGCGCTTGCCGCTCAATAATGCGCCATCAAACGTGGATGAATCTCTATGATCGCCCGCAACGAACATACCACCACCTAGGTCTGCATTACGCCTGAAATTCGTGGGCGCTTCTTGATTCGGCTGAGCATACGGGATGCGGTAGACACGCAAGAGCCGCCAGCCAGAGACTTGGTCAGCGCCAAACCATACAGAAAGTTCGGTGCGAACCTTGGCTTCAATCGCGGTATCGTCTTCGTCGGGAACGCCAATGACAGATACAGAGGCCAAAGCTTGTCCAGGCGGCGCGTAAGACGGTGCGACATTGCTCGGAAAGCAGCAGTTATTTACAATGCCACCTTTGTTGTCACCATCCAAATACAAAATTGCATCTTTTGTTGGAGCCGATTTCATGGCAAAGTACAAGCATGTCGTCCCCACGGCAGTTTGCGTTTTACTCGGATACTGATCTAACGAGTTGCCTAATAATCTAGCCGCTTCTGGGCCCTCGCACGCGACGATGACGGACTTTTTAGCCGTCACGGTTTCGCCATTCGCGAGAGTGAGTGCGCGCTCCCCTGAGGCACTCCGCTCACCTACTGTGTCAACCTTGGCATTCACACGGACAGTCTCTCCCGGCAACCTATCGCGCAATTGGGCACTCACTGCTCCTATGCCCTTTGCTGGTAAGCAATTTTGCCCGGTGGCAAGCATGCGCATCACAAAGTTGAAAAGTCTACTCGATGTCGTCAGTTCCCGGTTAAAGAAAATTCCAGCCATGAATGGACGAAAGAAACGATCGATCATAGCGTTCGAGAACCCAAAATCTTGTAATCTTTTCATTATCGTCGTTTCGCCCTCACTCGCCATCATTTCCTCGAGTGTTCCCATGGCAAGCACAGTTTGGAACCGAACGAGCCCGACGAGAACTTTATCCGCCACCGTCCCTATGGGATTTGTCAACGACTGCACACCATCTACCGGGTGTCTGAATGGATCAGCGACGCGATGAAACGCCCCATTAAATCTCACGTCCGCACCAGCGTAGAATGGCTTCAAGTCTAATGCATCGTAATCCAACACGCGCTGCGCTTCGGGGTAGCCAGTCAGAAAGATGGCAAATCCTCGATCGAGCAAGAAACCCTCGCATTCGTCCGTGCGTACGCGTCCACCGACGTCATCAGATGACTCAAGTAACACAAAGTCCACGTTGCGTTTACGAAGCTCGTTACACGCCGCTAAGCCTGCCAGGCCAGCGCCGATGACGACGACGTCAGCGCTATCTTTCACAGCCGCTCGTGTAGCTACGACATGACGGCTCGCGCACTTTAGGCGGTCGTGCGACGAGTGAAACACGCGAGACGCACGCGTATACGTTAAGCTTGTCGCATTTGCGTGCGCCATCGCCGTCGATAGGTGCGCACGCGTGTGGTGAACTGACGTGAGGTGTGTGTGTGTGGAATAAATGATTATAAATTACTTTCCTAAACGCGGCGATACACGAGGACCGAATCATCTTCAAGCATACTCACGCGGAAATTTTCGTCGAGATACTTGGTAGTCATGAGCACTTCCGAAGATCCATCCGTGATGCGTCCCATGATGTCGCCGACTGGCACTGTGGAGCCATTCAAGAAGTTCAAGGCTGGAAGCACACTGGCGTCGTCTTGACGAACAGTCGTCGAGAGCGACGAGATTGGCACAGCGATGCTGTCTCCACCGAACGGATTCGCCTCACCACTAGTAATAACGCTTCCAAAACCAGAAAACAACGGGCTAAAGCCTAGGAGCGGCACGCCGATGCTGGCTCGCACGATGACGTCAGACATAATCTTTCCCGCGTTCATGTCAATGGTTTGCACGACTTTACCACAGCCGCCACCAAACATGGACGTTTGGTGCTCGTGTGCACTATAAAAAAATCCCGCATTATCACCGAGTAACTTGCCTACGCCCCAGAAGAACGGCGAGGAACGAAACGGAAAGGTGTCTGTGTACACAAGCTCCCAGTCGCCATCCATCATATCCGAATAAGCCGGTTCCGCCACGGCGTTCATCGCGCACAGCTTGTCAATAATCGCCCGTGCTTCATCTTTTTGGGAGCTCGTCGCGCCTTCACCGCGCGCAGACGCCGCGGCGATGGAGAGCAGAGCCATTTTCGTAGCCTCAACGTCGCCGTCCTTCACCGTGGCGGTCGTGGCGACGTCATCCATGCTGGTTGCGACGGCGTAACGGCGCGTCGACGCGGAGGAGTGTCGAGCGCGTCGGTGAGACAAGGTTGAAGCCGTGACCGATACCCCTGTGCGCATCATAGCGTTCGAGGCGATTGCCATCGTTCGTGCGTGGCGTGCAAAGCAGTGCCGACTTGCGCCACGTGAATAAGTGGCTGAAAATAGCTCTCTCGCGCCGCTTGAAAAGACAGATAAAAGTAGTGCTTTGCTCAGAACGACTAAATATAATTACAAGGCTCTGGGAGCATAAAATTAAATTGCCAACGCATCGAAAACGCGCGGGATGAGTGTGGCGGTAGCGAGGCCCGTGGTGACGTCCTGCGCGACTTCGGTAAAGTAGAGCGCGGCCTTGCGCATGTGCACCGTGCCAATGGACTCGCTCTTGTGCCCTGGTTGTTGGAATCTAGGCTTAATCTGGTGCACATATACGCGAAGGGCACCTTCGAACGTGAGTTTGGCTACCGATGCGAAGAAAGATACGGTGACGTACAGAATAATGTGACCGATGATGGTCTTTGCCGCGATGAGCGCTAGCCAGCCACGAGTGGTATCTGGGAGCAACACCGCGTTGTCCGGCTTCTGTCTCCAAATCGCACCCATGGAGAAAGCAAGCATATAGAAAAGCGTTCTCCACATACGACGGTAGCACGTTTGCGCTGCGGCAAGGATTTGTCCACGACTGTTAAGCGGCACAGGGAACAGAAGAATTGCGGCGGACGTCAACGACACAAACGCCATGCCTTGAGCGGTCATGACCGTGCCGGCTTGAAGGCCGCTGTTGAACCAATCAATGAAAGGTAACACGAGACGCAAGCCTACGGCGCCGAGTACGACACCACCTTGGATGTTGGCCGGTGAATCTCCCGTAGCGAGACGGCTAATGACAATCGCAGCCATGTATGCAAATGCGATGAGGTAGTCGCCAACGACAATGTACGGATGTTCCATCTCCCAAAGCGGTACACTACCGTATCTCCAGCGAAGGATGAAAAAAGGAATAGCAGCGGCATTGACACCAGCGACAGAAGGCCATGCATGCACTTTGTGTGGGGCGAGAGCACCGAGTTCATTGTTTGCGCGGCGCTTACTCGAGCTTTGCGTACTCATCGTACCCTTGGCCAAGCACCCAGCAGCAGAGAACATGCAGTAAATGATCATCATCAACTGCGCATAGCTACTGTCCACTGTCCATACAATCGCAGGAAGTACCAAGTTGTAAAACTTGCGGCTTCCTAACCACATGGAAATCACGTGGAAGGTGCGTCCGATTGGTCCGACTTGTTCGGGATGTAATCCGAGCTTGGTCAAGATGTTTGGAACCAAGTGTTTTGTGATGTTGATTTGGCCGATAATGTATCGGCGGAACAAATTGTGCGACCAGAGCAAGATGACGAGTAGAGGCACAGACAGACTCTTGGGCTCTTCTTCGATGTCAGCATCCAACAAGGACAACTTCCAAGCCTTTGTTTCTTCAACTTCCTCCTCAACCATCATCTTCTTGCGAATATTTTCCAATTCGACACTGTCAAACGTGTGCGCACGCGCATTTGATGCATAAGATTGCTGCGTGAACAGTGCTCTGGGAGACAAACGCACTTGGTGATCAAGAGACGGTCGTTTTGTCGGCATCGGTGACTCCAAGACATGCTGTGGAAGAATTTCCAAAGCTGCTTCGCGTAAGAGCGAAAGCATGTTATCGATTTGATCAGACGTGTGTTGCGCATGAGCGTACACTCGAAGCGCCGGCGCCGGCCGATGCGAAGGCAAGATAGCCGGACTCACGCGCGCCACGCACACACCAACACCCTTGCTGCGCATGCGCGCGGCAATACGGTGCAAAAGCATGTTCTCGTCACCACTCCCAACACCCGCCGAAAGTTTGATTGGAATGACAGGAGAATCGGCATCGGCTTCGGTCGTCATACCTGGAATGTCTCCACTGATAAGTGCACTTCTGATTCGTCGTGCAGCATCGTTGAGCTTTTCAACCATTGCAGGTTCGGCTTCGATACGGCTGATGGCGTGTAGAGATGCCGTAGCAAGATATGGCGGTAACGAGGCGGAGAAGACATATCCACTTCCCATCAACCGTTGATACGCCACGACACCTGTGTCACCAGCGACGAATCCACCCACGGAAGCACAAGCGTTCTCCAAAGATGCGCAAATTACATCAACTGCACTGCTGCTTAATCCAACGTGTTCGGTCAAGCCACGGCCACTTTCACCCATGGACCCGAAGGAAAAGGATTCATCCAAAATCATGCGCGCATGATGGTGATCCTTCAACGCTACGAGCTCACGAAGAGGGGCCACACGACCGGTCGCACCGAAGCACGCCTCAGTAATCAACCAGCGTCGTCTAACTGGTCGCGCCAATCTTGTCGAAGTCGACCCATCTTCAGATTCAATCTTTGCAAAGACACGGGCGGCGTCAGCGGCATCGGCGTGGTCATACCAGCGAACCTCAATCTTGGCAAGACGCAAGCCAGCAATAATGCTCGGTCCAACACCTCTGTCGACTACCGCAACATCGCTCTTATGCGTCATAGCTTGGATCACACTCGATGCCGTGCAAACACCGAATGAATACAGGACGGCTTCACCGACACCAAGGAACTTGGCAATCTTGTCTTCCAAGTCCAAATGTGGACGGAATGTTCCATAAAATCCACGAGGGGAGCACGAGCCAAGACCAAAGCGGTGAATGGTTTCAGCGCACTGCGAACGCATCGTCTCGTCCTTGGTGAGATCAAGCAAATCTTGGGAAGAAAGAACCATGTCGTACGAATCGCTAATGTTTGAATCGGCGAATTCCGCAACCTTCTCATCCTCGAGCTTCATCTCTTCGTTCAGTTTACTTCCGCGACTAATCGGTGCCCACTGGCGACGCCTTATCGCATCTAATGCCTTATCTCTGTTTTTCGAAGCTTGTTCGCATCGTTTAATGCTTTCCGCATGTTCTTTCGCTTCGAGCTGCGCGAGAGATCCCGGGAAAAACTTATTCGGCGGGTACTGCTTGAACTTCAAAGACAACTCGTCAGCGATGTCGGAAATGACATGAAGTGCGTTCTCCAAATCTTCCCGCTTGTGAGCCGCTGAAATGCAGAATCGCACGCGTGGAAGCGTCACCGGAGTGGCTGGAGAACCAACGACGACGACTGCTAAACCACGATTGAACGCGAGGCGCGAAAAGTCACCAATCTTGTACGGTTGATAGAGCATCACGGGCATAATCGGCGAAGGATCGTTGCCGAGCACTTCTAATCCCATCTTCACCAACCCCTCACGAAAAAACTTGGAATTTTCTCTCAGATCGGTCAACTTTTTCTTACCAATATCAGTGCCGTCTTCGCCCGTGATCATGCGCAAGGATGATAAGACTTGAGCGCACACCGCTGGCGCCATGGACACCGCCTCGGTGTATCCAAGCGAGAAGCGCTTCACCGCTTCGACGGCATCTTTGTTACCAGCGACATACCCACCGGCGGCACCGAAGGACTTCGTAAAAGTCCCCATCATAATGGTAATATCATCCGTGCTCACGCCGAGCTCTTCACAGACGCCACGTCCGGTTGGTCCGACGGCGCCCACCGAGTGCGCCTCATCCAAGTACACGTGCGCTCCGTACATCTTACACACCTCCACGATTGGCTTCAAGTTGCATACCTCGCCTTCCATGGAGTAAATACCTTCGACGATGACGACAATTTTGTTGTAATCATATCCACCGAGAACTGCATCTTGTAACATGAGTTCCAAATCACCAACGCACTGGTGCTTGAAAGGCTTGATTTTTGCCCCGCTCAAGCGCGCGCCTTCGACGATGGAGTTGTGATTCAATGAATCAGAGATGATCAAATCACCTTTAGAACACAGCGCTGGAATAACGGTACTATTCGTCGCAAATCCCATGCCGACGACGCACGCGCTTTCTTTGCCGATGAATCTCGCCACGAGCTCTTCGACTTCGCGCAAGTTCGTGTCGCGGCCGAGTTCGGCAGCGGGCGAACCCGTTGTCACCGCAAACTTCGTCAATGACTCCTCCACAATTGGCGTACAGTGTTCGTTAACTCCTCCAAAACCTAAATAGTTGTAACTCCCCAAATTTAAGCACCTTCTCGACTCTGGCGTCGCGGTCAATCGCGCAAAATACCCTCGACTCGGTTCTGGCGCTCGAATCGCGACGTCGATAAAGTCCTCTGGAGAAGAATAAATCGGTCGATTAAACGTATCCTCGATGTTCCCATACAAGTTAGCAATGTAAAAGAAATCCATGGCTTTACCCTTACTCAACGGTAACAAATCATTCTTCTCGCCATTCTCGTCATCGGTGCGCCAATCCTTAATCCCTCGCAGCGCGTTGTACGTATTCTTCGCCACGCCCTCGGCGACGTAGATGACGTACTGTTGATACGTCGCCGCCGTGTGTCCAAGCCATCGATACGCCTTTGGATTCTTCAACGCCACGTTCTTACTATCCGGGCGGTAATCCTCGTACTCCATCGCGTCGTCCTCCCCGTGTGCTCGCCTTCACCGACGACGAGTGGATATCGGCTGCGCACAGACCCGTTCGTCGCGTGAATGGATGAGTGAATGGATGGATGGATGGATGCGCGCGTGCGCGTGCGTGCGCGTGAACGCACCGCGTGGATTCGACGACGTACACACACACGACGTACACACGACGTACACACGACGACGTGCACGCACTCGGTCGGTGATCGTCGACGCGTGGACACCCTGACGACGTTCGTCGCGCGGTGTGTTGTGCCGCCAGCGCACGTCCTCGTCGTCCTCGTCGTCGTCGTCGCATCCATCCCAGGCGGTGCATGCAATGTGCCACGTGGCATGATGCTGCTGCGGCTGACTGCGGCTGACGGCGTGATGAATGATTTCATGATGAATGATGAATGATGAATGATGATGACGAGGCGTCCACAGTGTGCGACGACGACGACGACGACGGGTATGACGACGACGGGGATGACGACGACATGCGGCACGTGCGCAATGGCCGCGCGTGGACGTCCGAGGGTGTGCGCTCGGTGGCGACGGATGACGACGACG
>Ga0181552_10002579_pt1 | contig 13184 bp, 11 predicted proteins | sample 011ome_18_FD_130583 | JGI IMG/M metagenome (GOLD analysis project Ga0181552, IMG submission 130583) | Coastal salt marsh microbial communities from the Groves Creek Marsh, Skidaway Island, Georgia - 011501BT metaG (megahit assembly) | ecosystem: Environmental > Aquatic > Marine > Intertidal...
GGTTATCCCGTGGTCAGCGGGCACGCTCTCCCATAGCCATTGGGCGCCACGGGAGCTTCGGTGGGCCACCGTAACCGTGGGAATGTCGACACTGCTTGCCAACTGCTGCCCCCAGGTCGAATCCACGCAGATAACTGCTGTACGGGCGCGCTCTGGCGTAAAGAGCGCCGCTTTCGCTGCGAGATAGTTCTCCATCGTGCCGAAGTCTTCGAGGTGGTCGTGGCTGAGGTTCGTGAAGCCGGCCACATCACACACGACGTGGTCAAGACGGTTCTTATCGAGAGCTTGAGCGCTAATCTCCACAGCAATGCCCGACACGCCTTCCTCGCGAGCTCTCGCAATCATCGCGTGAATATCAGGGGCTTCTGGGGTAGTGAGAGAGCTTCGAAAAGTCCCGCCCTTAACCTGGCGTACCGCGGTCGTGGACAGCGCAGTGGCCTGGCCAAGCCCGCGAAGAATCGCCTCCAGGAGGAAGGCCGTTGACGTCTTTCCGTTCGTCCCGGTAACTCCGAAGATCGTGGAAACATCATCCCCGACGGTTCCGTAAATCTGGGCAGAGACGGCGCCTAAGACCGCGCGCGGATTGTCAGCTCGAAGAATAGGCAGGGTCGTGTCATTCACCACCTCCACACCGTGATCGTCGGTGAGGATTGCGCTCGCGCCAGCTGCTTTCGCTTCAGGCCAGAATTCGCTGCCGTGACGGTTCACGCCGCGCAACGCGACAAAAAGATCGCCAGGTTGAACAGCGCTCGACGCGAGGGCGAGGCCGGTGACCGTAGCGTCGGATCCCCGGTGCTGCAGGCCCAAGGTAGACGCGAGAGCTGAAAGCGCCACGGGCCTTGTCAATCGGGGTCTCAGTGCGTCGTGCTCTGGCACCACTACACCCCCTTCCAGGGCGCCTGCACCCCGTCCTACCAGGTTAGTGGGGGAAGTACCGCCGGCTCGGTTGAGGGGGCGACACGATAGTGCTTGAGCACGTGGGAGAGAATCTCGTGGAACGCAGGAGCTGCAGCAGTCGAGACCCTCGAGGTTTGGGGCTTATAGAAACTAACCAAGACGACATATTCGGGGTCCTCCGCAGGAGCCATCCCGGCCAAGGAGATTACGCGGTCATCGCCATACCCCTGTGAGGTCGCAATTTCTGCGGTACCGGTCTTCGCCGCCACACGGTACCCCGGGATTTCCAATGTGTTGCGCAAAGGACCCTGCGAGACGATGGTCTCCATCATGCGAATGGTCTGCTGAGCGGCGCTGGCAGAGACAACTTGAACGGGCTCCGCCGTGGGCGCCGCCACAACCTCGCCCTCGCTGGTGCGGCATCCATCGACGAGCCTCAGGGGGACCCGAACACCGTCGTTAGCAAGAGTCTGATAGGACGAGGCCATCTGCGCTGCAGTAACCGAGATACCTTGGCCAAAGAATTGGTTATACCTTGTCACCACGTCTACCTGGTCAGCGGAGAGAACCTGCCCGGCAGACTCACCCAAGAACTCCACGCCCGTGACCTCACCAAATCCGAACTTCTGGAAGTACCGGGTGGCGGCTTCCTTGGGCATACGGTCGGCTAAGACCGATATTCCTGTGTTGGAGGAGGTGTGGAGCACACCCGCGGTCGTCAGCTGTCGGTCGTCAGCTACAAGGAAGTTCTTGATGAATCGTCCGGGATAGACCTCGTAGAAGCCCGGTGCCACAATCTTGTCCTCGGCGTAGGTGTATCCCGCATCAATCAACATGGCGATGCCGATGGATTTCATGATGGACCCTGGCTCATAGGGGGAGCTGAAGGAGCGTGCTCCCATGAACTCGACTGGTGCTTGCGAGAAATCGTTGGGATCGAAGGTGGGCCAGTCCGCAGCGGCCAAAATGTGTCCGTCGTCAACGCGGACGACCATGGCCGAGCCATACTGCGCGCCTAAGTTGCTCCCGTGCTCGGCCAGCGTTTGAAGCACGTACCACTGCAGGTCGCTATCAATGGTGAGCGTGACATCGCCTCCGTGAATGGGTTGTTCGACGACCTGCGTCGTTCCGGGGAGACGGATTCCATCGGCACCTCGCTGGTAGGTCGCCGAACCGTTGATGGCCCCCAGGCATGAGTCATATTTGCGCTCGATGCCTGCGAGAGGTTCGTCACGGCCGAGCATTCCGGTCAAGTTTGCCGTCACCGGACCAAAGGGGTAGGTCCTCTCACGCACCAGATCCATCTGGAGCCACGGGTTACGCAGTTCTCGCAACAACTGACGATCTTCGGGGCTTACACCCTTGACCAGGTAGGTGAAATGCGCAGTTGTGTCCTTATTGACCGCATAGAGCAGTTCGTCGGGGTTGGTCTCAGTGATGGCTGCGATTTCAGCCATCGCTCCGGCCACCGTCACAACCTCGCCATCGCGCCGGAAATCGCCGACCTTCCGAGGATCAGTGCTGATGTCGTAGCGATCAACATGCCGTGCTAAATCGTTGCCAAAGCTGTCGACGATCGAGCCTCGGGAGGCCCAGATGACTTCACTCGTCGTTCGAATATCCGCGGATTGTTCCTTCAATTCGTCCGCGCGAACGACCTGCACATCGACCAAGCGAGAGACCAGCAAACCAGCCATCAGGAAGACGACAACAAGCGCGACTCCCATTCGACGGCTGGATACTCGCTGGTGAGGCATGGAGTTCTCTCTAGCGGGTTACCGGCGAGGGAATGGAACCGCCAAAGCGCGGTGCGGGCGCATCCGAGGCTGGAGCACCAACGGTTGTCGCCGTTGCGTCCTCCAGCGTGAGATCTTCGAGGGCTTGAGCCGCCAACACATCCTCCGCGTCAGCTTCGAGTGCTGCCTGGTAGGAAATCGTGGTGAACACATCCTCGACAATCGCCGGCGGAGTGATGGTTTCTGTGCCCGCGGTCGTTGCATAAACCTGCCCTCCAGACGACGCTTCAGCAGGCTGTGCCTCACCGACGATGGCTCCGTCCGAGACACGGATGTAGGCCGGGTTATTGTCGGGAACCATACCCATGGAGCCCGCAAGTGTTGCGAGAGTGTCGGGCGCGACGAGCGCGCTGATCTCCTCCCCCACAATCTGCTGCTGTTGGTGGCTTCCCCGGAGGTCGGACTTCAGTGATGCGATTTCATAGGCACCACCGGAGACCGCAATAGAGAGCAAGAGTTGTCCACCTAAAATCGCGAAAATGCCGGCCAGCAGGACCACGATATATCGGAGCTTCGGAACAGCATTCGTAGCGGTTTTCTGGCGTGTCGAGGGTGCCACCTGGAGCTTCTTTGCTCGAGGAGCGCCCGCTGAGCTGATCGCTAGAGCGGTCATGAGAGTACCTCTTTCACTTTCTCCCCAGCCCGCAAGCGAACTGAGGCACTTCTGGGGTTCACAGCAATTTCTTCAGCGCTGGCCATTTCTGCGCCTCGGGTGATTTCTCGAAAACTCGGCTGATGCTCGGGCAGCTCGGTCGGCAGGCCGTGCGGTGCCGTCGAAACAGAGAGTTTGCGAAGCTCTCTCTTCACCAAGCGGTCCTCGCCCGAGTGATAGGACATGATGGCGACGCGTCCACCCACAGCGACTCGAGTGAAGGCCACGGGGAGAGCACGAGACAAAGACTCGAGCTCGTGGTTGACCGCCATTCGCAACGCCTGGAATACGCGCTTCGCCGGGTGTCCCTTGTCTTTGAGCGCGTGGGGTGTGGCCTCTTGGAGAACATCCACGAGGTCACCGGTGCGAACAATCGGTGCTTGGAGTCGGCGTTCGACAATGGCTCGGGCGTATCGCTGGGAGAGTTTCTCGTCACCTAAACGGTGGAAGAGATCAGCAAGGTCAGCTTCGGTGAAAGACTGCAGAATGTCCGCTGCACTGGTGTCATCGTGGGGGTTCATCCGCATGTCCAGCGGTGCGTCATGGGAGTAGGAAAAGCCCCGTTCAGCCTTGTCGAGGTGGAGCGACGAAACACCCAGGTCAAACAGAATGGCCTGGGGCGCAAGGCCAGGAAGGTATTCGTCGAGGGCGCCACCGAGTTCGTCATAGCGGCATTGGGCAAACATGACTCGGTCTCCAAAGGGAGCCAGGCGCTCGCGTGATTGCTCGAGAGCTTCGGGATCTCTGTCGATCCCCAAGACCCTCAGGGCTGGAATGGATGCAAGAAACATCTCGGTGTGGCCACCAAGGCCCAGGGTTGCGTCCACCAAGAGCGGGTTCTCACCGCCGAGAGAAGGAGACAAGAGCTCGAGTGCTCTAGGAGCGAGGACGGGGATGTGGGAGTAGGTGGCGATCATGGTCTCTCCGGTGTCCCTGGAGTCAGATTCCCTTCCGTGTGATGACCTGGGACCGGGGAAGGTGACACAGGGCTCACGGAGGGGAGTCAGACTTCAGGGCTACAACAGCCCGGGAATCACCTCCTCTTCGGTATCCGAGAAGGCTTGCTCTCGATCGGTGTAGTACTGATCCCACGCAGTGGTGGACCAAATCTCGGCTCGGTTACCCGCACCAATCACCGTGAGTTCGCGCTCCAGTCCGGCGTAGTCACGCAGAGCTGGCGGAATGGTGACCCGGTTTTGCTTGTCCGGAATTTCAGAAGAGGCTCCGGAGAGGAACAACCGCAAGAAGTCACGGCTCGCCTTAGAGGTCAGCGGTGCCTCGCGCAAACGCTCAACATGCTCGTCAAAGTCCTTGGCGGTGAAGACGTAGATACAACGCTCTTGACCTCGGGTGAGAACTAGGCCGTTGGCGAGCTCATCGCGAAACCGAGCAGGGAGGATGACGCGACCTTTGTCGTCGAGCTTGGGGGCGTGAGTACCCAGGAACATGGTGCGCCCCCTTTCTTGTCCGGCCACCAGAAGGTATTCCCCACTTTACTCCATTTTGCTCCAATATCAACCACATATGACCATTTTCTTTACGAATGCCAGAGCAACAGTTCCACCGCGAAAATCCGCGTCGTTAGAGGCCTCGCAACAAAAAACCGGCCCTGTTGGGCCGGTTGCGTCGAAGGGAGGGAAGAGGGTTAGTCCTCCACTGCGGGTCTAAGGACCTTCGCCGCGCTCTCTGCGCTCCCACCGTTCGTTGAGTCGATCCATGAAAGAAGAGCTAGCTGCCGGGCTCTTCGCCTTCGGCACGCTGCGACCGGAGGGTGCACCGTCCGTCAAAGAGCCGGGAATGGCGACAGCAACCATGACCCCCGCGAAGAGCACTCCAAAGCCCAGAACTCCAACCAGGGTGATGTCGAGAGAGACACCCACGACCATGGTCGCAATGCCGACCAGTCCCATCAGTACACCGACCGCAATTGCGGTGTAGTTGGGAGTCCGGCGAAAGTCGGACGTATTGACGACGTCAGCCTCGTTCTTGTAGAGGTTGCGCTCCATTTCCTCAAGCAAGCGCTGCTCATGCTCAGAAAGTGGCATTGATTCCTCCCCACACACGTGGCTAATAAATACAGAGTGTACGCAGAATTCCTGAGGATAGGCTAGGTGCGTGTCACCGCAGATCAAACTGGTCGATGTTGTGGACTCCCGCATCCAGTCGTTCCTCGAAGCCCGGTCTGACGACATGGCCACTATCTCCCCCGACTTGGACCACATCCTTGCGTATGCCAACAGTATGTTGCGCAGCGGAAAGCGATTCAGGGCACGGTTTTGCTACTGGGGATGGCGCTCGATTGAACAACCCGACGCAAGTGATCCACTTGGCGGCATCGAGACCCTCGAGGATGCCTCCCCCGTCATCGACCTTGCGACCTCGCTCGAAGTGTTCCATGCCGCAGCGCTCGTCCACGACGACATCATGGACAACTCGGACACTCGCAGGGGCCTACCAGCGGCGCATCGCGCATTCGAGCGCATCCACGTCGATCGCTCGTACACAGGCTCCGCCCCCCACTTTGGAACATCAACCGCACTGCTCTTGGGTGACCTTCTCTTGGCTTGGAGCGATGACCTCCTGGGCGCGGCACTCGCAGAGCAGTCCCCCGATGTTGCCCTCGCCACCAGAGCTCAGTTTTCGACCATGCGGCAGGAGGTTACCCTCGGGCAATACCTCGATATCCATGAAGAGGCAGCCTGGCTCCATCACGGCCAAGACGAACGACTCGATCGGGCACTCCGAGTGGTGACCTACAAGTCAGCGAAGTACAGCATGGAGGCACCCCTTCTCATTGGCGCATCCTTGGCAGGGGCCAAGCCGAATCAGTTGGACGACCTCTCGGCCTTTGGCCTACCGCTAGGAATCGCCTTCCAACTCCGAGACGATGTCTTGGGGGTGTTTGGAGACTCTGAAATCACGGGAAAGCCCTCTGGAGATGATTTGCGCGAAGGAAAGCGGACAGTTTTGATTGCCAGGGCGGAGGCCTCGATGCCCGAGAGTGCCAAAAGGGTGTTCAACGAACTCCTGGGGGATCGAAGCCTTGACCCCGGACAAATTGAGGTCATGCAGTCAACGCTTCGCGACACGGGCGCCCTCGAAGAGGTGGAGACGAGTATTGAGCACTACGCCAACACGGCAATGCAGGCCCTCGACACGGCTGACATCACCGAGGGTGCCAGGGCTGAACTGAAGCGACTCGCCGACGCTGTGACCCGGCGAAACTCCTAAAGCGCGAGGGCTTGGGCTAGCCGGCGAACCTCGGTCTTGCGCCCTCCTCGAATCGCTTCAATAGGGCTCGTTCCTAGAACCTCGTGGGTGGCTACCAGCCATTCGATAGCGCTCTCCGAAGAAAAGCCACCATCAATGAGCACGATGGCTGTTCCTTTGAGGTCTGCTACCGGAGCTTGACCTTCCAGAAAAATGTCAGGAATACGGAAAACACCGTCTTGCTTGAGCCCCAAGAGAGCCCGGTCTTCGACGAGCCGATGAACCTTCCCCGGAGTCAAGGAGAGGCGTTCACACACCTCAGGAATTGTCAGCCACGTGAATTCAGCGGAACCTGTCACAGTGTCAAGGGTCCCACGGATGACTGCCGCTACGCCAGCACAGAGAGCCCTCCATTCAGGAAGTCTTATGTTACGAACACGTTAACTGCTGTAACATCCGCCACAGTGATTGACGCAGGTATCATCCTGTGACAGCGTTGTAGGACGGAGCGTCGCTACGGGCTTCGACGGCGCGCCACGAAACGATGGAAGACATGACCCACCAGGACGAAACGCCTGACACCACCGAGGAGACTCTCGAGCACTCGGTGTTTCGAGGGCTGTCCCCGCGCGTTGAGACCTTCGACACGTGCGAGGGTGGCTCGGGTGCCCTGTCCCGCGGTCTCATGGGGGCCCTCCCCTTCGTCATGTCAGGAACCCTCGCCACGGGTGCAATCGTGACCCCCGGACTCGTGTCACACACGAAAGCCGACGAGGGTGATGGGGCGGCCGATGTTGCCCACGACCAGCGGCCAGGATTCGGGGAAAGACTCTCGGGAGCATTTCTGCCCGTCGCTCACTCGGTCCTCTCCACGGTCCGACCTGACCTGCCCGCGACGTATGTCGTCGCCGAGGGCGACACCATCTCGTCCATCGCTGACACTTTCGGAATCCCCACACCCGCAGTCTTGACCCTCAACGGTCTGAGCTGGAATGCTCTACTCCACCCCGGGCAGGTGCTGAAACTCAGCGCTGAGCCCACAAAGAAAGCTGCTTCCTCTCCCGCGCGCGTTGCGGGGAACGCCTACCTCGTGCAAAACGGTGAGACACTGAGCACGATTGCCGACCGTTTAGGAATTTCTACCTCAGCGCTGACCGAAGCGAATGGTCTCGAAGAATCTGCCACGATTTACGCCGGTCAAATGATCCGCATCCCCGGGACCACTGCTCCGGTTGTCGAGCGAGAAGATGCCTCCGTCATGCCTGCGTTAGCAACAGCGCCCACCATCATCCCGACCTCGGCCGAGTCAACAGACCAGGTGATGTCGAGCGATCCAGCCCCGGAGAGCGCCGCAGAAGAAACCACGGACGAAGAGGCAGCCTTTGATGCTGCGGACATTGAGATTGCCGAGAAACCGGCACTCATCACCGTGAAAGTCCCCACCCCTAAAGCTCCCGTCGCCGTAGAAAAGAAGGTCACGCCTGTTGCTGCTCCCGAGCCTGTTAAGGAGCCGGAGCCTGAACCCACTCCTACACCAGCCGAATCTGGACCTGAAGAGAGTGAAGAAGAGGCCGAGCCCAACTCGTCTGTGGGCCAGCCAGTGTCGGGCAGTATCACACCGTTGAACGACGAAAGACGCACCAACGCTCAAATCATTGTGAACGTGGGGCGTGAGATGGGCATTTCGGACTACGGCATTGTCATTGCGTTGGCGACCGCGATGCAGGAGTCCTCGTTGCGCAACATTAACTGGGGTGACCGTGACTCGGTCGGTCTGTACCAGCAACGACCCTCGTCTGGCTGGGGCACCGTCGAACAGATCATGGATCCCGTCTACGCGACAAAACTCTTCTTCGGTGGACCCAATAATCCGAACAAAGGCAAGACTCGAGGCCTGCTCGATATCTCGGGGTGGGAGTCGATGCCCCTGACCGAAGCAGCCCAACGCGTTCAAATCTCGGCCTACCCCAACGCGTACGCGAAGTGGGAACCCAGCGCCTGGGCTTGGCTCTATGAATTGACCTAATGGAGTGGCAACCGCAGGGCTCGCACAGCCCTGCGTACAATCCCAAGAATGGAAACTCCACCGACTGATCCCCTGCTCGGGAGGCTGGTGGACAAGCGCTACCTCATCGAGCGCAGAGTGGCCCGCGGTGGGATGGCTACGGTGTATGAGGCAACGGACCAGCGCCTCGAGCGACCCGTCGCGATCAAGATTATGCACCCTCACCTCGCTGAGGATGGTGACTTCACGAAACGCTTCATCCAAGAAGCGCGACAGGCCGCGCGTCTGGCCCACCCCAACATCGTTAACGTCTTCGACCAGGGTCAAGATGGCCCCATTACCTTCATCGTGATGGAGTATTTGCCAGGAATAACGCTGAGAGAACTCTTGCAGGATTTCGGCGCCCTCACTCCCGCTCAGACCGTGGACATTGTTCGAGCAGTCCTGCAAGGCCTAGACGCGGCTCACACCGCAGGCATCGTCCACCGCGACCTGAAACCAGAGAATGTCCTCTTAGCCGATGACGGCCGCATCAAGATTGCTGACTTTGGGCTTGCTCGAGCCTCCACCCACAACACCGCCACATCGCAAGCCCTCCTCGGGACAATTGCGTATCTAAGCCCCGAACTCATCAGCCGAGGTGAGGCTGACCTTCGCAGCGACATTTACGCGCTTGGCATCATGATGTTCGAGATGCTCACCGGCGCGCAGCCTTATCAGGGTGACCAAGCGGTCACCATTGCGTACCAGCATCAAAACGACATCGTGCCTCCCCCGAGTTCAAAGAACCCGGCCATACCCGCACTCTTTGACGAACTCGTCGATTGGTGCACTAGACGCTCAGCCGACGAGCGACCCCCACACGCGAGAGCGGTACTAGAGCATCTTGTCGAGATAGAGAAACTCTTGGGGGCGGAAACACTCGCCACGGCCACGATGGACCTCAACCAGACGATCGCGATGACGCAACGAATGTCTCCGATGGATATCCAAGACACCGAAGTGTTGGATCCCAAATCCGCAGTGTTTGAAGGACTGGAACCAGCCCCCACCCAGAGCGTCACGGTAACGGAGGCTCCCCCGCAGGAGCCGGTGCGAGAGCGAAAACCGCCTCGAGGGAGGGGCTTAGCAGTTCTCGGAACACTCGTGCTCCTTCTCGTGCTCGGTGGCGGAGGTGCCGCAGCGTGGTGGTGGTTCACCGGACCGGGAGCTCTCGTCACTGTTCCCGACGTTGCTGGCGGCTCGGTCCTGGAGGCCACGGCAACCCTTGTCGAAGCTGAACTCAGTGTCGCAGACACAGTCCTCGAGGAATTTGATCTTGTCCTCCCCGAAGGAACCGTCAAAGGAACTAACCCCTCCGCGGGAGCGGAGGTTGAGAAACAAACCGAAATCCGACTCATCGTGTCGCTCGGTCCCAACCCGGTCGCTGTTCCCGCTATTTCGGGGCAGAGCCTTGCCGATGTCGAACTGGCCCTCCAGGAAGTCAACCTCATCCTGGGATCCACGTCGGAAGAATTCAACGACTTTGTTGATGAGGGCTCGGTTCTGAGACTGGTCGACGAGAACAACGAGACCTTGGCCGCCGGATCTCAGGTCCTCGCTGGCTCTACTCTCAACGCCGTGCTCTCAGCAGGGCCACTGCCAGACGTCACCGGTTTACCCGTAGACGAAGCGAGGGAAACACTGGATGCAGTCGGGGTGAACGGTGTGGTGGGCGGGGATGGCGCATTCTCTGACACCGTGCCGGAGGGCTACGTTGTTGAGGTGTCTCTCCCGGCAGGTGCCACCATTCGTCCCGGCGACACTCTCACGTTGATTGTGTCCCGAGGTCCCGAACTGGTCATGATTCCGGATCTTGTCGGCGAAACCATTGCTGATGCAAAAGAGGTGCTTGAGGGCCTCGGCTTCGAGGTGGAAGTACGTTCCGAGTTTCCCGAGTCAGATTGGGATAGGTCGTTTGCGCGTGTCACCAGCCTTAGTCCGAGCTCAGGTCAAGAAGTCGCCAAGGGAACCTTGGTGATCATTAGAAGCTTCGTCTAGCTCCGGCTCAGTTCCTCTGCTACCAAGAAGGCTAGCTCCAGAGACTGCTGGTGGTTTAGGCGAGGATCACACAGAGACTCGTACCGAGTCTCAAGACCCAACTCATCGATGTTCTGGGAGCCACCCAAGCACTCGGTCACATCATCTCCCGTGAGTTCCACGTGAATGCCGCCGGGGTGAGTACCCACCTCGCGGTGAGCTTCGAAGAAGCCCTTCACCTCGTCGACGACATCATCAAATCTCCGGGTCTTGTACCCGGTCTGAGTGGTGATGCCATTCCCGTGCATCGGGTCGGATACCCACAGCGGAGTGATGCCCAGCTCCTGGGAGGCCTTAAGTAAGGGCGGTAGCTTCGAGCGAATCTCGTTTGAGCCCATCCTTGTGATGAAGGTGAGGCGACCCATCTCGCGCTCGGGGTCAAGTTGGTCGGCAAGTTTCTTGAGGGTTTCGGGGGTGCTCGAGGGGCCCAACTTAACTCCGATCGGGTTTCGCACCCGCGAGAAGAAGTCCACGTGAGCACCATCGAGATCGCGCGTGCGCTCCCCAATCCACAGGAAATGACCCGAGGTGACGTAGGGCAAACCTGTCCGAGAATCAACACGAGTCAAGGCACGCTCGTACTCCATGAGCAAACCCTCATGGCTCGCGTAAAACTCAACACGCTTGAGCTCATCAAAATCAGCTCCAGCGGCTTCCATGAACTTCACCGCTCGATCGATTTCTCGGGCAAGGCCCTCATACCGGGCGTTCGCCGGGTTCTCGGCAAAACCTTTGTTCCAGCTGTGAACCATCCGGAGATCAGCAAATCCACCCTGGGTGAAGGCGCGTATCAGGTTCAACGTCGAGGCCGCAGTGTGGTAACCCTGAAGCATCCTCGCCGGGTCCGGAGTTCTCGCCTCAGGCGTGAACTCGTAGCCATTAACGATGTCGCCGCGGTACGCGGGTAGTGTTACTCCGTCTCGTGTCTCGTCGTCATTCGAGCGAGGCTTGGCAAACTGCCCGGCCATGCGACCCATCTTCACGATCGGCAACGAGGCTCCATAGGTCAGAACCACCGCCATCTGCAATATGGTCTTCACTCGGTTTCGAATCTTGTCAGCTGTTGCGCCTTCGAACGTCTCCGCGCAGTCCCCTCCCTGAAGCAGGAACGCTTCGCCCCGCGCGACACGTGCGAGACGGTCACGCAGAATGTCTACTTCACCCGCAAAAACCAGTGGAGGCACGGTGGCAAGCTCTGCCACCACAGCGGCAGCCGCGGCCGGATCCGGCCACTCTGGCTGCTGCTTAATCGGCAGAGTTTTCCAATGGTCGAGACCCTTCATGACCTGAGGGTCAGGGGCCACGACGTGCTCGTTGTGCTCCACGGTTTCCATTTCTCTTGACGCCGATGAACAGCCTACTTCAGGCCGTAGGAGAGCCGAATTCTCAGGCTTTCTGGCTCCTGATGGTCGACGCATAGACGTCAACGTATTCCTGCTCACTCAACTTGTTCATCTCGTAGATGATTTCGTCTGTGATCGAGCGCAAAACAAAACGGTCACTCTCCATTCCCTCGAAACGCGAGAAATCGAGTGGCTTCCCAATCACGACACCCACCTTGTGGACTTTAGGGATAGTGGAGCCCAGTGGCATCACCTTTTCAGTTCCAATCACAGCAGCAGGGATGACCGGAACGTGAGCCTCCAAAATCATGCGAGCAACTCCGGTGCGACCCCGATACATACGTCCATCGGGACTGCGGGTTCCCTCTGGGTAAATCGCTAAGACACCGCCTTCGGCAAGAATCTGAAGTCCAGCGTTGAGAGAGGCCTCGGATGCTTTGCCACCGGTGCGATCAATCGGAAGTTGTCCGGCTGAAGTCATAAAGAAGCGGACCAGCCATCCTTTGAGTCCTTTCCCCGTGAAGTAATCACTTTTTGCAAGAAACGCCATCTGCCGATCAATCATGAGGGGAAGGAAAATCGAGTCCACAAAGGACAGGTGATTACACACCACGATGATGGGTCCGGTACGGGGCACGTTCTCCAGCCCCGTCACCCACGGCCGAAAAACGGTGGTGAGCAAGGGTCCAATGACCCAATGTTTCATCAACCAATAAAACATCTGAGCCTCCCCGGTGAAGCTTCCAGACTAGGCCCCAGGCTGGCTCTTCGCACGAGCTAAATCCGCAGCACCCACCACACCAGCGGAATTACCCATGGTCGCCACCGCGATTTCCGCAACGGGTCTTTTGTCACTAGCTCCGTAGGTCTCTTCGAAACTTGCTCGAATTGGAGCAAGAAGGAGCTCACCAGCGCTCGCGACTCCTCCCCCAATCACAATGCGCTGAGGGTCTGTCACCGCGACGAGCGATGTAATTCCTCGGCCGAGTGCGCGCGCCACTGACTCGAGTGCGCCGAGCGCCACAGTATTGCCATTCTTGAGAAGCTCCGTTAAGGAGGCTTGGGTGAGCGAATCATCCCCGAAAAGTTCTCGCGCCTGCCTCATGAGTGCGGTGCCCGAAGCATACTGCTCCAAACAACCTCTATTTCCACACCCACAGAGCAGTCCCCCGGGCTCAATAATGATGTGGCCCAATTCGGCA
>Ga0181552_10002589_pt1 | contig 13164 bp, 25 predicted proteins | sample 011ome_18_FD_130583 | JGI IMG/M metagenome (GOLD analysis project Ga0181552, IMG submission 130583) | Coastal salt marsh microbial communities from the Groves Creek Marsh, Skidaway Island, Georgia - 011501BT metaG (megahit assembly) | ecosystem: Environmental > Aquatic > Marine > Intertidal...
TAGGGGTCAATCCTCTCACACACAAGCAATATTTTGGTGGTGCTCACGCATACAGAGTCAAACCCGAAGCAGCACGAGCATTTATCAGCGCAGCAGTGGATCAAGAACTTGCTGGACCTACAGATTTATTCTTAAACACCAGTTGTTTTCCATGGTTGCAAGAATATTACCCATGGCCAGTAGAGGCAAGAGACTCTTTCACCACTATTCAGAGAAAGGGTGGTTGTATGTCCAAACACTCATGGAATGAAGCAACTTACGGTATATACAATGTCAAATAGAATGTTCATCACGGGGTGCGACAAAAACTGTGAATGGCAGTTAGAGTGGTTTTTAAAAAATTATCGCAAGCACAATAATGTTCCTATTGCATTTTGTGATTTCGGTGTGTCAACCGAGATGCGTTTGCTTGCACTATCACTATTTGATGAGGTCTACCAACTACCACCACAGCAGTATCAAGGATGGTTCTATAAACCTCGCGCACTCATGAACGCACCATGCGAAGAAAAGATCTGGATTGACACAGACATCGAGGTGCTGGGTGACATTTCAGGCGCGTTTGATCTCATCGAGGACAACAAACTCGCAATGGTAGAAGACAAACCATGGACCAAGCGCAGAGGTGAGACATGGCACAACTCAGGATTCGTGGGTGTGCGTGGAACTCCTGTCATTTTGCGAGATTGGGTCAAAGAATGCTCTACCAGAGCAAAACAGGGTGATCAAGAGGTGTTGCATGCCATGTTAGGCAACAATGCCATTCTAAGAGAAAAATATATAACTACACTGCCCAACAAATACAACTGGTTGCGCATACAGTTATTGGATGGTCAAGACTCTCCCAATAAATTATGCATGCACTGGACTGGACAGAAAGGTAATTATGTAATAGAGAAGAAGATTTATAATGACCAATAAAGTGATTCATGTACTAGGCAACGGAGACAAGGCATCCTACTATCTTGAGAAACCAAGGCATGGTATGAAACTGCTGTGTAATATGCCTCCGTTTGAGGTGCCGCCCAAAGAGGTGTATGCTACCTGCATGGTGGATTTTAAGATGATGGCAGCACTTACCGAGGGGTCAATCAACATTGATCAGTATATGTGGGTGCTCGGCACAAGACCACGTATATGGATGAACTCTCGTGCAGCATTCTACATGAAATATGCACCCAACATCAAAGAGTTTTACACGCACGTGCCCAAGTATGCTGTCAATGCGACCAACTTTAATTGTGGTCATATGGCAGTGCATTATGCCTGCGCAAAGCACAAGGCAGACGAGGTGCACTTGTATGGATTCGACACCATATTTGATTTCAACATGCGATCCATCACCGATGTGTACTTGTCATCAGACAGGAGCGACTCCAACAATTTCAGACTGCTAAACAACTGGCGACCTGTTTGGCGTGATATTTTTAGAGAATTTCCCAAGACCGAATTTGTGTTTCATCACAATCATGACTCATTCAAGATACCTAAACTTGACAACATGCGCGTGGAAGTGTATAATAAACCATTATCAAAAGCACAAGAGCGAAAAGATGAGTCAGATATCTCTGATGGAAGGGGAATGGAACAAACCCGTGTTTGAACATAACGAAAATATTTTACCCTACAAAGATCTAGAAACTACTGAAATTGATGGTCAACGAAGATATATAACACCGGAAGGTAACGCATACCCATCCGTTACCACTGTACTATCAATTTTATCGGAAGAATCTATTGCTAAATGGCGAGCAAGGGTTGGTGAGGATGAAGCTAATAAAATTTCTACACGTGCTTCTCGGCGAGGTACTGCAGTTCATGAGTTGGTCGAGAAGTATTTGGATAACTGCCCTGATTACCGCAATGGTTATATGCCTTCTACAATTGGTTCTTTCTTAACGATTAAGGGTGTATTAGATGAAAGAGTCGGTAAGATTTACGCGCAGGAATGTCCTCTTTACAGCAACCATTTACGTCTTGCTGGGCGTGTCGATTGTATTGCTGAATTTGACGGAAAGGTATCAGTCATTGACTTCAAAACCTCCAGAAAAGCAAAACGTCGAAACTACATCAAAAACTATTTCGCACAAGAAGCAGCATATTCAATCATGTGGGAAGAACGAACTGGTATGCCTATTGAACAACTCGTCACCATCATTGCTGTAGATGACATGTATGGTGGTGGTCCGGGACATCAGGTCTATGTGGAAAAGCGGGATGATCATACCAAACTCCTGATAGAGACCATAGATGAATATTCGAGACGAAACTAAAGATTTACACGATAAGGTAGATTCGACCCCTTTTGTTCAAACCATGATCGAAGGCAAACAATCTCCCTTTGATCGTGCACAATGGTTGATCGCACAGTATAAAATACTAGAACCCCTTGAATCTCACATTTCTCCCGAATATCAACGTCTTGATTCACTCAAGAACGATATTCTAGAATTGCCTATTATGTCGCCACCCCTACCCGCAATTGCCTATCAGAAGCACATACGTGCTCTCTCAGACCCTTCGCCTCATATCTACCTCAATTATATGGCACTTCTTTTTGGGGGACAGATACTCAAAAAACATTACCCCACCTCATCATCAGTGTATCAGTTTCCCGACATCACTCAAGCAAGATCATACTTTCGAACCTTCGTTCCGACCGATCTTTCGCCCGACTACATATCAGAAGTAAGAAAAGGATTTCAATTTCAACTCTCTATCATCAAAGAGATATCACAAAGGATACCATAATATGTGGGATGAATTCATACGACTATCAGAGTCGTTTTCTATATTATTTGAGGGACATTTCGGCAAAGCAACCAAAGTACCATTCCAAGAACACCCCGACCATACTAATCTAGTCTACACCTCAGATAAACTAGCACTAGGTCACATCTCTATCATTGACAAACGAGAAGAAAAGGGACTCTGGATGATGCACGTTGCAGCATATCCCGATCCAAACTATCTCATGCCAGTATTCGGGTATGACGTGGTTACCTCAAAAAAGAAAGTAACCGGTGTGTTCTTCGATGTTTCGCCCACACTTCATCCATCTAAAACAGAAAAATATTTCCAACAGATCACTAAACCATTCACACCAGAGAGAACACGTACTCTACCACCATGGGCAGAACAAATTTTCTCACCCCATATGATTGCAGCATCTATGCCAGATCAAAACCAGATCAAACAACTATCCTATCTTGGTAGAATCACATTGACTCACTGGATAGAAGAACTACAACAACTCGAAAAACACACAGAGTATTACCAACAAAAAGAATTTCTACACAAGTATTGTAAGAATCAGTTACAAAACACCAACTCAAAAAACGTCATGCTATCACTTGGATTAGATGAAGATTATGTTGACACATTCAAAAAATACCAATTCCCCTACTGAAGCATTTGTCTATCTCTGGTTTGATGCCAAAAATCGTATGTTCTATCTGGGAAAGCATAAAGGACATCCCGATGATAATTACACACATTCATCTCCCATAATGGAATCATTTACCAAAACCACTATTCCCTCCTATATGCATCGTAGAATACTTGCAACAGGTACAGATCAAGAGATGATTGATCTTGAGAATAAATTACTCGACAATCGTAAAGAAAAGTGCTGGGACAAATATTATAATGTCACAGTAGCATTTCCACCACCACCCATGTATGGTGAAGATAATCCAATGTGGAAAGGGGGAGTATCGAAAGACCCTGAACAGAACCGTGAACGTGCTCGTGAATATTTTAAAAATAATCCTGAAAAGGTACGTGCATCGAACCGTAAATGGTATGCTAATAATGCTGATAAGAAACGTGAATATCAAACTAAATATCGTGCTAAGAATGCTGAAAAGTTACGTGAATATCGTGCTAAGAATCGTGATAGGATACGTGAACAGCATCGTGAATATCAAACTAAATATCGTGCTAAGAATGCTGAAAAGTTACGTGAATACCACCGTGAATATTATGCTAAGAATGCTGAAAAGTTACGTGAACATGATCGTATACGATATGCTAAGAAGAAAGCAGCAGGCAATAGTGTAGATCTCACCCAATTTATGGAATAATGTGGGAAATTGTGGGTAAACAATATCTAAATAAACAAATATTATTAGGTGCAGAATTATGCGTAAAGTATTGTGGCAGATAGCAGGGTATATTTCTCTAGCATTCGCATACATTGGATTCATTACTCCCGGTATACCGTTCAGTATCTTCCTAGTGTTCTCTGCATATGCCTTCGCACAGTCTTCTCCTCGAATGCATGCATACATTATGAATCATAAACACTTTGGACCCTTCCTTACTAACTGGACTGAGAAAAGAATATTCCCCACTCGATTTAAGTATGCTATGATCATTGTGATGGCACTTAACTTAGGTGCGATATATCTGCTCACAGAAAATGTTATTGCAACATTCTGGTCTGGAATCTTCATGACATTAGTTGCTGTATGGGCATGGAGATATCCCGGTTCAGAAGAAGAATACCAAAAAAGACTTGACAGGTAACCCTATCTGTGGTACCCTTAAAGCTGTACTCAAGAGGGGAGAATATATGAATTTCAGGAATATAACGTATTCCAATATTTCATGTTTTTATGTATTGACTCATCCCCCCATCCATGCGATAATATGCATATTGAATGAGAGGAGAGATTAGATCCCAACTGAATCGAGATAGAAAAAACTGAATGCTACTGGAGTCTACGGACTAGAATTTAACTGAAAGCAACTGGAACTCGAACTGGAATCTCTCCCCAACCACTATAAGGAATGAAAATGTTAAAATTCGAAAATACAGCAGAAGTCGGTGACATGATTCGCGCATATGACTTCGAACCTGTTCCGGGTCGCCCTGAGTTCTATGTCACAGGACGTGTTACCGCAAAGGGTTCTATCTATGCTCCTTCTGGTCGATATATCTGCGATGGGTATACGATTGTTTGCCATACAGACATGGATGACGATCGTCGCCATGGTGAAACGATATTTGTACCCTTTCAATTGAGTCTGACTGACTTTGATACACGTATTGAGAACATCACAAGAGAGGTTGCGTAATGAAAACATTTTCTAGAAATGAAGTAGGTGGTGTGTATAAAGCACCTGTATATGATCACAGTGAATACGATACAGAATTCATGGAGAATCTGTGTGGTGGTGTGATCAGCATGCTGGGTTTGTTTGGACTCATGTTTGCATTAGTGCTAGTGCTATGACAATTAGGTTAAAGCAAGAGATCACAGTGTGGGACAAGTGTGACTACACTGTGCCTAATCACATATACATCACTGATGGTGGTAAGTTAGTGGGGTATATACCACATGGCACATATGTTGCACAGTATTTCAATGCACCATCGAAGCAATGGAGTGGTTCACGTAGAAAGTTCAAGGAGATCACATCTAAGAAACAGTTAGCACTGTACCAGATCTGACTTTTATATTTTTGCTTGGAGTCCCGTTTCCTTTGTCCTCAACTAGATGGAACCTTAACGGTATCGATATGGGACCCTATTTTAAAAATTTTTTTCTCAAGCAATTTTCCCCTAAATACCCCTTTTAGGAGAAATGTGTAATGTATGAGTATCGTTGCAAAGTTAAAAGAGTGGTTGATGGGGACACTGTGGATATTGATATTGACAATGGGTTTGATATTGTTCTTCCCGATCAGCGTGTCCGTCTTTACGGTATTGATACTCCTGAGTCACGTACCCGAGATAAGGTTGAAAAGCGGTATGGGAAAGCAGCAAAGGAGTATCTCCAAGGAATGTTAGGTAAAGATGCGACCCTTAAGACTCATAAGGATGCAAAGGGTAAGTTTGGTCGTATTCTTGGAGAATTCATTGTCTATGATGCAGAGAGTGATAGGTATTGTTCTGTGAATCAATTAATGATTGACAAGCACCTCGCAGTCGAGTATTATGGTCAGAGTAAGGATGATATTGAGAATGAACACATCAGAAACAGAGAGTTGCTTGAAGGCAAATACATCGATCACATTAAAGTGTGATTGGGATGGTAATTTTACAGTGATTGAACCTGATGGTACCCTAGTCTCTTATAAGAGAGAACAATGGGGTGAGGTTCAGAAGCACATGTCCACATTAATTAGACCCGCACAAGGAGACCCGAAGTAATGGAATTGTTTGGCGTTTTATTCTTTCTTGTATTTGGTATCGCAGGATGCGCATACCCTTTCATAGAAGAAAGGAATGTCCGTTTTAATAAGAGTGAGAAGATGTATTGTGATGGAGATAACACATGATAACCCGAAGTGATTTTAATGAGGATGCGTTTGATGCATTGTTTCGTAATGCGTTGATCGAGCAACTGGAGGATTTCGAGTCCACTATGGACGAAGATAGTATTGCTGATTCTAAAATAGTTGAAGCATTGAGGCGTGTAATTGCGTACAATAGTGTACCCGGAACCTATGAGGATGGAAAATATGACCTGTGAAGTAAGTTTGGTGGGTATGACCACCCCGAGTGCAAGTACTGGATGTAAAACTGCAAATGAGTTGATTGCTTATGCCGCAAGGGTGTCTAACCCGAGCAATCAGAACAACGAAAAGACAGCACCTAAGTTGCTACGTTATTTGATCAAAGAAGGTCACTGGTCTCCATTCGAGATGGTTTCAGTAACCATGGAGATTAAAACCACACGAGACATCAGCAGGCAGATCATTCGGCATCGGTCTTTTGCGTTTCAGGAGTTTAGTCAGCGATATGCGGTCAGTGAGGGGTTTAACACCTCACGAGAAGCACGTAAACAGCATCCTACGAACCGACAATTAAGTACCGTAGATGAGGACCCGGTTAAGCAGAAAAAGGCACAGGAGGTCTTCAATGAGATGCAGGCAGAGGTTGCGAAGGTGTCTAAGGATTACTACGAAATGGCACTCAATAGTGGCATCGCAAAGGAACAGGCACGAGCATTACTACCCGAGGGACTGACAGAGACAACCGTGTACATGAGCGGAACGCTACGGTCATGGATTCATTACTGCGAACTAAGACGCGGTCATGGAACACAGAAAGAACATATCGAGGTAGCAGATAGGTGCTGGGATATATTAGGAACACATTTCCCGGATGTGGTAAAAGCAGTGGAGATGTTAAATGAAGATTAAGATTACCAGTGGGTTTCGTAAGGGACGAAAAGGTACGGTAACAGAAAAGACTGATGATGGTGTGTTGGTGTTGCTGGATCGTAAACGAGACAAAAACTACAAGCATCACAAAACCGAATATTATGTGTTTGTTGAGGAAGGTTCGTATGAAGTTCGAAATCGGTAAAGAGTATGCCATTGGAAACAAGTACAAGAAAAGTGTACAAGAGTTTCAGTTTCTAAAGAAAGAGGGACCAGACAACGAGCAAGTGGTCATCGAGACTTGGTGGCGTAGTGGTGAGTGGTTGGTCACTCCGCAAGACGAAGACGAGTGTATGATTCTTCAGTGTGCGTATGATGATGAAGATGACCTCGAAGTTTGTTTCGAGGAGATCGAGTTTTGTTATACTGACGATGGAGTGTCTGAACACTTTGAGTTCTACGGTCCACTTAAGTTTGATGAAGACGAACAAGATAGAATTAAGGAGGGGTTTTATGATGAGGGTTTCTATTTTATGGAAACCGAAGGATTCATCGAACTAGACCCCGAAGTTTACATTCACGGTGGTATCAGAGCAGAGGAGCACGTTCGTGGGTAAAGAAATATTCGACTTTGGATTTACGGCAGTAACCGAAGAAGAGTTAGACGTTGTAACGGAATTACAAGGTCAAGCAGACACTGCATTGAAATATCAGACTCGACTAGAGAATCTGTACAATGCGATTCAACCGTTGTTGAATAACTTGAAAGCAAACCCAGAGAAAGATTACATCTATTGGCCAAATCGAATGGACAAGGTGGAAGAGTTCTCTGATGTACTTGATGCAATATACAGAGGTGAATGATGAGAGGAAGAACAGCAAAATTGATGCGAGCAGTTGGAAAGGGGTTGACAAAGAAAGACAAACGGCTCTATAATATGTTGAACAGTTACGAAAGGGAGATTCTTTCCACGATGTACAAAGAACTGATTATCAACAACGGTGACGTACTCAAAAAGCAACGCAGGCAACAGCGAAGCAACCCAATCATCAACGAGCAACATCCCGAGGGAAATAGAAAGACTCGTCGGTTCAATGCTGCGATGATGCAACGATCAACAAGGGACATGCGTATTGCTGCTGCTAGAAAATGAATATATTTTATCTGAATGAAGACCCAGAGGTATGTGCACAGCAACACAACGACAAACATGTTGTGAAAATGTGTATCGAATATGCGCAGTTGATGTCAACTGCTCATCGTGTTTTGGATGGTGAGTTGTGGTATGGCAAGACTGTCAATGGTCGTAGGATCGCACGATATTTCCTAGAAGACGGTGAGATGAATGAGGTGTTATACAAAGCATCTCATCTCAAGCATCCATCTAATCTATGGGTTCGTGATTCGGTGCAGCACTACGAGTGGTTGTACGATATGTGGACTGCGCTGTGTAACGAGTACAAGTATCGATATGGTCGGGTGCACGAATCGTTTCGCAAGTTGGAACTGTTCTTGATGCTACCACCAAAGAATATTCCTGATAAAGGATTCTATGAACCTCCACCTGCGATGTCTCAGTTTCCAGAGTGCATTGTTCCCCGAGACTCTATCAAGTCTTACAAGAACTACTACTGGAAAGCAAAACGAGATTTCAGTGTGTGGACTAAAAGACCCAAACCAGAGTGGTGGGTAGAGTATGAAATTTCGGCATAGTTTCATTGTTCCCAAAGAGCAATGCTCTGAGGTGAAAGGTGAAGGGGGTAACTGGCGACTAGAGTATGAGGAAGGCAAATTCTTAAGTTTCATTCACCTGCCAAAAACAGGTGGCATCTCAATCTGGGAATGGGTGCAAAACAACTTTCCTAATTGTAACTACTGGAAGTCACCTCACTGGTCTCACTCTAAAATGCAGAGACAGTATGCCGAGCAAGGAATGGACTTGGGATATACTTTTGGTATCATACGCAATCCGTATGATTGGACAGTAAGTCGCTGGGCACATTATCTCGGTTCGAGGAATCACACTCCGGAGTCGCTACCGTTTGAAACTTACTTAGAGTTAAGTCACGTGAGAGACAGTGAGGGATTAAACGAAGAACCGGGCAAAACACGCTACCATATAGAAGACTTCGAAGGGATGCTGAAAGGAGTGAACTATATAATTAGGTACGAGTATCTAGAAGAGGAGTTTGATTGGATACGCAACATAACAGGATGTTATGAAAAATTAAATAAAAAGAATGTCTCAAGATACAGAAGCAACTATCAAGCACACTACACAGATCGTTGCAAAAAGATTGTTGAGTCTTGTTATGCGGATACTATAGGTAGATTTAATTATGAGTGGTAAAGGCAGCAAACCGAGACCCTTAAACGTGTCTCAGAATGAGTTTGATAAACAATGGGATCTTATCTTTGGTGGTAAGAATATGAAACATCAACATGGACGCGGTATGATTACAGAAGAGATATCAAAGTACTTTTCTCCTAACGGAAAGAGAGAAGCAATTGTAGTTAAAACTGAAAAGGGATTCATGGTCGAACTGTACGAGAAAAGTCGTTACATTCGTACTGTCGATGTATCGGATCATAGTTTACCTTATGCAGAAGACACTGCAGAGAATTATGTTCTTGGTGTTATGTCATGAAACTTGTTATTGCAGGGAATGGTGCAGTCGGCAAGGCAGTCTCGGAATGTCTTAGAGATGATAGATTAGACATCTTCATTGATGATCCCGCAAAAGGATATAACTACTACCGCGATGAACAAATCGATCCAGTCGATGCTGTAGTTGTTTGTGTTGCGACTCCTATGAGAGATGACGGGTCTTGTAATACCGACAACGTCAACGATGTTTTTGACAAATATGGTGATACTAAGTACTTAATTAAGTCAGCAGTCGATCCGGTGTGGTTGGATAGAGAGTCAAAACGTAGACCCGGAAGTTTTACTTACTCTCCAGAGTTTTTAGGCAGTTCAAATATCAATCGAAACCCAACACAAGAGTTTTTAAAGCAAACTTTCGCAATTTACGGTGGCGATGACCCGAGATTTTGGGATGAACTCTTCAAACCCTTCTTATCTGACCTAAAAGAGGTGAAATACTGCACTTTACAGCAAGCAGCATTCGCAAAATATGTCGAAAATTGCTTTTTAGCAACAAAAGTCACGTTTTTTAACGAAATGTACAACATTTTCAATGAAATCGGGTTCGAAGGGTTCGATCAAATGGTCGATGCGATCACTTTGGACCCCAGAATCGGAAAATCACACACTCAGGTACCCGGACCAGACGGAAAATTCGGTTATGGAGGTCATTGCTTTCCAAAAGACGTTGCCGCACTGCGTTCGATATCGAAAAACACACCATTGTTGGATTCTGTTTCAGACATCAACGAGGAAATCCGCAGATGAAGGTGCTTTTGACAGGATCAAGCGGGTTCATAGGACGTAACTTTTTCAAACAGTACGTTGGTAAGTATGAATTCCGTTGTCTTGACCTGAAAGAAGATAATGACGATATTAGAAAGCATTGCTATGACCCTTCAATTGATGCCGTTGTGCATCTTGGTGCCTATGCTGGTGTTCGAAGATCGCATGAGATGCCAGAAGAGTTTTGGTCCATGAACGTCGATGGCACCAAACGCATCTTTGACGAGTACTTTGGTGTTCCTATTGTTTGGGCATCATCGTCTAGCATTTACGAATGGTGGTTGTCTCCTTATGCTACTACCAAAAAAGTCTGTGAGGAGATTGCCCCTACTAACACTCTAGGGTTGAGATTTCATACTGTCTATGGTGATGACTCAAGACCAGACATGCTTTATGATAGATTGCTCAAACGTGACGTAGAATATATCACAAACCACACTCGTGACTGGACACATGTATATGATGTTTGTAGTGCGATAGATCTGTGCCTCGATAAATTCGATGACATGCAACACTATCGTGCAATCGACGTTGGTAATGGAAATCCACATACCGTAAAAGAGTTAGCAGATCACCTGTGGCCAGATAACAACCTTCCAGTACGAGAGGTAACAGGAGAAAGAACAGATACTTGTGCTGATCCTACTATTCTCTTGAAGCACGGATGGAAACCAGAATATAATGTTCTCAAATCATGAATATACTTTCGTTCTGGGGAAGTCATAACTCTTCTATCTCAGTCTATAATGTTAAAACCAAGAAACTGACTGTAATCGAACTAGAAAAGATTATGCGTCAGAAACACTGGGGTTGGTATAGATCTCGTGAGGGTGACAAAGTAGCATTGTGGAAATGTCTTATCAATAAAGTGTTTCCGGACAACGGCATTGACAACAATTTTGAATGGGTTGTCACTACTAGCACCATTGCTCCTCAAGGATCTGCAATAACCGAAAAAGAACTCAAACGATACGGGGTTAACTACACAAACTACATGCCGCTAAATGGTCATCATCTTGCTCATTGTTATGGTGCTGCAGCATGTTTCCCCGGCGAGAAGGCAGTTATAGTTTCGTTGGATTATGGGGGAGATGATGGGCAAGGATCTATTCGGTTTCTGGACAGAAAGACCAAACCTTTGCTGCGAACTGATGAATACGCAAAACTAAAAATTAATAATCTACTATTTGAGTATAATCTCGGGGTTGCGGTTAGTTTAGGTTCTATTAGCAGAAACACCCCTTGGTTTTTCGATATTGCGGGTAAAGTGATGGGAGCATCTGCCTTTGGTAATGTAAACAACATGGCATATCAATCTCATCCTTTGAGACGATCAAGGATAGTGAAAGAGAACTATTTTAAACTCAAGCAAGATCTTGTTTATAATTCTTTGTTGGTAGATAAGAACTGGACTCAAATGATAAACGGTTTGCCCGACTTATCTTTTCAAGATCAGTGTGACATATCATTGAAGTGCCAACACAACTTCGAAAATATATTCGAAGACCTCTTGAAAAAGGATGGTGTTTTTGGTATACTTAACAAGTACGATAATAATTTAATACTTACTGGAGGTAGTGCGTTAAACATTGTCAACAACCAAAGACTGCAGAAGAAATACGGTTGTAAAATCTTCGTACCGCCAAATCCAAACGACATAGGAATTTCCTTTGGTGTTCTTGCTCGTTTCCTTTACGAAAATAAACTTATTTCTAACGATACTGTCTTAGACCCAACATACAGCGGAATCTATCCAACAGACTACATGACGAAAACAATGCGCATGGCAGACGATAAGATTATCGACTCTAACTTCTCTATAGAATTAGGTAACTATGTTCGAATGTATAAAGGGTTCGAAAAAAGAGGTGATGCAGATTCGGTAGTTCGTCATCTAAAGGGTGGTGCTGTCATAGGCATGATTCAAGGGAGATCTGAGGTAGGGTTGAGGTCATTGGGTGCTAGATCAATTCTTGCTGATGCTTCTATTGAAGGCATAAAAGACAAAGTCAACAAAATTAAAAATCGAGAATTGTATAGACCCTTTGCACCAATGTGTGCTATCGAGAATGCAGAAAAGTTTTTCGACTCGCCGCACTATGACAATCTATATCATATGAATATCAACGTTGATGTTAGGGAGGAGTATAGAGAAGAGTATAAAGCAATTACACATGTTGACAATACTGCTAGACTACAGGTTGTAGACAAAACCTTCCCGGAGATGCATAATATATTACTAAAACATAATGGTGTACTGCTGAATACATCATTGAATGTATCTGGTGATCCTATTATGAACAGATTCGTTGATGGGTTTAAATTGTTGGAAACCTCGACGCTAGACTTTCTTGTCATTTACGATCATGTGAAAGATGAGTATGTATTTTTTAACAAACGATTAAAACACGGATGGTAAAATGCCTAGAGCAAAAAAAGCAAAGTTTGTCCCGAAAAAGAAAAAGACATTAGTAGCAGAACCTAAGTGGGAACAACTGAGAAAAGCAAAATCAGAAGAAGAACGATATAAAGCATTTATCACTTCTTCTGAATTTGTACATTTCGAAGTTGCTGATCGAGAACAACTGCATTGGTTGAAAAAATGGATTCGTGA
>Ga0181552_10002591_pt1 | contig 13160 bp, 13 predicted proteins | sample 011ome_18_FD_130583 | JGI IMG/M metagenome (GOLD analysis project Ga0181552, IMG submission 130583) | Coastal salt marsh microbial communities from the Groves Creek Marsh, Skidaway Island, Georgia - 011501BT metaG (megahit assembly) | ecosystem: Environmental > Aquatic > Marine > Intertidal...
GCTGCGGGGCATAAAAAAATACCTCTGCTAAAGTTCTTTATGAAAAAGGAATTGCAATGGATACCAATTATTTATTTAGTCCATAAAACAGTAGATATGCCATTTTTAAATAGGCATTCGAAAGCTCAAATTCTGGCAAATCCAGAATTAAAGAGAGTTGATTATGAAAATGCAAAGAAAGCTGCAAAAAGATTTGCTAGAAATCCCTCTACAGCATTTAGCTTTGCTGAAGGAACTAGGTTCACTTCCGAAAAGCATTCTGCACAGGAATCCCCCTACTCTAATTTACTAAAACCAAAAGTAGGAGCTCTGGCGATTGCATTATCAGGAATGCCTCAAGTCAATACTTTGGTTGATTTTACAGTCATGTATTCATCTGAAAAAAGATCAACATGGGATTTCCTCTGCGGCGAATTAAGCAAAGCAAAAGTAGTGGCAAAGACATATGCTTTGCCTAAAAATCTTAAAAATAGATCTTTTGAAGAAGAAGATGATTACAGGAAAAGCTTCCAAAAATTCGTTGATGCAATCTGGTTAGAAAAACAACAAACGATTAAAGATTTAAAGTTCTAGCTTTTTATTAGCGACCAACCAGCCGTTTTGATCAATGTAAATCCATTTTCCAGAAGTCATAACCACGCTTCCAAATGAAATTAAAACATCTTCAAAGCCATGATTTTTTTTATTTGTTTTTTGGGCAACCACCCCCTTAGCAAAGATGCCTATCGGAAGATTCTTCAGCTCCTCAACATCTCTAACACGACCATTAACAACAATACCTGCCCAATTATTTTTTACTGCAGATTCAGCAATTTGATCACCAACCATAGAAGCATGAGAAACCCCTGAAGCATCAATGACTAAAACTTTATTCTCTCCCTCAGATGCAAGAATCTTCTTAACCATGGAGTTGTCATCAGAGCACGAAACGGTATAAATTTCTCCTTCAAGGTTTTGAATTCCCCCATATGAATTTAATGTAATTCTGCCAATCTGAATTTGATCAGAATTAGAATCGCTTAAATCCGGAAGATTGTTCATTTTTTATAATTTAATATTTCATCAATTGCAGACTGTGCTTTAGCTCTTCTTGGATTGCTCTCTAATGATTCCCATGAGATTTTTTGATCAGCTTGCAAAGACCTAAGATTTCCAAAAGTTTCACCATCATTTTCTTCTAAAAACTGCAGTCCTTCAAGAGCTGCTGACCTATCATTACATACAAGTAATATATTACAGCCAGCCTGAAAAGCCTTTTGTATTTTTTGAGATATACTACCTTCAGCTTCTGTGCCCTTCATAGATAAATCGTCACTAAAAATAATTCCTTGAAAATTTATTTTTTTTCTAAGAATTTCTGAAATCCAGTACTTTGAAAAAGTTACTATATTTGAGTCTATGGAGGGGAATAAAATATGTGCAGTCATTATACCTCCAAGTTTTTCTTTTAGAATTTGAAAAGGAAGCAAGTCATGTGTTTCAAGCTCTTCAAATTTCCTGCAATCTTTAACATTCTGAATATGGCTATCTTCAAAAATTCCTCCGTGGCCTGGAAAATGTTTCCCAACTGCCTGCATGCCTGCTTCATTCATGCCATTAATAAAAAGATCAGCCATTTTAATCACTAACTCGGGCGAATCGCCAAATGATCTATGACCAATAATTGAGCTTGTTTTAAGATCAAGGTCAAGAACTGGAGCAAAACTAATATCAAGACCAGCAGCTAAAACTTCAGATGCCATCAACCAACCAATTTCTTGAACTATATTAATTTTAGAAAAATTATTTTGAGAACAATATTCACTTATTTCATGCATTGAAGGAATCTTTGTAAAGCCATCTTTAAGTCTTTGCACGCGACCTCCCTCTTGATCAACTGCAATTAAGAGATCAGGATTTACAGACCTTATTTCACCGCATAATTTTTGAACTTGAGATCTTGATTCAATATTTCTTGAGAATAATATTATTCCTGCTAAGTAGGGGTTTGAAAGAAAATTTAATTCCTCCCTTGAGAGAGATGTGCCCTCTAAATCTAAAATTAATTTCCTTAAAGAGTATTTTTTTACCATCTTAAAATATCAAACAACCAAAGAAAGAGTTCACTATTAATAATAAAAATTAATTAAAATAATCTTGCACTGTTTTAGCTACTGTAAATTTATCAACACCAAGCCAAATCGGCAATCTTACTAATCTACCCGCAATATCATCAGTGATAGAGATATTATTAGAACGCCCCATTTTTTTTCCTAATTTAGAACTATGCAGAGGAATATAGTGAAAAACACAATTGACTCCTTTTGATTTCATAAATTTAATAAAGTCATCTCTTTGATTTTCATCGCTCAACAGAAGATAGTAAATATGAGCATTGTGATAACTATGACTGGGGATAAATGGTCTTACCAATTTATTTTTTTTCTCAAGACTAAAAAAACTCTTGTGATAAAAATCCCATATTTCTTTCCTTCTTTTAGTAATTGAATCTGCTTCTTGAAGTTGTGCCCATAAAAATGCAGCTGTAAGCTCACCAGGAAGATAAGACGAGCCAATATCAACCCAAGTATATTTGGATACTTCTCCCCTCATAAAGTCTGATCTATTTGTTCCCTTTTCTCTGATAATCTCTGCTCTTTGAATAAATTTTTTATTATTCAAAAGTATGGATCCACCCTCTCCGGAAATAATATTCTTTGTTTCATGAAAACTAAGGCATCCAATGTCGCCAATTGAACCAAGTTGCCTGCCCTTGTAGGATGAGAGGATGCCTTGAGCAGCATCCTCTATCACCAGCAAATTATATTTTTGAGCAATTTTCATAATTACATCCATTTCACATGGAACACCAGCATAATGAACTGGAACTATGGCTTTAGTTTTTGGGGTGATTGCATCTTCTATTAAGCTTTCATCAATATTTAATGTGTCTGGGCGAACATCAACAAAAACAGGGATTGCTCCTCTAATAACAAATGCATTTGCCGTCGATACAAATGTAAATGATGGCATGATAACTTCATCACCTTCTTTAATATCAGCGAGAATTGCAGCCATTTCAAGGGCTGCTGTGCATGAATGGGTGAGAAATGCTTTATGACATGAAATTTTATTTTCAAGCCATTTGCTACACTTATTTGTGAAGATACCATCCCCTGCAAGCTGATTATTGTTTGCTGCCTCTTGAATAAAGATTATCTCTTGACTGGTCAAATACGGAGAATTGAAGCCTATAATTTTTTGCGATAATTCCATTTTGGTTAATGTTTGGTTTGCGAAAAAATAAAAAATTTCATTGCAAAAAAAAGGAAAATGGCTATAAACAACATGGCAATAAATTGAATAAATTGATGCTGGAAGCCAAGATAATCAACAAACACTTTTAAAATAATTACATTGATTAAATACCCTAAGAAGTGAACGAAAACAAATTTTAAAGCTGGCAGACTATTTTTATGGGTAGCTTGGAATGTATATTTTTTATTACCAAAAAAACTCAATGTGGCCCCGAAAGGATACAATATTGAAATCGCAAGTACTGGACTCATTCCAAGATATGTAACTAAAATATACATAAGGTATCCTAGAAGATTTTGTGCTACTCCGACCATACTGTAGCTTGTTATTTGTGAAATTATAGTTGTCAATGAATTCAATTCCAAATGGCTAAACCAAGTCCAGTTTTGCCAAAATTGTTTCCATTATAAAGCATAAATTTTGAGTCTTTATGTTTAAAGACATATGGGTATTCTATTGATTGAGAATCCCAGCCGGTAGCAGACACATCAATACCTGATAAATTATCTTGTCTTTCCCAATGAATGCCATCACTAGACTCAGCATACCCAATTTTATATGAGGTGCCTCTATACGAAAACCACATTTTCCACTTTCCGCAATCGAATATGACGGAGGGTCTAGAAATAGCCACTTCATCATCATTCTTAAAATCTATAGCAATAATGCCTTCTCTGTTCCAATTAATGCCATCAGAAGATTCAGCATATTTAATATGGTATTTATGAATTACGTCATCTTGTCTTTTAAACCATTCGGTGCAAGATAAGTACCACATTCGCCACTTATCCTTACAAGGAATAACACAGCAACTTCCTGACATAAACGGATCAACATCTGACAAATTGATTATTGGTGCATTAGAGACTTTTTGAAAATTTCCATCTTCATTTTTTTGCGCCAAACCAATTGCATTTCTGAATGGAACTGTAATGCCTAGATTCCATCCTATGTAATATAAATAATTTGTATTATTTATATTTACTAGCCATGATGCCATGGCGCCACTATCGTCAAATGATCCTAAGTCACCTGGAGAAAGAACAGGATTAGAAGATATTTCTAGTATCTCCTTGGGGTTATTTATGTCAATTAAAATATAGTTACAAAAACTCCTTTGATTTATATCTCTGGAACTAAAATAAACTTTAAAAATATCTTCTGAAATGTGCTCTGCAATAGGAACAGATGCATGGGTTACCATCGAATAAGAATGATTATTAGGTACAAAAATTCTACCTAATTTCTTCCAACAATTTTTAAATCTTTTTGAGCTCATCAGTAGAAAAAATTGAGTTAGTTGAATTAGATTTAATCACCAAGTGAGACTCAACATTTGAATTAACCAACGCTCCCGCTCCAATAACACAACCTTCTCCAATAGAAATATTATTTATTAACGTTGCATTAACCCCTAGGAAGCTCTGAGAACCAATATGAACTCCACCAGAGACAACTACATGAGACGCCATGAATACATGGTCACAAATTTCTGAGTGATGGCCGATATGATTTCCACTCCATAAAGTAACGTTATTTCCAATTGAGACAAATGGTTGAATGGTATTATTTTCAAGAATAAAACAATTATCCCCTATGCTCATATCATTAAGAATTGTTGCCCGAGAACTAATATAACTTGCTAATTTATATCCCTTTTCTCTTGCAGCAAAATATTTCTTTTTTCTAATTGAGTTTACTTCTGAATAGCTTAAAGCAATGAACATCTCATAATCTTCCGGGGGAAAGCTTGCTTGAATTTCTTCAAAAGCTATAACTGGAAGTTCAAAAAAATCTTCAGACTCAATATATTCTTTATCTACTGAAAAGGCTTGGACAGAATATTCTGAATCTGAACTAAAATAGTAATATGCGAGCTCAGCTATTTGCCCAGTTCCGAATATTATTAATTTTTTTTTATTCATTCTTTTATAACTAATATAGTAAATTCATATAAATCATAATCATGTATTAGTGTTATCCTCTTAGAGAAGGAATTTTTACAATAATCAAAAAAAAATAACGGATCAGCATAATAAAGATCATTTCTTTTTTTAGACTGATCAGAATATGAAGTTAGGCAATTAAATGAAAAGCCCTTCGAGCTCAAAGAGTTAATTTTGTTAAGTATGCTTAATGTATATTCTCTCCATCTGCTACTATCATTGTCTAACTTAACATTGAAAACCCCGCTGGCAATAACATAATCTACCATGGGAATATTTTCTATAGACGATGAAAAAGAACAATCTGAAGTATCAGGAATTCTTTCTCTTGATGCTTTAATCATTTCAGATGACAAATCAAATCCATAATATTTGAAGTTTTTGAATTTTTTAGATAAGAAGTCAAGATATGCGGCATAGCCACAACCATAATCTAATAACGAAAAAGTGGACCTATCTTTAATTACTTTTGATAGCTCTTTAAACCTTAGAACTTGACTCTCTTCTCCATTCCAATCAACTCCTTGAGGAGAATTCCCATGCGTTAAAATTTTATTTGAATAGTAATTTGTAATATCTTTATCAATTTTTTTGTGATCACTCATTTCAATTTATTTTTTTTAATACTTTCAAAATTAATAGTCTCTTTAATAATTGTGAATGGTCTCTGCTTTACTTCAGAAAAAATTTTAGAAATATAAATTCCTACTATGCCTTGCATAGAAATCATTACTCCTGAGAGCAGCCAAATAGAAGCAACTATAGAGGTATAACCATCTGGAGGGGTAGAAAAAAAATAAATAAAAAGTAACCATGAGATAAAAATAATTGCGGTTAGTGTCACGCCCACTCCAATGTAAAAAATATATAGTAGAGGTTTGCTGCTAAAGGAGGTGATTGCGTTTACTGATTCAGACAATTTCTTTCTAAATGAGTAAGTTGATGGAGAGGTAGATAATTTTATTACCTCGGTGCTAACTTGTTTAAATCCAGTAATAGACCATAGGCCTCCGATATTTAATTCCCTTTCCTGATGCAATGTCAGTGCATCTACATATCTTTTTGTCATTAGTCTTGCGGTAGTTATATTAGGGGGTTGGCTAATTATTGTAAAAGCACTCAAAATTTTGTAATAAATAAAACCTGTAATTTTTTCAAAGAAATTCCCTTTTCGGTTGTTCTGAACTCCGAACACGACATCAGCATCTTCATCAATCATGATTTTTTTAAATTTTGATAGCCAACCAACATCTTCCTCTAAATCACAATCAATTAAAAAAATATAGTCGCCACTTGCATGAGCAAGACCTGTCATCATTGCTTTGTGATGACCAAAATTTCGTGATAAATCTATGATTTTAATTCTTGAGTCTTTTTTAGCTAGCTCAATTGCAACCATTAAACTATCATCGGGAGACCCATCATTAACAAAAATAATCTCATAGTCATCCTCCGCAAAATCTTTGGCTGCAAGCGATGCACTCTTAAAAAAAGGTTCAAGATATGGGGAAGAGCTAAATAATGTTGTAATAATAGATAATTTCATTTCAAAATCTATCTTAACTACTATTGAACTTGTGTGCATTAAATAAGTAGTCTTTCGAGCTAGCTCCGCAATTAAATAATAGGTCTAGAATGCTTACACCACGTTCAAATTCACCCCAAAGCTGGGGATACGGCTTGTAGTGATCATAATTGAACCATTCTACTTTAATATCATTAGCCTCAAATTTTTTTATATCAAGATATTCTTTAGCAGAAGGACCAGATACATATGAAGAAGCGCCAGTTTCTATGCATATATTTAATAATTTGTCAGACTTATCTCCTATTAATTTATAGGAATTTGAACCTGATATAGTTGTTTGAATGCTGAGGTATTTACATATAGCAATTAACAAGTTTGTATTAAGTTCGGATAAGTTGGAATAATTAAATTGATAAAATGGTTCAATCAACAAAGAAATTTCATCAAAAAAGGGAGCTCTCGCATAATTAAGTGTTATCGCCTTCCAGTGTTCTTGTTGCCACTTAATTCCATCAATTCTTGTATCAAAAATAGATTGAAGATATTTGCCCTTAGATAGAACGGGAACAGTTATCCATTGCTTTCCTTGAGGTGTTTTAATAAGATTTCGATTTCGCCAATCTCTTTTTGTAAATTGCATAGAATCATAAATAATAAAGTGATCTACGGAAGCAATTAAGTCAAAATAACCTATCCACGGAATATAGCTTGACTGAACAATGGCAACTTTTTTCATAAATAAAAATTCTTTAGCTCATCCCAGATAGCATACCCACTCTTATAGATAGAATTAAAATGCCAGCTAAGCATGGAATTGAAAATATAAATCCAATAGCTGGAGAGCCAAAATACCTATAAAGACTATGCATTGCATAAGTTATCCCTACGGCAAATAGAGCAGAAAAGATAAAAGAGTATCCCATTAAATGAACTGACAATGATTGTTGAAAAACTCCAATGAAGAACGCTAATGAAAAAATTAATGGAAGGAAGACTTTTTTCGCTAACGAAGAACTTCTGATTAAAAAGTATATTCCGATAATAGAAATTACAGAAATTATTGCCATGCCAACTATCGAAAAAACACAATTATAAATTGCTATTTTCATCATTGTTTCAGCCGAAAATCCTTCCATGCTAAACCCTTGAAAACATTGAGTTAACCTGCTGCCACCAAGAAACTGCAAAGATCCTATTAATCCACCATTATGAATATCATTTCCAGTTATCCCAACTCTATAGAACAGGGAGCTACCTCCTGTAAATTGTATGTATTGGCTAGCAATTATTTTAACCAAGATAACTAGAATTACTGATGATGCTAATGCAGTAATTATTTTTAAGCTTTGATCAAACCTGGATATATTTGGAGGGAAGAATTTATAAAAATTCTCAGCGCCTTTTAAAAATAAGGGCGTGAGAATTAGAAGAGTATAAAAAATTATTAGTAAAAGCCCCCATTGCATACTTGATAGACTCGCAAGAGCAAAGGAAGCGTAACCAAGTCTAAATTTTTTTAAATGAAATGCATATATTCCAAGCAAAAAAAACATTAGAAAAATAGGCTCCCACCAACCGCTAAGAAATATTTTGTATGTCCAAGGAGACAATGCAAACAGAGAAAAACAGGCGATCCCAATAAGATATATCGGAAGGTTTGAAGAATCTTTAGATAATGATTTAATCATTAATTCTGCGACAAAAATCCCACATACCAAAATGACAAATTTATCAAATAAAGGCCCAAAGAAAAGTAAAAATTCTTTTCCTCCAATATAATTCATAAATATGTAGGGAGATAGGCTGATACCATGCATGGTGCCATAAAACCCCTCAACATTAGAGTCTTCTAAAACACAGTCATCACAAAGAGACCACACCGTATATCCAAAATTTTCTAAACCAGATAATCTCAAAAATTCAACAGCATTAAAAACACGCTCAGCGTGAAAGTCCATCCAGGAGATGCCAAGAGGTGCATGTGCATTCATAAAGAATAAATATGCTGCAAAAACTGCGCAATAAGATGACGCTCGAAAAAATAATTTCATATGCTGTTATTGTAACAATTTAAAATGTACAAGATGAGATCTAAGCATCCTCATTATTTTGCTTCAATGAAGTAATTAATGCTTTCGTTACCTGAGGATCACCTGAAAAAATTGAGGGCGCTATTCTTGAAGCAATAGAACCATATCGATCAAAAATAATATTTGAAACTTCATCTGGGGTTCCAGTCACTGCGATGCTCTCTAAGATTTCATCTTTAATGAGACCTGGAATATCTTGCCATAACCCTTTTTTAGTTAGGCTGTTGAGCTCTGGCTGAATGCTTTCCCAACCATGCTGCTCTAAAACTAGTTTATAAGCTGGAGTAGATCCATAAAAACCAATCTGCGCCTTACAAGCATCCCTTGCTTTAGCAATTTCTTCATCATTAGTTCCCATTGCAACCATTACACCTACTGAAATATCAAATTCTTTTGCTTGCGATAATTCAAGACCTTTTTTTACTGATGGCAATGTAATGTTCTCTAAAAACTTAGTTGTATGAAAAGGATGCACAATAAACCCATCGCCAGATTCAGCTGCAGCTTGAGTCATCAATGGGCCCACGCCTGCGACATATATTTTTGGAAGACCAAATGGGTTTTCTCCCGGATTAAAAAAAGGGGTCATCAATGTATGCTTATAAAATTCGCCTCTGAAATCTAGATCTTTGCCTTCGTGCCAGCATCCCCATATGGCCTTAATGGCATTGACCATTTCTTTCATGCGTTTTGCAGGTGAAGACCAAGGCATGGAGTATCTCTTCTCAATATGAGGTTTTATTTGAGAACCCAAACCAAGAGTGAACCTCCCCTTGGACATCAATTGCAGATCATATCCTAAATTAGCTAAAGTCATGGGATTTCTAGAAAATGCTACAGCTATTGAGGTTGAAAGCTCTAATTTTTTTGTTGCAAGAGCAGCAGAAGCAAGGGGTAGAAATGGTTCATGAGGGCCCTCAAAAGTATATGCTCCATCGTATCCAAGATCCTCAAGGTTTTTGCTAATAATTGCGGCTTCTGAAGGATCTCGAGTAATCATCGAGCAATCAATTTTAATTTTTTTCATATTAAGTTATGTTTTTCAGCTTGAATGATTATGCTAGATGTATTCCATTTTGTGTATCCCAAGTAGTAATATAGCTATATATTTATTACCAATTAGGAAAAAATAATGAACTCAAAAATATGTGAACTTCTTGATATTGAATTCCCTCTAGTTGCTTTCACCCATTGCAGAGATGTGGTGGTAGCAGTATCAAAGGCGGGTGGATGTGGTGTATTAGGAGCAGTAGGAATGACTCCCGAACAGTTAGAAGAAGAGCTTAAATGGATCGACGATCATATTGATGGGCTCCCATATGGGGTAGATGTGTTAATACCAAATAAAATGGCTGATAAAGATAAAAAATTTGATGCTGAAAAATTAACCTCAATGATACCCCAAGAATATGCAGATTTTAGAGCAGATATTCTTGAGAAACATGATATTGAAGCTGGCGAATTGCGAACCATCAAAACAGCAGCAACTTACATGGCTGAAAACACTAAAGCAGATGGTGCCAAAGCTTTACTAGATGTTGCATTTAGCCATCCTATAAAAATAATAGCAAATGCTTTAGGTGTCCCACCTGATTGGATGGTTCAAATGGGAAAAGAGAATGATGTAAAGGTTGCTGCTCTTCTCGGTACAGCGCAACACGCCATAAATCAAGTAAAAGCAGGTGTTGATATTTTGGTTGTTTCAGGCACAGAAGCTGGTGGTCATTGTGGAAGTGTTTCAACCATGGTGTTAATTCCAGAGGTTCATGAGGCAATCCAGCCATATGGTGATGTTCCAATCTTGGCTGCTGGTGGAATTGCAACTGGAAGGCAAATGGCAGCTGCAATGAGCATGGGAGCATCGGGTGCTTGGTGTGGCTCTGTATGGTTAACAACAGCTGAATCTGAAGTTCCGCCAGTAATTAAAGAGAAAATGGTGGCCGCAACTTCAAGTCAAACAACTAGATCAAGAAGTAGAACAGGAAAACATTCAAGACAACTGGTATCAGAATGGACAAAGGCTTGGGAAGCAGATGGAGCTCCTGAACCACTACCTTTACCCTTGCAACCTATGGTGGCTGAACCAGCTTTGGCAAAAGTTAATAAATTAGCAGAAGGCGGGCATGAAGGCGCAAAAGAACTTTCGACTTACTGGGTGGGTCAAGGCGTCGGATTAATGAATCAGACAATCTCAGCAAGCGATGTTGTGCAAGAATTTAAAAAGGATTTTATTGAAGCCTATGAAAGATTAGCGAATTTTGTTGGCGATTAATTATTCAGGTTCAGCATATCGAATAGATACAGCTCTTTTAAATCCATCTCTTTCAAAAAGCATATCAGTCCAACGCTTGATATTGGGTTTAAATGCTTCCTCTATTTGAAGGGTCTTAGCTAAATAAATTGCATAGCTAACGCATATATCTGCAATAGTAAATCTCTCTGAGCACAAATATTCTCTTGATTCCAAAGATTGCTCTAGTAGTTTTAATCTAGCTACAAACCATCTTCTGTATCCTTCTGCAGCCTCATCAGCAACACCTATCTCTTGGAAGGTGTATCTTAAAACAACTGTTTGAGGGAAGGTTAAAGTAGCATCAGAGTGAGCAAGCCAATTTAAATAATGATGATAATCAGCCTCATCACTATTAACTCTCAAGTCAGTAGGACCATATTTTTCAACTAGGTATTGGCACATAGCAACTGATTCTGTCATTTCTACTTCACCATCAATTAAATATGGAATGGTGCCAAGAATATTTACATCCATGTATTCCTTATGTAAAAACCTAGGCGGAAAGGGCATCATCTCAGATTCATAACCCACTCCCATCTCCTCTGCAGTCCACATAGGTCTAAGACCTCTTGAATCATTGCAACTATAAATTTTGATGCTCATTATTTTGCCCTCAAAAAGAAAAACTACAATTTTTAAAATTAATTTCAAAAATGGTAATTATTTGTATATTATATTACCACTCAATTTTTTAAATAGAAATGCTTAGAAAAAATATAGCTCCCGAAATTAAAACAAATATTGACATTAATTCTGATGAATTTATTCACAACAAAAATGTGATGTTAAAGAAAATAAATTTTCTTGATGAACTTTTAGACAAGGCTGAATTGGGAGGCGGTGCCTATCATCACGAAAGATTAGCAAAGCGAGGCAAAATGCCTGTAAGGGAAAGGGTCTTTAATTTGCTTGATCCTGATACACCCTTCCTCGAAATTGCTCCATTTGCGGCCTATGGAACAGACTTTACTGTAGGAGGCGGATGTGTTGCTGGAATTGGAATTGTTGCTGGTACTGAATGTGTAATCTTTGCTAACGATCCTTCAGTTTTAGCTGGTGCTATGACGGTTTATGTTGGAGAAAAATGGAACAGGGCAATGGAAATCGCTAGAGATAACCGTCTTCCGTATATTAATTTTGTTGAATCTGCAGGAGGAGATCTTCGAATGGGTACCGGCAAGAAAGGAGATCAACCTCCAATAGCACCCACCATAGGTCATACTCATTTTGCAGCAACTGGAAGATATTTTTATGATCTAACAGAACTTTCTAAAATGCGTATCCCAGTCATATCAATTGTTTTCGGCTCATCAACTGCCGGTGGCGCTTATCAACCAGGCATGTCTGATTACAATATCTTTGTTAAAGATCAGGCCAAAGTATTTCTTGCAGGACCTCCTTTAGTCAAAATGGCGACTGGTGAAGTATCAGATGATGAGACCTTAGGTGGTGCAAAGATGCATTCCGAAGTTTCAGGCCTTTCAGATTTTTTAGCTGAAGATGAAATGGATGCTTTGAGATTATGTAGAAATGTTGTCTCACATTTACACTGGGTAAAAGAAGGTCCCTCTCCCCTCCCCGATGCTGACAGCCCGAGTTTATCTCAAGAAGAATTATTAGGTCTTGTTGATGAAGAACTCAAAAGCCCGCTTGATATAAGGGAAGTGATTGGTCGAATTGTAGATGGGTCAAGGTTTGAAGAGTATAAGCCGCTATATGGCAAGACTATGATTTGTGGATGGTCAATGCTACATGGATATCCAGTAGGCATATTAGGAAATAATGGGCCCATTTACCCAGAAAGTGCTGAAAAAGCTGCAACCTTTATCCAATTATGTAATAAACGAAACATTCCATTAATTTTTCTTCAAAATGTCACAGGTTTTTTGGTAGGAAAGGATTTCGAGAGACAAGCTATTATCAAAAAAGGATCTCAGCTTATTAATGCAGTGTCTAACTCTAATGTTCCTCATATCACAATTATTATTGGGGCATCATTTGGGGCA
>Ga0181552_10002593_pt1 | contig 13154 bp, 11 predicted proteins | sample 011ome_18_FD_130583 | JGI IMG/M metagenome (GOLD analysis project Ga0181552, IMG submission 130583) | Coastal salt marsh microbial communities from the Groves Creek Marsh, Skidaway Island, Georgia - 011501BT metaG (megahit assembly) | ecosystem: Environmental > Aquatic > Marine > Intertidal...
AAGATGAGCTTGACCGCCCCGCTCCCAATACCAATACCTGCTTCATTCCGTTCAATTCATTCTAGTTGTGGCCCAAATGTAATCATGCGGCCGAGGTTGGCATGAAATTGGCTCAAAACGTTCCCGTTGACATGAACGTTGACATTAACTTGCGCCTTGCTAATCCGACCATGTTTACGCTACGCCAATTCCTTCTTCTCAGTTCTTTAGCCTGTCTCATCGCCATGAGCAGTTGCTCCGGTTCGAAGGCCTATGTCAAACGGGGAATCAAGATGGAAGAAGTCGGCATGATGGATCAAGCGGCTAATTTCTTTTACACGGCCGTCCTCAAAAACCCAATGAATACCGATGCTTTGGCAGGTCTGCAGCGTGCCGGTCAGTGGGTCTTGAACGACCGCCTGCGCGCATTTGACGAGGCACGCATGGTGAAAGACCGCGCCCGCGCCGTGGCGGCCTATGAAGAAGCCGAGGCGTATTACGCCAAAATCGAGAAGCTCGGTATACGCTTACTGTTCATGGAGAGTGCGCGCACCGCCTACGAACAAGTCAAAAACGCCCACCTCGATGACCTTTACGCTACAGGCTTAAAAGCACTCGAAACGGAAAACTTTGAGGAAGCGCTCGCCCAGTTTGAGGAGGTAAAGCGACTGCAAGCAGACTATGAAGATGCAAGTCATTTGGCAGATGTGGCCTATTGCGAACCGCGCTACCGAACGGCCGTTGCAGCGATGGATGCCGCACAATGGCGCACCGCGTTCGATGCACTTCAGGCAGTCGTGGAGCGCGACGCAGGTTTCAAAGATGCGGTCGAATTGAAAGCCGATGCCTTGGAAAAGGGGCGCTTTGCGATCGCGCTGGTTGGTTTTGAAAACGGGTCCAACCGGTCGGGCATGGAAACCAAACTTCGTTCGTTCGTCCAGCAGTCCGTAGCAGAAAGCCAAGACCCATTTTTGGTGTTGGTCGATCGCGAAAACCAAGCACTCATCTTACAAGAGCAGCAGCTTGCGCTTAGCGGCGTGTTGGACGGGAACACTTCCGTCGAGGTGGGCAGCATGCTCGGAGCCAAGGCCATCCTCAAAGGCACCGTCATTTCATGTGATGTGCGAACCTCGAGTTTACAGAAAAGAGACATCACGGGGTTCGAGAGCTACCTGGTGGAAAAAGTGAACGAGGAAGGAAAAAAAGTCTATGACACCAAATACCGTAATGTGGTTTACCAATCGTATTCAAGGAGCCGAGCGGTAGATCTGACCATTCAAATTCAGTTGATTTCTCTGGAAACCGGCAAAACGGAAATGTCCGAAATTCTCACGCGGAGCAACCGGGACAATATCGAATACGTGCGTTACAGTGGGAACGCCAAAAACCTGTACCCGGCCTCGACCAGCGGAAACGTGAACCGTGCCGGTCGTCGAGCGCTTATGGATAAAATGCAAGGTCGCACGGAGTTGAATTCCGAATCGAGCATGGTGGATGCCTTGGTCGTGGACTGCGCCGCCGGCGTTCGAAGTTTGGTGGAAAACGAAATGAAGCGCCTCGTACCATGACCCTTCGCTTGCCAAAATTCGTCTGGGTTTGGTCGCTTTTGGTGGCAGGAACATGGAGCGGATGCTCCGGTGCTAAACAATGGGCAGAGGCGCCTGATTGGGTGACGTCCAGACCTTCCCTTCCCGGATATTACATCGGCATTTCAAGCGCTGGCAAATCCCAGTACGGTGAGGATGCGGCCGCCACGGCGCAAAAGCGCGCCCTTGCTGATTTGTCTGGGCAAATTCGAGTGGTGATTGAAAGCACCTCCATCCTGCACACCACACAATTTCAAGGGGTTGCTGGCCAAAATTTTTCAGAACGCATAAAAAGCGCCAGCACCGAGGATTTGGAAGGGTATGAATTGATCGGATCGTACGAAAACGAAACAGATCATTGGGCGTATTACCGACTGAGTCAGGTGACGTACGAACGCATAAGACAAGAGCGCAAACGCGCAGTTTTGGATGTAGCAGGCGGGTATTGGGTGGCGGCCAACGAGGCTCGTGAAAGCGGACGTCCCGCTGCGGCGTTGGATTTTTATGTGCGTGCGTTGGAAAGCATGGAGGCGTATTGGGGAGAACTCAATCAATGGGAAGCCCCAGGAGGAAGTGTCAATGTGGATCGAGCCTGCCTCGATGGCATCACCCAAACCCTGGCATCCCTCAAACTGACGACTCCGCAGCGCGAAGTCAATTTGTCCTTTGCCGATCGATACAGTGACCGACTAGAATGCACGGTGCTTTTTGATGACGCGCCCGCTGCCCAAATCCCGATTTGGTCGCGTTACAATCGCGGCACCTTGCCGAAAACCGGAACAGTCTCCACCGATGCAGCCGGAAGGTGTTCAATTGATCTCGGCCAATTCGAACCCGGCGTCCGTTCTTCGGAATTGCGCTTGGAGCTGCGGTTGAGCGATTTGGTGCCCCGTTTGGCGGAATCTCCGGTCAACATACTCATCAAACAATTGCCCACCCCCAGCCTCACCGTGCCCATTTTCTTGGCATCTCCTTCAGTCTACTTGTCCACCACGGAGCGCATTAAAGGGACGGCAGATGGCGGCCAGGTGCTGCGTAACGCCGTCGCGCAAGGGCTGAGCAACCGCGGCATTGAATGGGTCGAAAGTCGCAATGCGGCTGACTTGATCCTCGTTTTGGAGGCCGATACCCGCGAGGCGGGGTCTGCCGCTGGGTTTTTCACCGTGATGTTGAATGCCACTGCCGTTTTGAAGACCCCAGACGGTCGCCCGGTGTTGCAACAGAATTTAGAGGATGTCAAAGGTGTGCAGCTCAATTGGGAAGCAGCTCATGCTGAAGCTTACCGCAAAGCTCAGCTGGAAATCCAAGGATCGTTTCTGAAAAAATTGATCCAAGCACTCTACCAATGACCCTGATTGACCCACAAAAATTGGCACGTTAATTGACTACCTTTCACCACAGCAAATGAATTCAGAACCCATGAAAAACAAATTCTCAACGCTCGCCTGGCTCGCTGCAGGCACTGCCCTTGTATTGTCTGGATGCAAAGGCAACAAAGAGACCGCATCTACGCCTGAGACGCGCGGAGAAGTGCGCATTGTTGAATATTGCTCAGGTCCCGATTACCTGACCAATGGTGAATACTTTCGAGCGTCTGCTACGGGAACCAGCCCACAGCGTGAAATCGCAAAAAAGATTGCACGCCAAAACGCGGAAGCCACACTGGCCCGTGCTGTTGAGGCTACCGTTGAAATTGTTGCCGAAAACCAAGCTACACAACTCGGCTTCGGCACAACTGAAGAGGCGACGAGCAAGTTCAACGAGCTTTCACGCACCATCGTCAACAAGAAACTTACTGGCGCCATCACCATCTGCCAAGAGTTGACCATGACGGAAGACAAAAAGTACATTGCCTACTTGGCCGTTGAACTGAGTGGAGCCGAATTGGCTGATGCCTACGTAGAAGGTTTGAAGCAAGAGGAACGCATCCGTGCGGAATACAACTACGACCAATTCAAGGAGACCTTCGAAGAAGTCATGTCGAATTACCGAAATCAGTAATCCTACTTATTCGGTCTTGCCAAACCCCAGTTCCCTCGGGAAGCTGGGGTTTTTCATGCCCTGCGTTTTCGCTATACTCCAACTAATCTTCCTCGACAGACCCGAGCCAAACCGGAATGGCCGACCGCTCTATCGGATGTTGATCTCGGAAAGCTTTCACGCGGCCAATCCACGTACGGATCAGTTGCTTGCCGACGGGAGTCAAAACCGACTCCGGATGAAATTGAACTGCTTCAATGGGCAAATGCCGGTGCGTCAGAGCCATGGGCAGCCCGCTTGCGTTTCGAGCTGTTATTGCGAGGTTCTTCGGTAATTCATCGTCCTCCACCACCCAGCTGTGGTAGTGACCAACTTGCAACGGGGCACTGAGTCCTTCAAAAATACCTACGGGCTGAATGGAGGTGAGTTGAGTGGCTTGCCCGTGCAACACCTCATCCAAATTGCGAAGGGTCCCACCGAAATGTTCAGCAATGGCTTGCATGCCCAGGCACACCCCCAAAGTCGGAACTTGGTGAGCCGCAGCAATGGGGATGATTTGCATCAACTGACCGGCTTCGCTTGGCAGACCGGGGCCGGGAGACAAAACCAATCCATCGAATTGGACCACCGCGTGCGGATTGACGGCATCGTTGCGGACCACATCCACTTCCACACCGGCGCTCACCAACATGTGCTGCAAATTCCACGTAAAGGAATCGTAATTATCTACCAACAAGATGCGCATCTGCGAACTTCGAAGTGCAAAGGTGGGAAATCCCTGCGTAGTTTCGCACCATGTCAGATCGCATTTCATCTTCCGATGCAGCGGCACCTGTAGCCGCGTACAGCCAAGCCGTTTCCGCAGGAGATTTGGTGTTCGTCAGTGGACAAATCCCATTGGATCCCGCAACCGGTGAGCTCGTATCCCAATCGGTCGAAGCCGCTACCCGCCAAAGTTTGCGCAATGTCGAGCGCATCCTCCAAGCCGCTGAATTATCCCTTGAACACATCGTGAAGGCCACCGTGTTCCTCATTGATTCAGGGGATTACGGCGGAATGGATCAGACGTATCGGGAGATCATGCCCGAACCCTTTCCCGCACGCGAAGCCGTTTTTGTGGCCGGCCTACCCAAAGGCGCTCGTGTCGAAATTTCAGTCATTGCCCACCGGAATCGATAACCTTCAGCCATGTTCTTCAAGAAAATACTCTACTACCTGAATCCTGCCAACCTGTTTCATCGCGACCCCGAGGCGGGCATCAGTTTGCGGATGATGCACGGAGTCAATAAAATCAGTTTCTTGATGTTCTTGGTTTGCCTGCTGGTGATGGTGGTCCGATGGGCTATGCGCTGAGTCTAAAACGGCAAATCGCTATCCCGGAACTCCAACTTCAAATCCTTGAGCATGGAGGCTTTGATGTTCAGACGCACGTAAAAACTCCTCCGCATCCCAAAGGGCACCCAATTCACCGAAAGTTCCCAGCAGTGTAAGTCGAGGTACATGTCGAGCTGTGTCGGTGTAAGCTCGAGGTCGACCAAATCGAAACCTCCATTGACGTCAAACCGCAAGCGATCCGCAATTCGAACAGAACCGCGAATTCGAGCTGATTGAGACATGACCAGGGTATCTTGTTGGGTTTCCGCAAACCAATTCTTTCGCAAATCGAGGTTGTAATCCACTCGACAATCCCAAGGAAAGTCGGTATTCTCTCCACCTGAAAAATTACTTCCAAATGCGGCATTCGCCTTGGTCAATCGCAGCAGGCCCTCGCCCGCATCCCATAAAAACACGTCGATACGCTGCCCCGTGGAATCCCGCACATACGCGCTGTGTGTTGCCCCCACGTTGATGCGCATGCGGTTGAAAAGGTCGGTGTTGGCGCGGGTGTTGATGTCGCTCAGGCCCAGTGAATCCGCAATGAGGTTGTAATTCGCGGTCGTCACGATGTTGTCAATCAAGCGAATCTTCTTGGCTTCACCGGACGTTTTGTCGCGCACCTTCGCTTCGAGGTTCTGTGAAATCCCCAAATTGATGGCTCCGGAAGCGCGAATATCCTGCGGACCAAAACGATTGAGGCTATAAGGATTGTATTCCCAGGACTCATCGTTGAGGCTCACCTCCTGTGTGCGCTGGCGTTCTGGTGTGTAACTCAACCCCAGGCTAGGGCTAATCACGTGACGCAACGCTTGCACCCGTTTGTCCTTACCCCGCTCAAACGTCCCATAAAATCGGGTGGAGGCATTGGCCGCAATTCGCCAATCGCGGGTTGCATTGAAGCCGGGCATCGTATCCAGCACCTGGACCACCCCTTCTTCCGTTTGGTCCAAATAGCCATCAAGCGACTCGAAAGCCCAAAACTCATTGTAACTCAATGACGGGGTCAGGCTCACGAATCCCAATCGCATCTGACTCGAAGCAGAAGCCGTGTGTTTCACGCCGTTGCGAAAGGCGACTTGGTCCCAATCGCCGGACAGGAATACGCTGTCCGGTGCTTGCATGGTTTGCTCGAAACGCGACGATCCCGTGATTGCGATTTCGTCCAACAAGCGGTTCCCGACAGAAGGTGACCCGATGAGTTTGGCGAGGCTGGTGCGTTGGAGGTTGAAGGTGAACGCAGGCAACGTCAAATCCACATTCCCGGTCTGCGAGTTTTGCGAATGGCGCGCACTCATGGCCACATTGAAAGGTTTCCCGGGGAAATTCCGAGACCATTGCACGCTGGATTGGAAAGTATTGGTGAGGTAATCCTGCTGCGAGCTGTTCAGGTTTGTTTGAAAATGGTTATTTGAGCCGAAATTGACACTCGTGTTGAATCGGCTGTTCGGACGGGCGCGGTTGTCCTGGTTGTGGGTCCAACGAACGAAGAATTGATTTTCATTTTTCAGGCTGGGCAATCCATTGAATCCAATGCGTTGGCGTTGGTAACTCAAATTCAAATTGCCGCTCGCCCAATAGCGGACTTTGTAATTGGTGCTGCTTCGGATGGCCCACGAACCGCCCGTGTAGATATCTCCTGTAAGCCGCGTGTCCGCATATTCACCGATGGGCATGTAATACCCCAAGTCCTTCAAGAAAAAACCCAAGGCACCTCCATCCCCATAACCCGGCATCAGCAAGCCGTGGCTGCGCTTCTCGGGCGGTGTGGGAAACCACCCAAAAGGCAAAGCAAGGGGCGTCGGAATTTTCCGAAACTTCAGGTAGAAAGGTCCCGACACCACCTTTTCTCCGGGAATCATCACGGCTCGCTTGAGGTGAAAGTGAAAGTGCGGATTTTCCGCATCGCATGTGGTGAATTTGGCATTGGCGACGTGGATGCGTTCGTTGGCTTGACGCTTCGCCAATTCGGCGTGAAAAACAGCCTCACCTTGCACCGTCACCGCTTCTCGACTTAGGCCGCGGCGTGATTTCAAATCGAAACACAACTCGTCCTGCTCGAAACGCTGCCCGCCTTGGGTCAACACCGGACGGCCAATCCACCCGCCAATGGAGTCGCGGCGACCGTAAGCACATGCTTGATTCGTTTTTGGCGAATACACGATACGATCGGCTTCCAAGCGGATGTCGTCCAAGGCGACAAATGCCTGTCCCGAAAGCTCGACGTTCGAGGTGACTGCGTTTACCCGCGAAGAATCTTTCGATCCCCAAGTGACCTGAAGCGGTTCCTTCGTTGATGGAGACTGAACCGAATCGCGCGCAAGGGTATCCATCACCGCATTGATGGGCGCTTGCGACACCCCGCAAAAGGGCACGCTTATCCACAGTACAGCACGGAAAATCCCCTGAAAACAGACGATGCGCGCACCCCTTGACGTTTTAGATTTGAACTTACCCATGAAACGGCAGTCAAAACTAACGAAACGGACGGTGCTGTGCGCGTTGGCAGGCCTCATATTGCTGTCGGTTTCATTTACACCGGTTGCGCCGAGCATGGTTTTGGTCATTGACGCGGGTCATGGCGGTTCTGATCCGGGCAATTTGGGAACGGGCCGCTACCGCAGCACGGAAAAAACCGTAACCTTAGACGTCGCCCTGTTGCTTCAGCGATACATCACTGAACGATTCCCAGACGTGAAAATTGTGATGACGCGGACCGGTGACTCATACCCCACCCTGGAACAACGCGTAGCCATAGCAAATCGAGAACAAGCCGATTTGTTTATGAGCATCCATTGCGATGCCTTCACCAACCCCGGTGCGCTGGGTTCCAGCACTTTCGTCATGGGCATGCATAAATCAGAGGAAAGCCTGCGCGTGGCCATGCAAGAAAACGCTTCCATCTACCGTGAAGAAGATTACGAAAATCGTTATGCAGGTTTTGACCCTGAAGATCCGGACACGTTCATCGCCCTTGCATTGAAGCAATCCGTCTTCCTCAATCAAAGCCTCGAATTGGGCAGTTTGATTCAAAACCAATTCAAGCAACGCGTAGGACGAAAGGATCGCGGAGTTCGGCAAGCGGGGTACTATGTCATCAGTTTTACGCAAATGCCGTCTGTTTTGGTAGAATTGGGCTTTTTGACTAACCCAACAGAGGAAGATTTTTTGAACTCAGACCAAGGAAAGGAGTTGATGGCGTCGGCCTTGTTGCGCGCGTTCCGGACCTACAAGGAAAAGCATCACCCTGGCCCCGCATCGTCCATTTCCGGTACCGAGCCAACCACCGAGTCCGCAACGCAACCCGCCGAATCCGCAGCACCGCTCCCTTCTCCCACCTTCCGTGTGCAGTTTTTGGCTTCTGAAGACCCCTTATCCACAGATGATTCACGGCTTGCAGGGCTCACGCCTGTGGTTGAGTATCTTCGTAACGGACTCTATAAATATGCAGCAGGCGCGTTCGGTTCTTCCGTTGAAGCAAGTGTGTACAAGGCAGAAATCCAACGACGCGGATTTTCTGATGCCTTTGTCGTCAAATTTGACGGCGGCACCATGGAAGAACAAGGCGTAAAACTGTTGCAGAAAAACTGATTCACGTGGCTCAAATTTCCAACGAATTTCGCATCGGCGCATTGGTTCTTGCAGGACTGTTATTGCTCGTGCTTGGCGTGAATTACCTCAAAGGGTTTAACCCATTTTCCCCGTCGAATACCTACTACGCTCACTACGAGAAAATCGATGGTTTGGCGGTTTCAAATCCTGTTTTGGTGAACGGATTCAAGGTGGGACAGGTGACCCAAGTCAAATTTGCGTCATCCGGGGACGGCAGCCTCGTAGTAGCATTTGACATCGATGAATCCGCGCTGCAACTCCCGAAAGATTCCAAAGCAAAAATCACCTCCAGCGATTTATTCGGCACGAAGGCCATCGATCTCATTGCCGGTGAATCCGCTGAGCTCGCGATGCCCGGAGACACCCTGCTGAGTGACCTTGAAGTCGGGATTGCAGAGGCGGTGCGCATCGAACTCATGCCCTTGAAGAACAAGACAGACCAACTCATCGACGGCGTTGACGATATTTTAGAAAACCTCAAAGCGGTATTCGAGGCGGACGCAACGTTGGGATTGCCCACCGCGTTCGAGAGCATCCAACGAACAGTGGAAAGCCTCGAGCAAACGTCGCTCAAGCTGGACGCCATGGTCGCTGAAAATCGCTCCACCCTCGCCAGCATCCTGAAGAATGTAGATGGCATCACATCCAACTTAAAAAACCACAACGACGAGTTGTCCAATGTGATGGAAAATTTCTCGGAAATCTCGGACTCCTTGGCAGCGGTAAACTTTGCCGAAACGATTCACCGTGCGAACAGCGCACTCACTCAAGTTGACGAGATTACCCGCAAAATCAACAACGGAGAAGGCTCCCTGGGGCAACTGGTCAATAGCGACAGCCTGCACGCCGGATTGGTGGCTACCAACCAAGAACTTCAGTACTTGATCAACGACCTGTACCTCAATCCCTGGAGGTATGTCCGCGTCTCTGTTTTTGGTAAAAAACAAGAAAAAGCCCTGTCGAAGAAAGAACTCGAGCGCTTGAGAAACCTCATTGACGAAGAAATCGACAAGCGCTCTTCTGAAAATCCTGAATGACTTAGTCCCCATCTCCATGATGAGCCAACTCCTATTCTTACTGCTTCTGGGTACTGGAACTTTCTTCTTCGCCCGGCGCATCGGTGTCATTCGAAGAAACATCCTGGCCGGACGGGAATGGGACGGATCGGACCGAACGGGTGAGCGTTGGGCCACCATGGCACGTGTGGCGCTCGGCCAAGGCAAAATGACAGCCCGCCCGGTTGCCGGGATCATGCACATTTTGATTTACGTGGGCTTCGTCATCATCAACATCGAAATCCTGGAGATCCTGATCGATGGTTTGTTCGGGACCCACCGCGTTTTTGCCTTTCTAGGTGCTCCTTATGACTTCTTAATCGCTTCCTTTGAATGGCTAGCGTTGGGCGTCATCATCGCGTGCGTGGTGTTTTTCGTTCGGCGAAATGGCTTGGCTCTAGCGCGGTTGGTGTCCAAAGATCTGAAGGGGTGGCCCACGTTGGACGCGAACATCATCTTGGTGGTGGAAGTGCTGCTCATGTTCGCGTTTCTGAGCATGAATGCAGCCGATTCCATTGCCCAATCTCGAGGAATCGAGCACTACGTGAATGCCGGATCGTTTCCGGTGAGCAGTTGGTTGGTCCCACTGTATGATGGGCTGTCGGACGCGGGAGTGGTTGCCGTCGAGCGCGGTATGTGGTGGTTCCACATCGCCGGGGTGCTCGCTTTCTTGGTTTACGTCCCTTATTCCAAGCACTTTCACATCATTCTAGCTTTTCCGAATACGTACTATTCGAACCTCAATCCAAAAGGCCAAATGGACAACATGGCGGCCGTGAAGAAAGAGGTGGACCTCATGATGGACCCGAGTGCTGACCCTTATGCCGCTGCGCCAGCAACCGACGAACCGCCTGCCCGATTTGGTGTGAAAGATGCGACCGATTTGACCTGGAAGCAATTGCTCGAAGCCTATACATGCACGGAATGCGGTCGATGTACATCCGAATGCCCGGCCAACCAAACCGGAAAATTGCTGAGTCCCCGCAAGATCATGATGTCTACGCGGGATCGTATTGAGGAAATCGGTCAGCAACGCGAAGTACAAGGAGGCGAATGGAAACCGGACGGTAAAAGTTTGCTGGGAGACTGGATTAGCGAAGAGGAATTGTGGGCATGCACAAGCTGCCAAGCTTGCGTAGAAGCTTGCCCCATCAACATCTCACCCATGGGCATCATTTTGGACATGCGACGCAGCCTGATTATGGAAGACAGTAAATCGCCCGAGTCCATCACATCCATGTTCAACAACATCGAAAACAATGGCGCACCGTGGGCTTTTCCCGCAGGTAGCCGAGGCGACTGGACCCAAGAAGTTTGACATTCACCATGAGTTCATTTCACATCCCCACCATGGCCGAAATGACGGCCGCAGGACAAAGCCCGGAAGTGCTTTTTTGGGTCGGTTGCGCCGGCAGTTTTGATGATCGAGCAAAACGCATCACCAAGGCCATTGCACGCATTTTGCACGCTACAGGAACTTCCTTCGCCGTACTCGGCCAAGAGGAATCATGCACAGGCGACCCCGCCAAGCGCGCTGGGAACGAATTCTTATTCCAAATGCAGGCCGCCCAAAACATTGCGACGCTCAACGGCTACGGCATCAAGCGCATCATCACCGGATGTCCGCATTGCTTCAACATCATGAAGAACGAATACCCCGAATTGGGTGGAACTTACGACGTGTTGCATCACACCCAATTCATTCGGGAATTGATTGAAAACGGGAAACTCCGCATGAAAGGAGATGCCCCGTTCAAAGGGCGACGCATCACCTTTCACGACCCATGCTACCTCGGCCGAGCAAATGACGAATACCTCGCCCCTCGCGAAGTAATTGCCAAACTCGATGCCGAATTGTTAGAAATGCGCCGCTGCAAACAAAACGCCATGTGCTGCGGTGCAGGCGGTGCTCAAATGTTCAAGGAAGCGGAACCGGGCGATCGGGAAGTCAACCATGCCCGAACAGACCAAGCCCTTGAAACCCAACCTGAAATCATTGCGACCGGTTGTCCGTTTTGCAATACCATGATGACAGACGGCGTCAAAAACGCCAACCAAGAATCCAACGTTGAAGTCAAAGACATCGCAGAACTCATCGCCGAATCCGCCGATTTGCTCGAAGTCCCTGCGTCATAAATCAAATCCATGCTATTAGAAGGAAAAGTCGCCATCATCACGGGCGCATCACGCGGAATTGGAAAAGCCATTGCGCAAGAATTCGTGCAGCAAGGCGCGACCGTGGCATTCACCTACCATTCATCGGAAGAGAAAGCCAAGGCATTGGAAGCTGAACTAACTCAAAACGGAGGTACCGTGCGCGGTTTCAAATCCGATGCCGCTCAAATGGACCAGGCGGAAACGCTCGTCAATGAGGTGGTGGAGGCCTTCGGAACCGTCGACATTGTCGTCAATAACGCAGGCATCACCGATGACACCTTGCTCATGCGCATGAATGAAGAGCAATGGGATCGCGTCATCAACGTGAACCTCAAGTCGTGTTTTGCATTGACCAAAGCCGTGATGCGGACCATGCTCAAAGCACGTGCAGGCAGCATCATCAACGTCAGTTCCGTTGTGGGGGTGCAAGGAAACGCTGGGCAGGCCAATTACGCAGCGTCCAAAGCCGGCATCCTCGGCTTCACGAAATCTGTCGCGTTGGAATTGGGCTCGCGAAACATCCGATGCAATGCCATCGCCCCTGGATTTATCGAGACGGAAATGACAGCAGCATTGGACGAAGCAACCGTTCAAGGGTGGCGCGATGCCATTCCATTGAAACGCGGCGGTCAACCTGAAGATGTGGCCCAACTGTGCACGTTCTTGGCAAGCGACATGAGTTCCTATATCACTGGACAAACCATCTGCATTGACGGCGGTATGATCACCGCTTAAGGCAATGAATATGAATTTTCCGCGGGATTGGGTGGTGGATGCAGCTTGGTGGCAATGGGCGCTGGTCGTCGGAATTGCTGCACTGACGGCGGCTGTCCTGTACGGTCGAAAAACTGGCATCACGCGGAACGCAACGGGCGGAGGATTGACCGCTATCGGTCGCTTGCTCTTGGGCATCTTGCGATTTGCGGTATTGGCTGCGCTGGGTTTTTTGCTGCTCGAACCCCTCATCCGCAATCAGACGTTTGACGAAGAACGCCCCCTGGCCATTCTTTTGATGGATGAAAGCCGATCCATCACAGCTCGAGCGGATTCGGCCGCATTCGCTGAAACAGCCAATCTCTGGACCGGGCAGCTACGGGGTCAGATGGAAACGGCAGGGCTGGACATCGAATCCTTCGGTTTTGACGGTTCATTGCGGGCCGTATCCAACGACGAAGCTTGGAACTGGAATGGTACTCAAACCAATCTCGATGCAGCGATCCAAGCGTTGGGCACGCGGATAGAAAACCGCAACGTCGCGGGGATTGTGTTGGTCTCTGACGGCCTGGTTAATCGTGGCGCGGCACCGGATTACGGCATAGCATGGCCAAACACTCCGGTCTGGACCGTCGGGGTAGGCGACACCACCGTGGTGCGCGATCGTTGGATAGGAAGGGTTCAACACAACGCCGTG
>Ga0181552_10002601_pt1 | contig 13134 bp, 3 predicted proteins | sample 011ome_18_FD_130583 | JGI IMG/M metagenome (GOLD analysis project Ga0181552, IMG submission 130583) | Coastal salt marsh microbial communities from the Groves Creek Marsh, Skidaway Island, Georgia - 011501BT metaG (megahit assembly) | ecosystem: Environmental > Aquatic > Marine > Intertidal zone...
TCTTCTTCTTCTTCTTCTTTGTCTTCTTCAAACTCGAAAGAGGACAAAGAGGAAAATGTTTTGCTCGTCGATGTGTTCGTGGAAAGCGCTTTGCGATTGGTGAACGTACAGTTGAGATTTTTAAAATTCTTGATGAAAGAAGACCAAGAAGACAACCAAGTACAAAAGCACCGAAGTCGAATTCGAACGCGAGAAATGACGCTCATCGCGCACGCTATTGGGAGCGTGGTTTTGAACGTAGGACGCGTGGTGTCGAGCACGAACGCGAACTTTTCGAGTGTTCTGATTCAGACGCAAACGACGACGACGATAAAGACGAATAGCAATCATCGAGGAGAGGAGGAGGACGAAGGTATCGTCGTCGTCGCCGACATCGAGAGCGTATCGACGTTACTGGCGAAGGAGGTTTTAGCAGACGCGGTAGCAACGCTCAAAAAGCACGGCGGTGAGGAGGAGAGCAGCACTGATGAGAGCGACGGTGGTGGGAAAAGACTCGAAGAGAAGCAGTGGTACGCGGCGTGTGTAGTGAGAGCGATTAAGGCGTGCGCGACGCTCACGAGTTGGCCGGAACGGGAAATGGACGCTCTGGTGAATGTCTTGTTGAGAGAATGCGCGTTTTATAAGTACGAAGGTTGTGCGAGGAGAGGCGAAGTGGACGACGGTAATGGAGAGACGAAGGTGAGTGAGGATTCATATATCGGCGGGTTTGCGGAGGAGAGCGATTGGTGCTTACCACCGTCGAGCGCGTTCGAGAAAGCGGGGAAAGCAAAGACAACAATAACAGAGGTGAGCCCGGTGGAACTTTTGAAAACTGAGGCGCTCGCGGCGTTGGGGTACATGGCCAAAAGAAACCCATCGGGAATGTGTTCGCGATGGCAAATAGTCTTCCCTCGAGAGTTTTCTCCTGCGCCGAAAAAGAAGAAGAGCAGCGTTCTTCTCGCGTCGCAGAAAACGCTCGAAAAGTTGATGGTTTTCGAACGAAGCGCATCGGTTCGTTCGGCGGCGTGCTTTGCGATTATTTCGTTATTAGATTCAAGCGAAGCGAAGAAGTATTTAGCAATGGCAGAGATGAAAGAGGATAAGGGTGTAAGCGGCGGTAGCGCTGTGAGTGCTATGTCTTCCTCATCGTCGCGTCGAGCTTCGTCGGGATTCTCTACGGTATCGATGAACTTAGGGGAAAACGCAGTGGCGCTGTGCGAAACGATTTCGTACGCGTGGACCAGAATTTCAGAGCACCATTTTCGAAAACGTTTTCCTGGTGCACCCACGCCGAGTAAAGACAACATAGGAAGCGCGGACAAATGGATAAGCTGGCTGAGCATCTTGACGGAGAAAGCGGTCGATTCCTTGCCGTTTTTGAGATTGCCGAAGCGGTTGGTACCGCAGCTCGCGAACTCGATCAAATGCGCACTTTTGATTGAGTATTCCTCGTTTCCAAGCAGCGCGGTAGTGAGCGCGTTTTTCAAAGAAGCACCAATTATTCGATGTCTTGGAATCACGTTGAGTGCGAAAATCGGCTTTGAAAGTTTGGAAAGCAACGCGTCTTCTGTGGTGTTCAAATCCAGCTTAAACGCCAGAAAATACACCGCGGATGAAATGACGCTGTTTTTGCAAGCGTGCGAAGCTTTGTGGAAAAAAGCAGCCGCATCGACTACGCGCGATTCCTTGATAGACAAAGAAGTTCAGGAATCGTGCGAGGCTTTTAAAGCGCTGCAAAAGTTGGCGTCCTCTGAAAACGCGTCAAAAATTTTGTTTCCCAATCGAGAGTGCGTTTGCAAACTCTCGCCGGACGTCTTGATGGCAATTTTTGTGGCAAAATCTTCCTCCAGGGCAAATAAAGTCGCTTTCGAGAAGGTCATGCACGCGAGCGTAAAATTGCAGTGCGCGATGCTCTCCGCTGTCCTTCAAAAGAGCAGGAGGAAGAACAGCAGTTTTCTTTTCTGCGCGGAAATTCGCCGCGAGCTGTGGTGCAATTTTATCGACAACGCGCTTCCGTCGTGCCTTTCGAACACGCGATCGGATGAAGTCACGCAACTCGTAAAAATCGCCGCTTTGCGGTGTTTGAGCGAAACGACAGATTGTGTCATCAGCGATATACGATCGAGTAGTAACGGTACCGCGGAGATTTCTCGAATCAAAGCTGTGTTTGAGGCTCCTCTCGATATTTTGCGAGAAAAACATCGTCGATATCCGAGCGCAACTCGCGCGGAAGCCATGAGAACGCTCGCATCACTTCTCATCTTAGATCCGAAATATTTCGAAATGAATGAGGTTCTCTTGGGCGCGTTAGAAAGCGTCAAGAACGCTATGAATCAAGAAAGGACGCATCAAGATTTTTCAAAGACGCTGGAAATGAACGCGTCTTTGTGCGCTGCAAACATCGCCTTGTGCGCTACAAGGTTGCCGACGCCTTCTGCGGATGATAGTGATGATGTATCGATTAATAAAGAATTGACGCATTTGTTCCACGAGTGGACTATTTCGAAAGCAGACAAAGTGCGGGCGAACGTGGCGCGAGGGCTCGGACACATTGCGAAATTTCGTGACTTGGAGGATGAGACGCTTCAACTGATTTGCGAGGCGCTCTTTTCTTGCGCCTCTACGGGTTCCGCAAAAACGCAATGGAACTCTTGCGTTGCCATAAAAAACTTATTCGAAAACCAGGATGCGATCTCTAACGAAGCGTTCTCAGCAGTCAGAGGCGTCAGCAACGCCGGTGTCATTCTCACTCGACTATTACTCACTCTGATTAAAACGAGCGAGAATTTCAAAATTCGTAGAGAATCTCTCGCGGCTATTTCGCGAGCGTCGCGTACGTTTTTGGACCATCTTTCATACGTCGATTGCATCCGAGTCGTCGTTGAAGCGCTCGTCCAAAGCGAGAAACAGTGTAGTAAACTCGTCGGAGAGTTCGAAGACGACGATGGTAACGTAACATCAAAGCGCGCTGCAGAGAAGTATCGAGAGGAGCTCAAAGCCCAAGCGATTTCGACTTTTGTTCATTTACTGTCGATTGGCGTCGTGTCTGAAAGAGGATGCACGAGAATCGTGAGAGAACATTCGTCTCACGCTCTCGAGGCAATTCGAATTGCCGTTGATAACATAGAGACTGGTGGTAGCGAAGGAGATGGTGACAGATTCGAGAGTGCGACTAAATTCGATAAAGAGACGGTATCGAAAGCGCAAACCGTGTTGAGCGAAATGCTAGGGGTGCCTGTCACCGTCCCCCGTCCCGCTGTCTTTGAAAAAGTACTTCTCGCTAAAAACGAAAACGTGCTTTCCTCGAAGCACATGCACAAATGATTCTGCGCGCAAGCTGTAATAGTATAGATAATTTAATATTAGAAATCTCAAGTTTTTGCTAAATTTAGAGCACATCTTCCGACATACCAAAGACAGTCGTCGCGCCCCGAATGTCACCGGCCGTATAGCACATTTGGTTTGGATGAAACGCCATGGCAGAGATGGCACCGAGGCGCGCTTTCGTGGTCTTATTCGTGTACAAAACTTCACCAATTTCGTTCCCTTCGACATCCCAAATTTTAATGGCGTCTTTTGTGGTACCGCCTACGATGCATGGAGCCACTGGCGTGGAGATGAGCGTAGTGAGCAATCTCTTCTTTGCCGGCAATTGAGAGCTGTGTCGACCACCTCCTCCACCCAAAGGCGACGGCTGATTCGTCTTTGCTGCACCGCTGACTCCCCCAACAACAGAATCAATCGCGTTCCCATCCAACGTCGTCCCTTCGTCATAATCCTGTCTCGCGACTGGTTTTCCAGATACGTTCACCATGAAGAACGGCTTCGCAGCGTTGCGCAAATCACAAAAGTGCACGTCACCGCTGGAGGACCCGGTGGCGACTAGATTCCCAACGCTTCCAGGTTGGAGCAAAATAGAAACTACAGAGTCTCCGTGCGTTTTAATAGCGCTCAACAAGCGAGCAGGAGTTCGTAAATCGTAAGATAATACGCTCCCATCGTTTGCACCAACCATTAAAAGTGCGCCTTCGGCGGCTAACGAAGTCGCCGCCGATGGCGTAACCAGAGACTCCAGACATAACTCACGCGACGCGTCCCAAACGTTCAAAATAGGGTTTGGGAGCGTATTTCCGGCTGAATAAAGACATCCCGCAGCTTGCTGCCAAAGAACAACGGCATTCGTTTTCGAATTCTTTGGATGGTGACTCGAATGGTGATGTCGCCAATCGGCCGTATCTTCCGCATTGTACGTTCCGTGAGTTTTGTACGCTCTCGGGCGAGACTTTAGCGTTCGCCAAGCGGCAACCAGAGTCTCTTCACCTCTTCGAAAGTAGTCTCGCCATAACTTGACGCTTCCATCCGAGCCGGCGCAAAGCAACATGGCATCATCGAGCTGATTTACGAGTGATATTTGGGTCGCCGATCTCGTCGGGAGTTGAGCATCAAAGGCATTCGTAATCGTTTTCGAAGCGTAATCAAAGACACGTATCAATCCTTTTCCGCCCGAAGATGCAATGTGAGGTAACAAAGGATGCATCACAACAGCAGTTGGCGCGTTGTGTCTTGAGTTCTGAACATTTTCATGGGACGCTATGACGTTCGTAAAATCAACCAAATTTTGCGTGGCGCGTTCTTTACCTCGATAACTTCTGTCCGATGCAGTTTGTCGACGCTTGCGGCGACGAAACGGTTCGAGAATAATTTCTTGACGTTGTTGACGTTGCGAGAGCGTCGCGCCTTCATAGAAGTAATTATCAATGTTATAGTATTTTTCGCTCGATGTGTCCACGTAATCGCCGTCGAAAAATTCCTCGTTGTTCTTTGCTCCGGCATTGTTGTTGTTGCCATTGAAAGCGTTGAAAGTGGCGTTCGCGTCTCGTCTCGCCTGCGCAAAAGAGCTTCCGTACGCGTACATGTTCTCCTCCTCAACTGATGACCCTCCATCGCTGTAATCATCGTCGTACGAATCTCGATCGGCATCGCTAAAAGTTCCTTGGTCGCTGTCGCTATCCTCCGAATCTCGATCGTCGTCGTCGAAATCTGTCGTATTATCTTCCTCTGGTTCCAACAGCGATTTCGAAAAATGCTCTCGCGAAGCCTCGAACAGTCTAGAAAGTGGAGGTTTCGCCGGTCGTCCCTGAAGCGACGCTTCGTCTTCGGCTAAGTTGAATAAATCGTCATTACTTGAAGTCGGAGCCTTCGGGTTGTTTTGCTTGTTCTCGTTTGCTGAATCGTTCGAGTCTTGTCTCGCGAGCATGAGCTTGTCGCTGCTATCGCTGTGACCTCCGATCATTGACAAAGATCTTCTCGATCTGGGAGAACTGCTGATATGCATCTCTTCGTCGTTCAAAGACATACGAGCAACTCTGCCGCTCACACTTCTCGCAAGTGTTTCGGAGTCTCCCCGAGCGATGTCTGGATTCGATCCAGAGGATTTGAAAGAGTTGAACAGAGAACTGGCGACGCGCCTGAGGGGCGATTGCGGCGGTGATTGCAACATCACCGATGATCGAGCCAAAACACTCGGCGCCGGCGGCGAATTTTCAGGTCTATCGCCGCCAGAAAACGCTTGAACCGTCGTATTGATTGAAATAGAGCTTCGAGACGTGATGGAGAGTCGTCCAAGGCTTCGCGGGTCGCCGGCGGCTCGCTCTGATGTCGTTCGCTGCAACATGTTGTACTCGGGGGACCTCGAGGAGACTTTGTTCCCACTGCCATCGTCGCTTTTATTATCGATGTTATGAATATCGAGAGAGCCGTGCGAACCTTGCGGCGATGAACCGAGCAATTTTCGACCCCTTTCAAACAAACGACTTGACCAAGAATCTGCGCGCTTCAGACTTTTAGAGGCTTCTACAATGCGACCCTTGCTATCTTTACTAATTCCACCGCTGTTCGGGCCAAATTTGCTACCAAAAAGGAGTTCATGCGTCTTCCTCTGTAAATCTTCGCGTTTTCGCATTCGCTCGCGTTGAATTCTCGCTTGCCTCCCAGGTTTTGCACCAAACGTCTCCGCTCGAGTCGCCGCTAACGAGATCGGGTGTTTCGAATGCAATTTTGAGCACAAGAGCGCGGATTGCCCGCAACTCGCGACTCGTGGTGAAGGATCGACGGCTAAATCAGCCAATGCAACCAAAACCGCGTGACTGGTTATCTCCTCGTCTCGTTGGTCGTACAGATTTTTCGTCAAAAACGATGACGAATTGCTTCGGTGTGGAAAACGTTTTCGTGGGTGCATAGGCTGCTCGTCCGTGAGAGTATCGCCGCTGCTCCCCTTCTGAGAATCCGGATGGTTTCCGTCGAGCTCGTCCTCCTCCTCATCGTTATCATCATCATCATCGTCGTCATCATTATCGCTTCCTTGAGCATTATTATTATCTTCTTTGTCCCGCAGAACGACGTTCGATTCAAATACGTCGTCGTCGTCTTCCGATTCTTCAACGTCAGAGTTCGATGTAGAAGATGAATCATCCGGATCGTCTGAATCACTTTCCGCAACTCGTCGCATGTGTGGAAAGTGTGTAACCCCATCGTGCGATCCGCCACCTGACGAAAACGAGTATCTCTCCGCAAAACCTCCTAAATTACTTAAACTTCGATGTCTTTCCTGTGCCGCACCTTTTGTTCGCTGCATTTCGATAGGTGTTGCCGCTTTGAGATCTCTGTGATCATCAACCGCAGAATATCGCCTCTGATGACGTGCAGACGGTTTTTGCAAACCTGCTGCTCCAGAGTTTCCCATCGGTCGCGCTGAAACGCTCATTAATTCATTGTCGAGGCCGACGATATTACCACCGCTGTTTCCAACCGAACCGCCTCTCAATAATCGTCTCTCCTGTTGCTTCGATTCGCGGCGTTTCCTCCATTTTTGCGCAGTTGCTTGGAAAGTATCTGAATGTCCTCTCGCAAATCGTCCAATCGCAATAGCCATTTCACACCTAGTACTCGTGCACGAATCCGAAGAAAGTTTCGAAAGTATCGCTCCGATAGCCTCGCGCTCGTCGCTGTGTTGTTGTCGGCGCAACCCAAGTTCGCGTTCGTGTTCTTCGTGTCGTCTCTGTTGTTCTTCATCCACGTCATTCGCCGAGATTACTCCTGTGCCATCGTACACGCTTTCACCGTTTTGTTGTTCGACACTGCCAATGCCTACCCCGGTAGATCCCGAGTGCCCGTGATGTTGCTTACCTTCGTCGGAGCCCTCGCCCGCGATGCCGCTTAGCTTTCTTCCGAGCAACTCGGCTTCTGATTCAATCTTCTCGACTCTCGATAACGATCTCGATTGCACTCTAGAACCCCTCGAAGACGGCCGCAACATGCTATCGTTGCTACCGCCTTGCTGATGTTGCGTTTGTGGAAACCCCATGGATGCCATTTTCAAATCTTCCATTTCTTTTCGTCTCTTTTCCTTTGCTTCTCTTTCTTCCGGGACATCAATCATCACACCGAGCGCGTACGCAGCCGCCGATCGCGCGTCCGGACTCTGATGCGAAAATGCATTCGATAGTACTTTTACAGCGCCAGCTCTAAACGCAATTCGCCTTGCCTCGACGTTATCTTCACACAATTTTGCAAGACACAAACACAACCATTTTGCGAGTAACGGACTCGTCGCCTCTCTCGTACCTCGAGGATCGCACGCTCTCGAGATATGCGCGAGCACAACATCGACAAGACTACCTTTTAAGCACGCGCTCTGGCCTTTCGGGTGATTGTCGCAAACGGATGCTAAGACGAACGCCGCCATTGCTCTTTCCTCGGCTGGAATGTTTGGCGCGTCGAGAAATCGAATGAAATACGTGTGTCCGGAATCTTTGACCAAATCGACTTGACAACTGCGATCAAACGCAAGAATCTTGGTCCAAATGAATACCAAAATCTGTCGCAAATCAGGCGCAGTCGTTTGCAGAAGCTTCAAGACGTACGGAAAAATACCGACGGATAACGCAAGATCGACCGCCCACGGACCCATGTCGAGAAATCGACCTAACAAAACGAGCGCCCGAAGACGGTGAGATTGCGAAAGCAAAACTTGCAAAACAATCGGAAGTTGTTCAGGTGGATCTTTGGAATTATCACCGCGTTCAAGCCACACTTCGAAGGCTGTGAGCTGCTCCGAAAAGAACGAACTGGGCGTAAAGTTTGGAAAGGCTTGCTGGGAGGGATCTTGTTGTTGCGCGCCGTTCGTCCCGGCGGAGGCGCTTTGCGAAGCTGCCATTCTCTTCTCCGCCTCAATCAAATCGGGAATTTGGAGCAAACAATTCTCAACCGCCATATCCCAGGCAAGCCACATCGGATGCTGGTGCGTTGGTGGCAACTCAGGAATGGAAACTGGAGTACAATCGTTCGCGCGCATTATTCGCTCCGCCAATAAGAAGTTGCGGAACAAACTTGCCAGCAATAAATCCTGTCGAAAGAGTTGCTGAAAGAGCGGACGAGGCAACACGTTCCACGCAATTGTATCCGTAATCGCTGTAAAAATCCAGTTGAGTTCACCCAGTGGTGTTTTCCTATTATTTTGTAAGCCTGGAATTTTATCGATGATATCTTCGCTCACGCCGCTTTCGCCTTTCAAAACAGACCGACTCACGAACCATTGCAACGCGATTTTAATTGGTGTCGTCAAACACGCCGTGAAAACATCCGCGGGAAGCTCTACACTTTGTGGTAAGCTTTCATCTTCCGAGCAAGCGGCAAGAACGATACGTTCCTCTCTAATTGGTGGAGCCGGCGTCGGCGGACGCGTCGGCAACGGTGGGAAGTTAGAAGCGTTGAACGCGCCAGACGGCTTCGCGCTTCGCACTCTCCCTTCAGTCTCGATGTTTTCTCTATTATTGATGTCGTTGCTATTCTTTTCGTTGTGACCGTAATTGCTGTTGTTATCTTTATTGGTGTTTGTCAAGTCATCCATGGTGCCGTCGTAGTTTTCGCTCACCGCTGCTAGGTTTTCCCCGGAAGCCGAGCGTCGTTCCTGTTGCATTTTACTCTTCTCTTCTTCCATCCGCCGCCGTTTTCGTTCTTCGTTGATCCATAAAAACGACTTGACGATTGTACCTGCGCTCGAACAATCGAATAAATAAATTGCCGGCGCTCCCGTCCACTGTTGCACGTCGTACAAAGAGAGCGGAATGTATTGCGTGTAATTTTTATTGAACACCCACACTTCGCCGTTTTGCGTCGGGCGAGGGACGCCGTGGCCGTTATAGTGGAACAAAACTCTCTCGTTCTTTGCACTTCTTCGACACGAGAGACACAATTTTTTCACGTCTTCTACGGTTGGATCGAGCTGCAATCTATATTTCGCCCGAGGTTGCCATCGTTCGTATTGCGCTTGCAAAGCTTTCCCGATGGCGTCGAGCGCCTTTTGCGGCGGCGTCGCTAACGGGTTGATCCAACACTGCGCTCGCGCGCACGGCGATACTTTCAAACAGTCTGGAGGATCAACTCCAATGTTCAAGCAAAGCACCAATGCGACTGATGTCGTCTTCATGCGATCCTTCATCCTCCACGTCGAGACGATGTTACTGTTATAATTAGTCGACATTGTCCCATTACCTAAATTCGGCGGCGTCGCCGTTCTAAGATCGCCGTTACTGTTATCTCTACTACTATTCAAAAGCGAAGGCATCGCTTCACGACTACTACTCGTTTCCGCTTGCTGCTGTTGCTGTTGTCTTCGTTCCCTCGCACTCCTCAACGCCGCTTCAAAATCATCTTCCAAAAAATTCGCATAAATCGTCGAAGTCGAGGTCATCGTCAACCCGCCCTCGTCTTCGCTTCCTCCTTCGCCTCCTCCGAAATCCAACTCGTCCTCCTCGCCGTCGTAGCTAAAATCATCCTCGATGGTTAACTTTTGCAAGTAATTCGACCGCTCTCCGTTTAACAACATCTCTCCGTATTTCTGTTGCGCGGCCATTTGTTCCTGTTGTCTTAGCAGTTGTTGTTGCTGATTCTCTTGCCCGACGCTTCGTCTCTGCTGATTTTTCGCGAAAGCGGCGCCCCCGCCAACAACCCCAAAAGCAGTATTCTTTTTCTTCAAAAAAGACGACGAAGTATCGTCGCTCAACCGCATCAAATAATTCTCCATCGCTTCTTTCCTCGCGCGTCGTAAAGCTCTCATCTTCATCCGCCTCACCGATTCTCGATTCTCGTAGACGTCTCTCGTAACTTCCGCGAACTCGTGCCTCGATTCCGCGAAGAATATCGGTTGTTGTTGTTGTTGATGTTGAAATTGTTGGTGTTGGTGGTTGTACTGGTGGTGTTGCGTGCTGTTATTACTCGTGTTCGATGAGTGCGAGCGTTGTTGATGATGGTGGTAGTTGTTGTTGCTGGTCGTTCTTCTGTTATTCGTGTTGTTGTTGTTGTTGTTGTTCCGGTGATGATGACTGCGACGAGAATCCGTCGAGCGCGGCGTCTCTTCGGTGTACGACGACTCGTCGTCGTCGTCGTCGTCGTCGTCTTCGTCGTCATCGTCGTCTGCACTCTCGACGTTGTCGTTGCTTTTCTGATGTTGATGATGATGCGCTCGCTCGTGATTGGCTTCGAAACCACCACCCGCACTCGTCGTCGTTTTTATCGCGCCTCCTCCTCCTCCTCCTCCGTCGTTCGAAGCCTCGGGGATTTCTCCTGGAGTTTCTGCCGCCGACATGAGATGATTTTACGTCTCGAGATCAAGCAGATCTCTTCTGTAGTTCTTCTTCTTCTTCTGAATGAGTGCGTTTTGTGTTTTGCGCGATGATGATGCACGGGTTTTCTAACAAGAAATGTATGAAAAGAATGCACTCGAAGAGAGCAGACGTTTCTAAAAATGAAGAAAATTCGACTCTCACGAAGAATTCTCGAAGAGAGCAGACGTTTCTAAAAATGAAGAAAATTCGACTCTTTTGAGCGACAGTTACGAAAGAAAAGACACAGCTCGAAAGAAAAAAAAAAGGCTGCACTTCTCATCGTCGTCATCATCATCATCATCATCATCAACGCGCTAAACTTGAAGAAGAGAAGTTCTTTGACTTTGCGCGAAGAAGAAAGATGACGACGATAAAAGCGACGAGAAGCAGAACGACGACGAGTACTGCGACTACCGCAGACGCCGGTTCGTCTGAATCGTTATTTTTATCGTCGTTCAAAGTCCACCCGACGGTGTTGCTCTCTTGCACGGACCATCGCAAACGAACGACGAGAGAGAAGACTGACGATGAAAAGACGAGGAAGAAAAACGCGCTCGGCGCGGCGGGTTTACTCTTAGGGCACAGAGGTGGTGGTGAAGAAGGAGGACAAGGAAGAGGAGGAGACGCGTTAGAGGAAAAGAAGAGCGCAACAGCAACAACAGGCGCTGGGGAAGAGTTTTGTGTTTCAATCACGAACTGTTTCGAGATTGAGTACTACGGCAAAGAAGAAGACAAAGACAAAGACTACGTCGTCGACGCGGAATTCCTCCAAAGAATGCGAAACAATTACAAACAAACGTTTCAAGATTTAGAAGTCGTCGGGTGGTATTTCTGCTCGGTTTTCGAGGAGGAGGAGAACGAAAAAGACGAAGAAGAGAAGAAGACGTTTCAGCGAAGAGTGCACGAACAAATAGGAGAGTGCGTGAAAGACGTGATAGATTGTCCGATGGTTTTGTTGACCGTAAACGCGAAAGTAGTCGTGCGCGGAGGAGACGGACGTGGGAAAGAGAACGAGGAGGATGAAAAAAACGCTGAAAAAAAGCGCGCGGCGTTACCGGCGAAATTGTACCGTTATGAAGAGACGGACGAAACGTTCAAACCTATCGCGTACGGGATTGACGCGAGCTCGGCGGAAAGAGTCGCGTCAGACCACGCGTCCAAAGCGACGGAAAAGACAGAGTTGGAAACGAAAGAGTCGAGAGTGTTGGCGTATTTGACGGAGCAGAGAGTCAGCGTAAAAGCTTTGCGAGATCGAATCGGGACGATGTTGGAGTTTTTAGAGAAGGAAGTAGCCGGCGAGAATGAGGAGGAAGACGACGCGTTGAGATTTGAAATTTTGCGTCGCTTAAACGCCATATGCGCGCAAAAAGATACCCAACTTCCAAACACAGATAAAGCCACTCGCGAGAAGAGCGACGCGGCTTTGATTGAAACGTTAACCAAATTGACCAAGGCGTGCGCGGATACGGAAAGTTTCGCGAGAAGGTTCAACGCGGCGTATAAGAAAGAGGACATCGATTCCTCCTCTAATGGTGGAATCGGCCACATTGGTGGTATAGACGAGAAGTTTTTCGGTGGTGTCGGATTAATGGAACGCTTCGAGCACCGCATACCTACGATACCGGGCGCTTCGCGAAGAGGAGGGGAAGGTACCGGCGGCGGCGGCCCAGCCTCGCTTCGTTCGAGAAGACAACAAGCCGCCGCGGCGAGTAGCATGCAAATAGATTGAATACACTCTCTTCTATAGAGAGAGAGAGAGAGGAGGAGAGAGATACCGATGATAAAATTGAAATACACGACGGTATTGCCGCGCCGTTTTATAACAACACTACGTAGTATAAAAAATCTAATAAGCTCCATTATGCTTTTATTCATCTTGGAGGTCAAAAAAAAAAGCACAAAAAACGAAAGTCAATCACATGCGAGATGAGAGAATTCCTCATTAAAAAAAAACATTCGCGCGCGTTTGTCTCGGTATTACATCTTCTTCTAAAACCACATTCATCATGCGAAGCAGCGGTCCCCGAAGTGGTGGATCTCGTGGATCTCGCGGCGGCGGGTCGTCTGGTTTTGGTGGTTTCGGAGGAAGAGGAAGAGGAGGAGGACGACCTCCTCGATCGTCTTCCATTTCGAATGCGACGACGCATCGAAACCATGAGGTTTACGATTCAGACGACGAAAGCGACGAAGCGCATCATCATCATCATCATCTCGATGCATTCATCCAACCAGAAACCACCGAACTCATCTTGAAACAAAGGAAAAGACACTATAAATCCTCTCTGAGAGAAATGGAGAAGATTGCATCCGTCGCGCGCGCGAGCGGGAGTCAGTTGACGGAGGCGCAGGTACGAAAAGCGAGAATTTTTTTTTTTTTTTTTTTTTTTTTTTTATTCCCTTTTTTTTTCTTATTTTTTTTTTTTTTTTACCAAAAAAAAATTTATTTATTAAAAAAAAAAAAAAAATTTAAATATTTTAACCAATAAAAAAA
>Ga0181552_10002602_pt1 | contig 13134 bp, 14 predicted proteins | sample 011ome_18_FD_130583 | JGI IMG/M metagenome (GOLD analysis project Ga0181552, IMG submission 130583) | Coastal salt marsh microbial communities from the Groves Creek Marsh, Skidaway Island, Georgia - 011501BT metaG (megahit assembly) | ecosystem: Environmental > Aquatic > Marine > Intertidal...
TCTTTGGTGTAATCAAGGGTCTTGGCTGGTGATAATAAAACGATCATGGTTCTTATTTTAACTAAATCTCTTTAATATACATAGCATGAGTGATTACTTGGAACGATTTTTTGTACGAATGATTTTTTAAAGATCAAAATAAGTTTTTAAATCCGCATATTATTAACAGTGATCAAGCAAGCCTTCTAAGTTATCTAGAATAGTAAAATTTGAAAATTTGATGTTGTCAGCTATTAGGTTATGTAAATTCTCCCTACCAGTATTTACTCCAAAACCCTTACATCCAAAATTTATAGCAGTTTCCAGATCAACAAGACGATCGCCAATATATATAATTTCATCTTTTTGAATATCAAAGGAACTATATATTTCTTTGGCAAATTTAATTGATGGTTTTCTATATGTCTCCGGGTTTGATAGGTCAATATCTGTTGAAATACAAATTGAGGTAAAAAAATTTTTAGAAACATCTAATAGGTCAAACATTTTTTGCATACAAATCTCAATGTCCTTTTCTGTGAAATAGCCTCTTTGAACACCAGATTGATTTGTATGAAGATGCAAATCATGCCCCAAGTTTTTAAGTTTATGCAGTGTTGTCTTTGCATTTGGAAGTAATTCCACATCATCAGGATTAGATAGATAATGCATATCTTTAATAATTGTTCCGTCTCTATCAAATATAAAATGCAATTTTAGCCTAACATTTTCTAGGTAATATTTCCGATAACACAGTCAACTATCTATCCATTTCAATACATTGTATGTGTGTCTATCTGCTCTAAGGTTGATATACTTCAATTTCTATGTAATGTCATTTTTAAGGCTTTGAATATTGATTGAGGCATTGAATCCTCTCCTTCATGTGCCAAGCTTTTTTCATTTTAGATAAAACTCCTCTCCCATTTTTGTAAGCCAAATCTCTGACAAGTGAAAGTTTGGATGCACATAACCATGAAGATCCCTAAAGTTATAATTTTTATCCTTCATGCATGCTTTTGAGGAAAAATACATTTCTTTAAATTTTAAATTTTTTTCACCGAGACTTGGATTATAGTTTTGTTTTATATTCAGAATCATTTCTTTTACTATTTTTTCAATTTCAAACTCATTTAGGTCAATAATTTCAATGTTACTATCTTTATATTTATGACCATGCCAATAACTATTCTCTATGGATTCATCTAATGATAGTTTCTTTTTACTATGCGACCACCTTAAAACCTTTGGCGCAAAACAACCATCAACATATGAAGGCAAACCAGCAATTGGTAAACAATTGATAAATAAGCATTTAGTTTTAAATACTCCACATATTTCATCGGGCCCAGACAAAGTTGATATACATAAATCGCAATTTGCAAAGAGCCAAATATCCATTAAATCATCTTTGGTTTCTAAAAATGGATAGTCTAAAAATGATTCATGGTCTAGTTTGACTGGATTATTCATTATCTTGCCCATACGAATAACAAAATAATTTTGAGACAAAAGATATTCTATAGATTTTCGATATGAGTTAATGTCAGAATTTCTGTAATCATGATAACTGAAGTCTTTATTAATAACCTGAAGAGATTCTAGATATAGACTATCCCTTACAAACAAGCAAACAATTTCTTGACCTGGCTTCCAACCATTTTTTTTTAACCAATTATGTGCAAAATGATCTTCGTCAGCATTAAAACCAGGTAAATTTTTAGATAGAGCAATATCACCATTAATATCTCTTGAATTGGTAAGAATTTCACGTTCATAATAAGATTTTCCAAAAATCTTTTCTTGATAATAGGTTACATATTTTAATGGCTGAAAAATTTTTAGATTTCTTGAAAGATATTTTTCCCAAAATGTATTAGCTGAAGGCTTCATATACCAAAATAAAAAGACTTGATTGGAGGTTGATTTTGAGTGAAGAAAAAAATGGATGGAGTCGGCAACAAAATGACCAATTCTCTTTGAGTTTATCTCAAAGATATAGATCTTTATGAATGGAGAAATTAAAAAAATTATGACTACAACTGGAAGAGCCCATAATCCATTTAATAAAAATATTGCTCTTTGAAAAAATAGATGAGGTTTATTTAAGATTGATTTCATTTATTTTTTTGCATTAAAGCAATTTAAGTTAATCAAAGGATCCTTAAATTCATTGCTTTCAAATGCAAGCTTAAAATCTTGGACAATATTTTCAAGAGACTTTTGCTGCGAATATATATAATTTTTTGATTTCATTAAAAATATGGGCTGAGTTTTATTAAGGAAATACTTAAATTACTTTAATTGTTTAAGCTTAGTTTTAGATATCATAAGTGTGCACTCGATACTAACTCTTGAGTTTGATCCGCCAGTAAAGCCACCATGAAGAAGCTTGTCATTAAATATAAATGCGTCTCCCGGCTTAGATAAAAACTTCTTAACTTCTAATTCTGAGTCAGAGATCTGAATAAGTGGCTTCACAAAACCATCTCTCTCTTGTCCAGTATATGGCCAGTCTTTTAAATGAGAACCAGGAACATATCTTAGACCACTTTTTCCTGTCTCATTAAATATAGCTATCCAAATTTTGATTCTCTCTAAATCCTGGGGCATTTTGCCATGACCAAGGTCCCAAAACCATCTATCAGCATGAAGAGGCCCAACGTCATTTCCTGTTGGTCTTGCTAAACGCCAATAGACTTCTTCATCATAAATTTCTTCTTCATTTGAAATTTTTATCGGCCCTAGCTCTAGCTCTAGATCTTTAAAAAAATTAAGATTTCTAAAAATCTCTTTGGATTCATAGGAAAGAATTCTGTTTACCTTGGGCCAGAGTAAGCTGTGGTTTATATGAGAATATTTCTCCTCTAATTGATGGTAATTTGGTAACTTAAGATCTTTGATTTCATCATACAAATCAGGATGATTTTCAGATAATACAGATTGAAATTGTGACAGTATTAGCTTCCTAATTATCTGCAAATCATTGTTGGGAATAGAAAGCTTGTCAAAAAAGCCTTTCTCTCCATAAAGATTATTTAATATTTCACTATCCATTTTTCTAATTATAAATTAATTGAATAATTAAAGCTTCCGCTTAATTGAAAAAATATTATTTGGCGCTCATCTTAATTTAAATGGTCGTCCTGAAGACTAGAGAAGTAATTCTTTTCTATGCCTGAGGGGTCATGAGAAGGAATAACTAGATTTTTATCAAATTTTAAATACTTAATAGCGTAATCAAAATATGAAATATCGTCATCTCCATGACAATGATAAAGCCTTGAATGATTATTTTGTCTTATAGAATTAATCTTATCTATTACAATTTCCATGCTGGTTGGAGAAAAAAATTTATTATCGTATAGAAAAATACTACTCCCTGCAGAAATTTCATCCTGCCATTTACGAAATAAAGGTAAGTCTTTGTCTACTACTTTACTTAATCTTAAAATACTCGTATTTGTTAATTCTTCAATAATAAATTTTTCAACCAAATTCTTCTGCTTTCCATATAAATTTCTTGGAGATTGTTTTGAATAAATACTCTTTCGAGGCTGAGATCCATCAAAAACATCGGCCGAAGATATAAATAATATATTAGGAGATAGTTTTTCAAAAAAGGTTAGTGCCTCAATGGTTTTTTCTACATTAATTTGCTCAGAGAGATCAGGGTGATCAATGCAATATTGGATATTTGTAATTCCAGCAAGAAAAACTATGAAGCTATAATTTGAAGAAAAAGTTGAAAAATCGAGGTTTTGTAAATCAAAGAATATTTTGTCAAGTTGCTCAGTCTTTCGCGAGGTTGAATCCACTGAAAATTTTTTATCAGTCCAAAAGCTCTTTAGCGCCCCTCCGATATAGGAGTCACCTCCTACGATTAATATATTATTCATTTGAATTAGTTTCAAAGGATCGTAAGATAGATTCCCAAGATTTTTGATTTTTTTCTAAAAATTTCTGCCCTGAAATTTGAATATCTAGATTGGCTCGATTCCAAGCTGAAAAAGTACCAATATCTATTATGTTACCCTGATGTATACAGCCATTTATCTTTCCCACCAATTTTGGAATTATGTCTAAAGAAAGATCAATGAAATTTTTTTTCTCATCAAAGTAATCAAAAACATCTTTCGAGAATATGTATATTGCAGCATTAGCCAAAGATCTTCCTGAGAGAGATGGATTCTTTTCATCAAATTTATTAATTATAAAATCTTCATCCATTGAAACTACACCACAGTTTTGAGGTTCGTTAGTATAAAACGTTAGCATTGTAGCGATTGCTTGCTTATTTTTTTTTTCGTGAGAGATAAATAGTTCTTTTAAATTAAAATTAAACACATTATCTGCATGTGCAACCAAGAAATCATCAGTTTGAAAAAATGATTTATTATTAATAATAGTTCCCCCCGTTCCAAGCAAACTGGGTTCGTGTGAAATATGAATAGAATTTTTCCAAGTAGATTTTTCTATATATTCTTGGACTAAATTACTTAAATAATGCGTATTTAAAACAATTTCAGTTATGTTGTTGTCAACCAAGGCTGAGATCCAATAATCAATTAAAGGCCTTCCATTGATCGGAGCAAGACATTTGGGGAGAAAGTTAGTCAAAGGCTTTAATCTTGTTCCTATGCCGCCTGCTAATAGCAATGCTTTCATATCTTTATTTTATAATAAATTTTCAATCTTATTTATCTAGAGAAATATAAACTTTTAATTGCTGTTTGAACCTCTTCTTTTGTGATTGGAATATTTCCCACTCTACTTACTTGGATAGCTGCAGCCAAAGATCCAAGTATTGCTGTCTCCCAAATTGTTGCACCTGATGCCATACATAAAGCACTTGAAATCAATAAAGAATCTCCGGCACCAGCAGTATCAACAGGATTTGAATTTAATGCGCCAATTTGCTCAGTTTTATATTCTCCATCTTCAGATACGTATAATAAAACTCCCTCTTCGCCTAATTTTAAAAAAATATTTTTACACTTTGTGTCCTCTAAAAGGCCCATGGCCAACTGAACTAAACCTTCCTGATTGTCTCTTTGGCTAATTCGTGCTTCTCGTTCTGTTGGGGTAATTAAATTTGCTGATTTAAACCTTGCTATATTGCCGGTTTGAGAAGAGGATTGGCTATCCGCAAGAATTAATATATTTTTCTCTTTCGCTAAGGCAATAATTTTATTTACTAAAGTGGTTGGCAGGAATCCATAATTAAAATCAGAAAAAATTAAAACATCTAAATCATCAGCAATTTTTTTAAAATTACTAATAATTTTTGATTGAAAATCCTCAGAAATACTTATCTCAGAAATATTATTTACTCTTAGTAAAGTTTTATTTCTTGCTCTATATCTTGATTTTAAGTTTGTTGGACGAAGTGGGTCACAAATGAAACTAGAGTTAATATTAGTACTTTGAAAAGTTGAATCTATCAATTCTTTATACTCATCCTCCCCAGTAACGGTCATAAAATGTATATTTGAGCCAAGTTTTTCTCCATGCATTGCGACAATTCCAGCTCCTCCTATAAATTTTCTTGAATTTAATGGTTTAATGGCAATGGTTGGGTCCTCTTGCGACATTCCCAGAGCTTCAGAATCTATATACTCATCAATAATAATGTCTCCAAGAATGCATGCATTTACATTCTTAAATTTATCAACAAGCTTAAGGAGACCTGTTTCTGTGATGTTATGTCTCAATATAAAATCTTTGGGAGATTTGAAGTTAGAAGTATTTTCATCAAAGTATTCTTTTCTTAACAAGTCTACAGATGAAAAAGAGACATCTCCTGATCCAAAGATTAGTTTACCGCCATAAGAATCAAGCGGCTCTAGCTCTTGATTTATAGAATTCTCATACTCCTTACCCTTTAAAACTGCATATGGTTTGTATTTTAAGATTACGTCTGAAATTGATTCATTAACTATAAAGCACTTATCAACATAGCTATTAACTTTGAGTGTTTCTAATCTATCTTTCTCTGAAATCAAAGCATTATTTTTTGAGATTTTGTCTCCTAGTAAACCAATCCATAGCTCTTTTTTAATTGATTTTGCATAGCGGAATAATCTTAAGTGTCCTGGATGTAATATATTAAAATTTCCGAAAATAATAATTAGATTTTTTTTCATTTAAATTTACTTAGTTTAGTTAGGTATCTTAGAATTTAATGAGTGGTCTCAAAACTTTACCTGCATGAAAGTCTGAGATAGCTTTATTTATATTTTTTATTGTGTATTTTTTTGAAATTAATTTTTCTAAATCAATCTTTTTAGATTTAATAAGTTTACCTATTAATGGTATGTCTATATCAGGTCGTGAAGATCCTCCCCAACTCCCATGTAAAGTTTTTCCATTAATCAGCTCAAAAGGATCGATTGAAATTTTTTGTCCTGCTTCTGGGTGCGATGCAAATACAGTTTTTCCCCCTCTTTTGATTGAATCAAAAGCTTGCTCTATGGTACTTGCGAAACCTGAACAATCTACTGAATAATCTGCTCCTTGAGCATTTAAAGTTAAATTTTTGATTTCCTCTACAGGATTCTTATTTGCTGCATTTATGCAATGAGTTGCTCCAAGAGCTTTTGCAAGCTTTAATTTTTTAGAATTAATATCTACGGCTATTAGTTTAGCAGGTGATAGTGAAAGACATGCTATCAATGCACTCATTCCTATTCCCCCCAAGCCAAAAATGGCAATACAGGAACCTTGTTTTGGTTTTAATTCTCTTACTATTATCCCAAAACCAGTCAGCACCGCACAACCAAGTAATGCTCCAACATCCATAGGAATATTAGCTGGCAGTAAGACACATCTATTTTCTGAAATAACAGAAAATTCATTAAATGTTGTAACCTTTCCAGCATTTATATTTCCGAAACTGGTATCTAGGAATGTTGGGGTACCGGCATCAATTCCTTTGCACTTAATCCAAGTTAATACGATTCGATTTTTAGGCTTAACCTTCTTTACTCCAGGCCCAACTGCAACAACAACTCCTGATCCTTCATGTCCAAGCAAATGAGGCAAATACTTATCCTCACCCCTCTTACCTTGTATTTCCATTAATTGGCTTTTACATATTCCACTATATGCAAGTTTTACTAGAACCTGCCCTCTTTTTAAGACGGGTATAGTTAATTCAGAGGATATAAATAATGGTTTTTTAATTTTTCTGAGGATGGCTCCTCGAAATTTTAACCCGGTATAATCAATCATAGTAAAAAATGAAAGATTAGAATGGTCCGCTGAACCAGTCTCCTGGAACATCGTGAGAGAATTGTCGATCAAGAAAAATTTTTTTTCTTTGTATAATATTGCTCATATTCAAAACACGTTTAATTATGTCCTCAGCTCGAACATGATATTCTTTTGTTAAAGCAGGGCTTGTTCCCTCGGGAAAATCAGGAAGGGCTAATTGCTCTGGCTTATTCTCCAACCTTCCCCAAAACTTTTCTGCGATTCTGGAAATTATTTCAGATGAAATTGAGCAGTTCTTCATTCCGGTATCAAGAACTAAGACTTTTTTAGTTTTAACAATAGATTTAAAGACAGTTTTATAGTCTATGGGAGAAACAGTTCTTAAATCAACTATTTCACATGCTATATTGAAATGCTCCTTTAAATAATCTGCTGCATGAATGGCTTCAATAGTTGAATATGACATTGTAACTAATGTTATGTCTTTACCTTTTCTTAAAACAGAAGCCTCGCCCAAAGGAATTGGGGTAAGTTTGGTATCAACATGGCCTTTAAGATTATGAAGCCACCTATGTTCAAGAAATACAACAGGATTTTTGTCAGCAATGCTTGCAAGGAGAAGTCCTTTGGCATCTTGAGGTGTTGATGGCATAACAACTTTTAGGCCAGGAATGTGAGCGAACCAAGATTGGAGGTTTTGGGAATGAGTCGGTCCTTGCCCCCAACCTCTTCCAATAATTAATCTTATGGTAATAGGAATAGATCTCTGCTCACCAAACATGAAATACCATTTAGCTGCAGCATTTACTAGCTGATCCATAGCTAATAAAAAAAAGTCTAAACGCTGATGAGTCATAACTGGAATTAAACCCCCAATAGAAGCTCCAATCCCAACTCCAGTAATTGCGTTTTCAGATGTAGGAACGTCAAACACCCTATCATTTCCAAATTTTTTTGCTAAGCCTTTAGTAGTTCCAAAAATCTCCATAGGATCATCAACACCAAGGCCATAAAGAATAACATTTTTATCTTTTGTCATTGATAAATGTAATGCCTCATTTATAGCCTTTGAAAATGAAATAATTCTTTGTTTTTTCATTTTGCAAAAATTGTTGAGGTTGACAGAGCTAAATTTGGAAATGGTGATTTCTTAGCAAAATCAAATGCTTCATCTATCTCTTTTTCTATGGAGGTATAGATTTTTTTAAGCTGAACTTGTGAAATTTTATTTCTATTTAGAAGCTTATTAGAAAATATTTTTATAGGATCCTTTTTTTTCCATCTTAGAAACTCTTTTTCATCTCGATAACCAATATGATTATCAAAGTCAGGACCACAATGCTCTCTCCATCTGTATGTTGGCATCTCAATAAAAATTGGTTGTTTCTTTTTTAATATTTCGGCTTTTGCTTTTAAAACAGCTTCATAAACATCTTCTACATTATTGCCATCAACAATAATTGATTTTATTCCCATGCCTTGAACCATTTTATAGATTTTTCTATTTTTTGGCTGACGAACATTTAAAGGCGAGTAAACAGAATAAAGATTATTCTCACATACAAAAAGCACTGGTAAATTTCTTACAACAGCAAAATTTACAGACTCATAAAATGCTCCCTCCTCAATAGCTCCATCTCCAAGAAAAACAACAGAAACATTTTTCTTTCTTTTTGCTTGCAGGGCTAGACCCAAACCAACTCCCACTGGAATTGAATTACCAACAATAGCCGTTGTGCCCTCAAAACCAACCTCACGATCAATTAAATGCATTGAACCGCCTCTACCCATGCTACAACCTGATGCCTTTCCATATATTTCAGCCATCATTCTCTTAAGATTTCCACCTTTTCCAATGTAATGACCATGCCCCCGATGAGAGCTTACAGCAACATCTTTCTTTGAAAGAGCAAGACCAACTCCAGCAGCGGCAGCTTCTTGACCAATTGATAGGTGGGTTGGGCATCTCATCTCTTGACTGGAATACTCGCTCGCAATTCTCTCTTCAAGAGATCTAATACGAATCATCATTTTTAAAAGCTTTAGATGCATAGTCTATAAATCATGGAATAAACCAAAAATAATCTCCCTTGTAATTGGCTTCATCAAATAAGTCTTTCCATTCATTGACATGTAAGATAGTCTTTGCAGTTAAGTTCCATGCAAACATCCTGGCCTTCTCATCTTCATCTCTATATGCATCGACTGTAATAAAAGAGCCTTTTGAAGCAACTCTATTAATTTCCTTCAAAGATCTAATAACACCCTCTCTATCTAAATTGTGTATCGTATTAATCGAAATGGCATAATCAAATGAATTATCTTCGTATGGCAATTTGTCACATGAAGCAACTTTTAAAAGCTTTTGAACAGATGGATAGCAATTATTTATAGCATAATCCGAAATATCTATGCCCTCAATTCTTAATTTTGGTAGAGCTAATAAAAAATCGTGCATCATAAAACCTTTTGCACAACCTATATCTAAAATTGAACTACTATCATCAAGTTTCCAATGATCGATAAAGTCAGGAATAACTTTTTCCCAAAAACGAGAATTATAGTTGAAGCCTCCATATCCGTATTCTCTGTCACCATCGAAAAAATCTTTACCAAATTTTCTTGCAATATCTCTAACTTCTGCGCTTTTAGATTCTAGCCGAGCAGAAAGGTCCCTTTTAGCTTTTGGGTAATTTTTGAGAAGATCAATTTCCATACTTATGCTTTATGCTTATATTCAAGGGACATTTTGCTAATAACCTCGAAGTTATTTCTAACCCAAGCAATAGTTTCGTCAATTCCAGAGCTCAAATCAATTTTTGGCTCCCAACTCAATACTTCTTTTGCTTTTTTTGAGCTCATTAGATATGCCTGATCTTTACCTATTCTGTCCTCACCAATTTCAACTGCTGAATTAAAATCAATATCTAATTTGCTACATATAAGTTCAACTAACTCCCTTATACTCACGAATTCATCAGTAGAAAATTGAAAAACCTCACCAACTTTCTTCTGATCAATAATTTTCATTACTCCATATGCTGAATCTTTTGCATGTAAAAATGCACGAACTGATTTTCCTCCCCCATGGAGGTTAAGTTTTGTACCTTTTAATATAGATAAAATAGTTTTTGGAACAATTCGATATAATTGTTGTCCTGGGCCATAATAATTAGCTGCTCTAGTAATAGCTACAGGGAAACCAAGATTATTATGAAAAGCCATTAGACTTGTATCTGTTGCCATCTGTGAAATTGCGTATGGAGTGGAGGGTGAGTATGGATGGTCTTCAGAAATAAGTTCGCTGGTGCTTCCGTAAACTTCAGGTGTAGATATACGTATAAATTGATCAAGATAATCTGCTTTCATTAAAAATTTAGTTAACTTAGCTTTAGCTACAATATTAGTAAGATACCAGTGATCTGGGTTATCCCAACTCTCTGCAACCATTGATTGAGCGGCATAATCCACAACAATGTTTGGTTTAAAGTTTGAAATTAAACTTTGAAGAGCATCTTGGTCTTCATTAATATTAATCTGATGGAATTCATAGTCAGATCGCCTTGGATTTACTTTAACCGGAAGAAAAGCTGAATGCTGTTCAGGTGATCTGTTAACCCCAATAACATTTATATTTGCATTTAGGCATTCGTTAACAAATACAGATCCAGCAAATGAATTTGATCCAAGAACTAAAATTTTTTTCATAATGTTATTAATTAAAGTATTTATTTAAGGATCAAGAAACTTCGTAAACTGCTTTCCCCACAATTACATCAATTACTGTAGTTATCCAAATCATATGAATGCACTCAACAATATTATAAGCATGACTGTCAACCCAAAAGTTTAGATCGCCCGCTGATTTTAAAGAATTGCTTTCTTCTCTTCCGGTAAATGTAATTACCTGAAGGCCCATTCCTTTAGCCACTTTGGCAGCATTAACTGCATTCATAGATTCTCCGCTAACGCTGGTAAGCACAACAGCATCATTATTATCCGCATAAGACTTTATTGCTTCAGCAATCCAATTTTCATAACCAAAATCATTTGCATAGCATGTAATTAAATCAGCTTCATTAAAAGTAATTCCCCTAACTTTTGCTTGTTTAGTAAAATCAACCGCTCCATGGGCAGAAATAGCGGCGCTTGCACCGTTACCTGCAAAAATTAATTTGGCATTTTGACTTTTCACTTTTAAAACAATTTCTTGGAATGTATCCAATGATTTATATAGCTCTTTGTTGAATGCTAGCTTTTGATATTCATCAAAATAAGGATCTAAAAATTCATTAATCTTTGAGGTCATATAACTTGTGCTCCTCCATCCATTTTAAATTATAAAATTCATCTTTATCTTCTAACTTACCAGATTCATATAAATCTTTAATTTCAATAATGGCGTCTCTTACTGTTTTAGTGGGTTTAAATCCTGTGGCTAGCAATTTATCAGAGTTTACTCTGTATGAGCGAGGATCATCCGACTCCTTGATAATAATTTCAGTATCAATTTCTGATGCAATGATATTTGCAATATCTATGATAGAAATGTTTTCAAAACCAGCATTATATATTCCTGTAATAGCTGGATCACTTAGAAAATGCATGTAAACATCCGTAATATCTTCAATATGAATATTTGGTCTAGTCTGATCACCGCCTAGCACAGTAATTTTTTGATTAGTTAAAGCCTGCATTGTTAACATGTTAACCGCTACATCTAAACGCATCCTTGGAGAATACCCGCAAACAGTTGCAGGTCTGACTATCTGTATACTCATTTTATCACTGTAACTTAGCAATACTCTTTCTGAGATCATCTTTGTTTTGTTATATTCTGATATTGGCACAAGGTCTAGGTCCTCTGTAACATCCTCTTCCTCTTTAACGCCATAGACACTTCCCGAAGAAGCATATATAAATTGAGTAATATTATATTTATAAGCATTTTCAGCTAAAAGCATAGTTGCCAAGGCACTAATTTCCCATGTTAATTTAGGATTTAAGTCCCCGCATGGGTCATTTGCTACAGATGATAGGTGGATTACAGCATCAAACCCCTCAAATGAAAAATCTTTAATTTTCCTTACATCGCCCTTAACAACTTTAAGATTTTCATGATCATGTAGTTTGTTTCCAAACCACATTAAATCAAATGCTGTTACTTTATGACCAGCAAGAAGAAGCTTAGGAACAAGAACTGTTCCTTTATAACCACATGCACCTGTAACAAATATATTCATTAATTTTATATGATTAGAATATGTGAATTATATAGTACTAGTAAGTTTTTTAAGACATTTATGCGTAATTTACAAAATTATTATTTTTTAACTCTGCTATTGCCAAGGAGCAGGTTAAAAACAGAATTTCTCCTCATGGAGGCTAAAGCATAAATTAAACAAACATGAGCGGCTTTGCGAGCTCCTACACAGCCACTCTGGCGCCCAACCCTATTTTTAAAGTTGCTAGCTTAGCACTAAGCTACACAAGCTTTGATGCAATCAGGAGTCTTGGCCTATGGAAATAAAATTGTCATGGTTCTTATTTTGGCTAAATCTCTTTAATATACATAGCATGAGTGATTACTTGGGACAATTTTTTGCACGCCTAATACCTATTTTATTGGTTTTGGTCATGGTAGTTGTTATTGGTCGGTATTTTTTTGAGATTGGAAGAGTAGATATCCAGGAATTAGCTTTATATGTCCATGCCCTTATTTTTCTGGGTTGCGCTGGTTGGGCCTATTCTGCAGATGAGCATGTGCGAGTCGACATTTTTTATCGCAATGCTTCGCCTGTCTATAAAAAAGCAGTCAATACTTTCGGGATAATATTTTTTCTCCTGCCAATGATAGTTGTCTTAGGATATTACGCCATAGATTTCGTTTCAGCCTCTTGGTCTGTTCAAGAAATCTCGACTGAGCCAGGCGGTCTAGAA
>Ga0181552_10002608_pt1 | contig 13108 bp, 20 predicted proteins | sample 011ome_18_FD_130583 | JGI IMG/M metagenome (GOLD analysis project Ga0181552, IMG submission 130583) | Coastal salt marsh microbial communities from the Groves Creek Marsh, Skidaway Island, Georgia - 011501BT metaG (megahit assembly) | ecosystem: Environmental > Aquatic > Marine > Intertidal...
GCAAGTAATGAACTTGTTACGCCAGTTGTACCAATTCCGTAGTTAGCATCTGCTGTAAAAGCACCTGTACCTTGGATTGCAACTTGTACGTTGTCAGTAGTTCCACTTGTGAACACACCTGACTCAGTTAGTACTGAAACACCTGCAACTGTATGTGCATCATCAGTTCCAGCAGTTCCGCCTGCCTGTATGAAAGTTAATGCCGCATCTAGTTCTGCTTGTGTCATGTTAGTTTTTGCAAGGTTAATGATTCTAGTTCTAGGACCAATTCCGTTGCCTGCGATTGCCGCCGCGTTATTTGTTATAGTAGCCATTTTATTTCTCCTTAAAGTTTTCTCTTATGGCGTTTACCACACTCTGTGGTATCCGTACTTTTATTTATCATCACTAGCCATAAAAAAAGGGCGACACAAAGCCGCCCTTTTGATACTTGTAAAAGTAATCTAATTAATTAGATTGCTTCTAGGTCTGTTACTACTGTAACTGTTACTGTGTCACCATCTGATAATGTTTGTACACCACCAGTTAGACCAGCCAACGTACCTGTGTCTAATACTTGTCCAACTGCTCTTGCAATTGAATTGATATCAACACCGTGTGTGTCTGCTACCATGTAGATTTCAGAACCATCTGCTTTAGTTTGTAAAATGTGTGACATTCCACCTAATGCATCTGTTACTTTAGCGGCCGCCGCGTCAGAACCCATAGCGCCAAGACCGTTACCACCTGCAAGTACAATTTTGAAAACTTGTACTTTAGTAAGTTCTTGCATAGTTCCTCTAGCAACTGCTGTTGGATTTACTCTTGTAATTGAAGCCATTTTATTTCTCCTTGTTAATAAATTGCTCTTATGGCGTCTTCCACTCTCAATGGACTACGTGCTATTATTTATAGGATTGTAGGAAAAATAATGTATATGCTTATCTTTTTGCTACTTTTGCTCTGTTATGTACTTGCCTTAACAAGTTTACATAACCAGGACCTGCTTTTATAATGTCATTTACAATACGCATAACTGGTGCATATGCTTGTGCAAATCTTGGTGGAATACCTAACCCTCTAGAGGTCATGTTAAGTACTTTGTATGCAAATGGCAAGTCCTTATTAGGTACACCTAATAATCTAAGCATCTGTATATCTTTTGTGTCTGCTGGAATTGGATCCATAACACTTATTCTTGGCTCTGTATCTTTAACTTGTCTGCTTTCTAAATCATAGTCTTTGACAAACAAAATATAATAGTCAATTATGTCAGCATTTCTACCACGTGCTTTAAGTGCGTTTTCTAATTCAGTAACTGCTTTACGTCTTTCATTAGGAGTAAGTTTTGAATAGTTTGCTATTCTTCTTCTTAGTCCACTATATCTACTGTTGCGTAATCCACTGTCAATCTTAAGTAAATCTCCTGCATCAGCAATACTAGGAGCACCATCTTTGAAACTTCTTAATAATCTTTTTGCTGTAAGTGTTGGAAAGCCTGAACGTTTGCGTAAACGCATTGCCGCTTTAGGATCTTTTAACTTTTCTACAATACGTTCATCACCATCTACAATATTAAGTAAACAATGCAAGTCATTTGCACTTGGTCTAAAGTTGTGCCAATTTTGCCATTTAAGAACTTGTTCACTGTAAGATGTAACATAACGTCTACTTGGATAATGACGCATTACATGAAGTGCAAGGAAATATAGTAATACTAGATCAGAGGCATCAGTAAACGTCATTCTACTGACGCCATCTGAATTGCGAATCATTTTGCCTTCTGTAATATAATCAAGAAATTTAAATTCAGACATTAACCAAAGTCCTTCGGAGTTGTAAAGTTGCGTCGACTAAATTCAAGTCTATCTACAATTTTCACTGCTCCGCCTACATGATCAATTGCCACGTAGCCTTCCGGAGAACCTGCTTCATAGCCGTCTGCTGTTTTATAAAAGTGTGCTATACTTTCTATGTTGTTTAATTTTGTAATGAACATTTTTTTAAGATTAGTAATCTCTGTCATAAAAATTATAATACCTGATAAGCCTTTTCTATTTGTATTAATAAAGTTCATATTGTTTTGAATTTTTTGCAGTCTATTTTTTACTGCTGGCTTTTCTGGATCTTGGTTTTTAAGTTTTGCAATTTCGCCTTCTATTCTTGCTCTATACCAATCAATGAAACCGTTTAGGAATTCACCTGGATCGCCTGCAAGTTTACCTTGTCTAATATTTGTGTTGATCCATATTTTAAAATTAGCAATAAAATCATCGTTAGTTTTCATTGCTTCCCATACTGCATTAGGCACTGCTTTATAAGCGGCCATTGCATCTGCCAAATCTTTTTTCACTTGTGCTGTTTCTTCTTTAGTCATTAACACTGAACCAGATACATCTTTAAAAAATGCATCATCAAACCAAACATCACTTGAGCGTTTTAGTTTGTTTACATCAACGTCATAGTTTGCTTTAGCGTCTGCTAAAGAATTTCCTTCGTAGTTTGTGTGAAATATAATTCCAAACTTTGCCTTACCAATTCTTTTGCCTATATCACTGTCCACTGGCACTGCGTAGGTGATAAGTTGTGGCTTGAAAGTGTACATTGCCTCGCCGTCTATTTCTTCTTCTCGCCTTGTACTTTCGTCAAACATAAAGTCGCCTTGAAGTACGCCTGTAATTCCTAACTTGCCTAAGTAATCAAATGCTAAATGTAATTTTGGTAAAGCACCCGACTTACCATATAGTCTATCTATTTCTTCATGACTAGTACCTAGCAATGGGGTAGCGTTAAAAACTCCTTTGGTCCCTACAAAGAACTTTCCGCTTTCAGGATCAACACCACATACTATTGCAGGTGCTCCGTCCCATTTTACTGATACTCTTAATTTCTTATTTGTACGTCCTTTGAGCATATCTGCAAATAACATCATCTGATTAATTGCATACTCGGCGCCTTCTTTACCACGGTTGAGTGCTTCTTCCTCAACGTGTTCCATATGTGTGTTCTTACCCTCGGCTTCTTGTAGCCTAATTATATCTTCAATTAACATCGTCTAATTCGCTTTTATCATTGGCTTTGATCTTTTTAATTCCACGCATGAATTTCGCTGGATCGCCGGACTTGATTGAGTTATAAAAACGTTTCTCTAGATCCTGTGCTGTATCTGATTCAAAGTTTGTGCGTATCATTTCAACTATGTTGATAGCACTTTCAATCACATGATTTGCTCTAGACTCTACAATGTTCTCTGTCTTCTTTGTTACAGCGAAATCATTAAGTTCTTCTAATAGGCTTCTAGTTCTACGTTTCATTGCATAACTCCTTAACACTATTTAGTGGTGTTGTACGGTAAATACCATAGGGAACGAAACGAGGAGCGAGAATATGGACATACATACAACTAAACTAACAACGCCTATTGTAACACACAATTTTAAAGAGCGTAGTCTTTTATTTGCCGAATTAGCACAGATTGCGTATTTAGACAAGAAAAATGCTACCAAACTAGCAAAACAATTAGGTTTTACAACTGTAGAATACTACGACTTAGACGGAGCACAATCATATCGCTTTATGAATAAGCATGATATTGTAATTGCTTGTAGAGGTACAGAGCCTACAGAATTTAACGACATCAAAGCAGATTTAAAAGCATATCCTGTTAAGTCTGAAACTATAAGCAGAGTACACAGAGGCTTCAAAGCAGAAGTAGACGAACTATGGCCTATGGTCAAAGAAGATATTACAAGAACACAAAACAAAGGCAAAACACTATGGTTTTGTGGACATAGTTTAGGTGCGGCAATGGCAACTATTATGGCAAGTCGTTGCAAACACAATATAGACAATCTTGATCCCAAAGAACTTTATACATTTGGTTCCCCAAGAGTAGGCTGGCCTACATATGTTGATAGTTTAGATATTATACATCATCGTTGGAAAAACAACAACGATATTGTTACTAGTGTTCCTTTGTTTATTATGGGTTACAAACATCACGGAAGTGAACATTACCTAAACACTTGGGGCAATGTACGTACTCCATCAGGATGGCAACTGTTCAAAGACAAGATACGTGGAATATGGAGAGGACTTAAAAAAGGTAAAGTTGATAGTTTCTCAGATCATTCTATGGTTGAATATGTAAAACATCTTAAAAAATATAAAGACGGTTTAGAAACTACTCAGGTTTAGTCTTTTTTGATTGCAAAATAAAATGATGTAATCTTTGTTGTAGTGCTTCTCTATCTATAGGATCAGAAGTTTTCTTCAACTTGTTTTTTATATCAGCAATCATCCTACTGTTACTAACAGGTTTATGTTTACGTTTCATTATTGTTATTGGGAGTTTTACACTGTAAAACTGTAGCCGCTATTGTTTTTATATTAGTGCGGTCTTATTTCCTACAAAGATATTTATACAAACAAACTGCTGACAGATTCTTCATTTGTAACTCTACGGATTGCTTCACCAAACAAATTCGCAACACTTACTTGTCTTGTCTTTTTACAATTCTTAGGACAACGATCTGAAATACTATCTGTAACAACTAGTTCATCAAGCACACTTTTTTCTACCTTTTGACATGCATCATCACTTAATACTCCATGTGTTATATATGCACGAACACTTAAAGCACCTTGGTCCATAATTGCTTTTGCGGCCTTACAAAGTGTTCCACCACTATCAACAATATCATCTACTAGAATTGCATGTTTGCCTTTGACATCTCCAATCAAGTTCATTACTTCTGACTTGCCTGCTTCAGGACGCATCTTATCAACAATAGCAATATCGCCGTGAAACATGTCTGCAAATTTTCTAGCACGAACTGCACCGCCTGCATCTGGACTTACAAATACTGTACCTGCTTGTTCTACTTCTGGATCATCAATGATGCCAATTGTTTTCTTAATGTCTTTTGCAAATACTACACGACTTGTTAAATCATCTACAGGAATATCAAAGAACCCTTGTATCTGTCCTGCGTGTAAATCCATAGTTAGAATCCTATCAGCACCTGATACTGTAATAAGATTGGCTACTAGTTTTGCTGTAATAGGAGTACGTGAAGCACTCTTACGATCCTGTCTTGCATAACCAAAATAAGGAATGACTGCTGTAATTCTACTTGCACTTGATCTACGTGCCGCATCAATCATAACCATTAGTTCCATCAGACTGTCATTAACAGGTGTGCTTGTTGGTTGGATAATAAAAACATCTTCACCTCTGATGTTTTCTAAAAACTCTACACTAGTTTCTCCATCTGCAAATGTTGTAATTTTCGCAGGGACTAGCGTTGCAAAACAATGTTCTGCAATCTTGGTTGCCAACTCTGTGTTAGCATTTCCTGTAATGATTTTCATCTTCAAACCGGACCCTTCCTTGGTAGGATGTTGTTAAAAAATATATACTTAATATATACTCATACTTATAGTATGTCAAGGAAAAAGACAGGTCTAATGACACTGCCTTTTACCATTTTTGGCTCTAGGGGAAGGACTCGAACCTCCAAGGCTTTCGCCACACGATGAACAGTCGTGCGTGTTTACCAATTTCACCACCCTAGAATATTACTATTTGTTTTTGTCTAGTGCGGCAATCATACGTGTCATACCAATACCACCGCCAACTCTTGGAAAGAAATCAAACTCTAAAAACTTTTCTAGTTCTGCTTCTACTCTTTCTTTGCCAAACAAGTCAAACAATAGTTTGCTGTATGCACCATCTGTAATTGTATGGAACGTATCTCTCATTTGCTCTACATCTGTTGAGCGTTCTGCTGATCCAATTGTTTCCATGCCTCCTAGGATAACATCTATCTTTTTACTTGTACTACCATTTTCATGTCTACTCATATTCCAAAATGGTGATGTCATTTCAGGAAAGTCTGTAATCATTGTTGCTCCAAACTCATCAAACATTTTAGTTTCTTCTTCAGCAGTCATTTCGTAGTCTTCAGCAAGGCCATAATGCTTTTGCCAATCTGCATAAGTTCTTTCTTCTGGTTTAGGAAACATCAAATATTCACATAGTTCATATTCCATCTTTTTCAAATCATCTATGTCGCCTGGCATTTCAAATTCAAACATTGGAAATATTATATCATGTCTACCTGGTATTGCATTAGGTTCTTGTCTATAGGAAGTGGAGACACAAAAAAACCCCTTACTAGAGGGGCTACTTAATAATTCGTGTTCTAACCACATCTGGCCTGTTTGTGGCAACGGCCAAACTTGACCTGCGTAATTGTATGTTGCTACATTGAATGGATCTTCACATGCGGCAAGTATGCTTAATCTGTTTTGTGTGTGGACTTCTAAAAATCCTTTATCCAAAAAAAATGACCTTAAAAGGCCAACTGTTTTTGTAAATTTATCGGGTGATATTAATTGTGTCATTTCTTTTTCCTTTTTGTTAGTCAAAAAAAATTTGCCCAGGAATCTGAGCGTAAACTTTCTTCTCTCTATTTATACACAAAGGAAAGAAAGGGGAGCCTTTCGACTCCCCCGCAGGATTAAACAAACTGCTTTGTTATTTCTCTTTCTGCTTCTGTGGCATATTCTCTATCCCAGTTGTCTAAATGCTTTTTCATAAAGCGATTAAACACTGGAGGTATCAATGCTAACGCAAAGAGTGTAAAGTATCCTATGCCTGTGTTAGGAGCACCTACTTCATCTAGTTCCCAGAAGTGTGTTTCTCCTCTGTCATGATGATCAGCCTGGCGACCAATCTCTATAAAGAACCAACTAGTAAACAGAGTTGAATTATCCCAACTATGTCTATAATCTATTGGCTCTCCTTTTTCACGTACCAGTCCGTAGTGTTCTAGATAGTTAAGTGCTTCTAGTTCAAAGTTTGATATAACCCAAACAAGAGCCATACAAGCGACACCTAACCAACCACCTGCTAAAAAGAACAAGAAGATTGTTGGTAGGCTCATCATGTAACCACGTATCCATCTATTTTTAAAGGACAAGAAAGGCTCATCTAGTCTACGTAGACGTGCTTTCTCCATATCAAACAAGAACTTAGATTGGCCTAAGTGTGATTTAATATAGTGTGAATAGATATCACGACCTCTAGGTGCTGTTGCAGGATCATCTTCACTTGCTAGTTCCAAATGATGATTGTATACATGAGCATAACAGAAGTGTGCTGAACCACTTAACGCCATCATCCAACGACTTATTACAAAACTAAAGCCTTTGGTGTGTGACAGTTCGTGTCCATATATTATGCCTATGCCTGCAAATATACCTGTGGAAAGAACTGCACCAAGCAACTCATATCCGTACATACCATTGTAAATTTGATATGCTAGAGCAAGTTGTAGTGCAACGAACACTGGCAACATCATATACATTACTATATTTTGTAACCAGGGTATGCCATAAGGTTCACCGTTCTCATCAAAACCAGCACCTGTGGTTTTAAATGTGATCAATGTGTCAAGTATAATACCTACACCGAGTAGGACTACACCTGTCCATGTCCAAGCACCACCTGCCATTACTCCTGCGAGTGCGACAAGTATTAGAGCCGGGGCAATGAAATACCTTATATTGATTAATGCTTTTTTATGATATGCATTGTCTTTACCTCCTGCCAATTAATTGGCTGTTGATTAACAATACTACATAGCAAGTATAACACTACATCATTATAATGTCAACTTCTATATTAATAGTTATGTTGACTTCAAAAAAACCACAATTATTTAGAACATGCTAATATTCTAATATGTCAACCTAAGATTGACACACTGTTGCAAAATTAGCATGACAGCCATGCGTGAAAAAAGGTTGCTTTTTGAGGCCAGATATATTAGTATATTATAAATACAGGTGAATAGGACAGTGAGGCTGTACTATTCGACACATACAGACACAGTGGAAAGACACTGGGCAGGATCACTCTGCCTTAACAAGCGATTGACGGGTACCAAAGGTACACGCACCGCCGGGGAAGTTCCGGGGTATTGCTTTCCTCAAGCATCCATACATCTTAGGAGAAAAAACATGACACACTTAATAAGTGGTCTGATGTCTTGGATGAACAACGGTATGACTGCCAGTCACCGTAACGATCTATTGACTTGGGCCAAAACTGAATACAAGAAAGATTGGAAGTACGCTTACCAATTTATGCTCGACCATCATGGCAGAGCACCAACTATAACTGAAATAAATGGACCCAGATATGTTCGTAAGGAGGTCGCATAATGCAATTCATCGATTGGATTAGAAACCTTTTCACAACAACTAACTGGGAAGAAGATTATCTTAGTCGCTCTACTGACCACGCTGATTTGGAACGTAGGATCAGGCAACTGGATAGGCGCGAGGTCAAGGCTGGACCATTTGGAGTTAGCCACACATACAAATACTAACACACCATATACACACATACAAAGGAGATTATAAATGTTATTTTGGGAAAGAACAAAAAATTTATTTGCACAGGCAGGTTTAGCCAGAGCGGCGGCCGAACTGTCAAGACAAGGATATCACGAATCAGCAAAAACACTGATGATTGAAAGATCCAAACTTTCTGCTCATAGACTTGAAGCAATTAAAAGACTAGAGAGAAAGAGAAAACTTATGTCAGATTATGAACCAGGTGATCATTACATGAGAGGAAAAACTGTAGCAACATGGAAGGGCAAAGCACATGCATAATCCAAACGAACTTACTATGAAAGATTACATCAGAGGTAGCCTTGTTCTTGTAGGCATGATGTCATTTGTATCAGTATTCTTAATCCTTAATGGAATGTTCTGGGGAGGTGCTTTATAATGTGGCCTTACACACAAGACGAATCCGATTGGGTTTCAGGAAAATAAATTAAAAAGTGTAGGGAAGTCGCCCGCCAAGATGACTCCCCTACAACTCTTTTGTTCAAAAAGTTATATATTATTTTCTATTATAGATTGAATATAAAACCCATACAGCAACTAAGCCAACTAATCCTTGTGCAGAGAAACCTGCAACAATGTTTTGGATATTGCTGATTATGTTGATGTTTGGCCAGAACGGAATGTTCTGTCCGTTGAATAAAACTTCAAGCACAATGCCTAATGAAAGCAAACTAATACCTGCTTCTGTTAGAGCACCTGCCCAAGTCTTTACTTTATTTAGAATGTCCATTTCGAACCTCCTTCTTCTTAATGCTGATCACTGTCGTCAGCATGTTTATTTAGGTAACCGATCACTAAAGAAAAACTACCATAATTGCGATTTGGTTTTAAAATTAATGATTTTACTTATTGCTTTTCTATAAACTATGTGTTTAAATAGTATTGTAGACTCAAATGGGACTTGTTATGCGGTCTCTCCCATGAACTGTTTACATTTTGTTAACCAAACAAGGAGAAACACTATGTGGACTAAACCTACATTTTCCGAAATGAGATTCGGATTTGAAGTCACAATGTATGTGATGAACAAGTAACATTAGGGCCTTCGGGCCCTTCTTTTTTGATAATTTAACATATTGACATACATAAATAATAGTGTTACATTAGTAACAATACACAGACACACATAAGGAGAAAAAAATGTCAGTAGAAACAAAGTATGGCGAAGCCATCATGAAACAAACTCAGGAAATGGCTGAGATGTTCAAAGCGGCAATGCCGAAAATCAATACAAATAAAAACGGATACGAAATTAGAACGCAAGTTCTAGAAATGGCTAAATCATTTACAGAGTTTGAATATTCAAATAAGTGGAATGGTTGGGAGATTACATCTAAACGTGATCCAGAATCAGGAGAGATTGTCAGCAAAGTTGGCATGCCTCAGATTCCAACAACAGACCATATACTAGACGCGGCTGAAAGATTTTACGATTTTGTAAACGGTAAGCCAAGCAAGTAATAACGAAACTGAGAGCAGAGATTCACGGTATACCTGTCAACGCTCTATAAGTTATGAAAAGAAACCCCGACATTAGAAATAGTGCCGGGGTTTTTTGTGACTACTTGCCTTCCATCAACGCAACTGCTTTATCATAATCTTCACGACTGATAATGCCTTCACGTAATAGTTTCTCTCTGTTTGCTAGATGCTTTAATTGGATTTCTTCTTTGCTTCCACCAAAGTAAGCAACTGCATGTCCTTCTTCAACTAAAATTTCTGTAACTTTACGTCCATCTACTTTGAAGTCGCCTAAAATACGCCCGAACTTGCCTTTCATATCTTCGCCTTTTTTATCTTCAGTAGTAATCAACTTACCGCCGTTTGCCATAAGTTCTTTGAGTCTTGCCTTAGCGGCTTCCCCAAATAGATCTTCTACTTTATCTCTTGTTCTGCTTTCAGGTGTGTCTATGCCCATGATGCGTACTCTTTCATCTTTAAGCATTACACCAAAACCTAGATCAATATCAACGTCAACGGTATCGCCGTCAACGACTTTAATGACCTTAACGTCATACTCGTTGGTGTTCATAATCTCGCTCCTTTGTGTGTATTATATGAGTATTTATTGATTATGGTTGAAGATTATTAAGATGATCTTGTTGATCCATTTCGTGTAGCACACCTTCACCAAACACCCCCATTTCATGTGAGCCTTGCACAGTTTTAAGTTGAAACTGGATGTCAGTTTTTTCTGAATACACAAATGGTATGCGTCTTTGAATATTCATATGGTTGAAGAATGTTGTTCGTGCTACGTTTAGGATCCTACCTGCTGGGTTGGCAACATAGTTTCTAAATATACCCGGCTTAGATGCTGTTGTGTCTGCTGAGAAAGCATCAATACGATATAAAGCAAACTGATAGCCTCTGGGTATGGTTGAGAAACTTTCTTGGCAACGACCATCGCCTGGACGTATGCCTTTATAGTATGTAGGTGTTCCACCTAAGTCGTCACCTATGTCAATGGTACCTGCGTTAGATCCTGCGAGTATGATAGCACCATTTAATCTTAGATATTCGTTTGTTGTGCTTACTATGCTTGTGCCTGCTAGTGTGACTGTTTCACTTATCCTGTCATAGTTAGCATCTAGTCCTTGTATAAGCAAGTTCATTGTGTCTGCGGCTTCAGTGCTTTTAATTTGCATTATCTGTGCGGCAGATGGAAACACATAGTCTGTGGTATCACCTCTATACCACATTGCTCTTAGGTCCGTGCCGGCGTCAGTATTATAACCAAAGATGTTCCATGCTTCGTTGCCACCTGTTTTGCCAAGTGCTACTGCGGCTTCCCAATTGATGTGTTTGTCGTTACTTGCCATTATGCCCAGGGCCTACCTTGTTGAAGTCCGCCTGTGTTTGGGTTATCAACTAGTGCTCCTGTGTTTGAAGAAGCATTATATTGTGTTGGTAACTGTGTAATATCTGCTGTAACGTCAGAATATCGTCCTGGCTCTACTACATTACGAGCCGCTCTGTCTGCGTTAGCAAGAGCAAGTTTTTGTTGCTGTCTTGTAATTTTAAGTGCTAGTGTTGAAATGCCATTTGCCGCCATTTGTTGCTCCTTGTTATAATGTTATTTATAAATATTTGAAAGGAGTAAACATGACAGTAAAAATTAAAGATTTGCCACGTTTCCAAAGTGATTGTAAGGACTATCTAACTCGTATAGAAGCAATCGCAGATGAAGATAAGAAACACCAAGCCGTAGAGATGTACAATATATTTTTACAGGCAGTAGATGCTATTGATGTTTCTGTAGATAACCTAGTTGAAAGCGGACCAGTGTTTGGTAACGAGCATCAACTACTAAAAGAAAACTTGCAAACTGTAAGACTAGATCTTGTTAGATGGTTAAAACAATATTCACCACTTGAAGAATCCAATCCACTTGAAATTGCTTAGGTTTTATATCTAAAAGTTACACGGCCTTTGGTAAGATCATAAGGCGATATTTCAACTTTTACTTTATCACCCATCAACACTCTAATTTTATTCTTTTTCATTTTGCCACTTGCATAAGCAATAAGTGTGTGACCGTTCTCTAATTCTACTTTATACATTTGATTTGGTAGTATGTCTAAACACTTACCATCTACTTCTAATATTCCGTCTTTACTCAAAAAGTTTCTTCTCCACTTCGTTCCAAAATTTGATACGAGCATTCATTGCTTCAACTGCTACTGATTCTGCTTCAACATATGCCAATGGATCTTCCCCACATAAGTTTTCAACAAGTTTGGTTGCCATAGGTCCATGTTCGTCACCATCTAGTTCAATATGTCTTTCTAAGTAGTAATGAAACTTCTTTGCTTCGTATGAATTAATATTAAGTTGCTGTAATATACCTTTGAACATTCCAGGTATTACTGCTTCTCTCCCATATGTAAATGCACTAGCAATTACATGTTTCTTTCCTGTAGCAATAAAGTCAAATGTTGTACGCATAAATTCTCTTGCACACTCTGGTATGCCTTTTGTATTTTCAATAGCGTAGTCTATTCCTTGTTTTTCTACATTATCAATAAAACGTAACACAGGTTTTGTGTTAGCGCCTACTTCTGCCATTGCTTGTAGATATAAATCAAAGTGTGATATACTTCCACCACCCAAGTCTTTATCTGATTCTTCTCCCCAAACAATTTCGTTTATTAGTCTTGCACTTTCATCTCTTGTGTGTTTTGTTGGCAACCATACATCGCCACTAGGGCAAACTCTGTGTTGCAATGCTTTTGCAAGACTCATAAAATCCCACACAGGAAATACATGATGCTCCATAAAGATACGGAGATCTGCCTGTGTCTGAATTACATTTGTACTCAACAACGGATGTGTTGTAAGTTCTAATTCTTTAACTTCTATATTCTTTAATGGTAGTTTCATTTAATCCACTTTCTAACAGTTCTACTTCACTGTCAAATATTGCCTTAAAGGCTCCACGTTGTATTGCTTTGTTCCATACTTTTTCAACTGCACAATTTGTAAGGAACACGTAGTCTGGTACGTTAATAGGACAGTTTGATTTACATAATCTGTACACAGGACATACCTTGCAGTGTTTGTCATAACGACTGTAATCTACTTTTTTAATTACTACATCTTCTAATTTGTTAAGTGTGCCACTTATAAAACTATCGTCTACATGTGGACAAGTTCTTACATTGCCTGCAACATCTACACTCAACACTTGGTCGTCATCTAC
>Ga0181552_10002620_pt1 | contig 13070 bp, 15 predicted proteins | sample 011ome_18_FD_130583 | JGI IMG/M metagenome (GOLD analysis project Ga0181552, IMG submission 130583) | Coastal salt marsh microbial communities from the Groves Creek Marsh, Skidaway Island, Georgia - 011501BT metaG (megahit assembly) | ecosystem: Environmental > Aquatic > Marine > Intertidal...
GTTGGCATTGATATGGTCGCGGGCCCCTCCGAAATTCTGATCCTCGCGGACGGGTCGGTCGACCCCGATTGGGTCACCATGGACTTGTTCGCACAGGCTGAGCACGACGAATACGCTCAGGCGGTTTTAATCTCACCCGATAGCGACTATTTGGATGCGGTGGCAGCGTGTATCGCACGAGTGCTGCCCACGTTGTCACGGCGCGATATTGTGACGGAGGCGCTCAAGAACCGGGGCGCGCTGATCAAGGTACCGGATCTCGAGTCGGCAGTGGCTCTGAGCAATCGTATGGCACCCGAGCACCTCGAATTGGCATTGGCAGACCCGGACAGCGTGGTCGGCGATATCCGAGCAGCAGGTGCTATCTTCATGGGAGCGATGTCTTCAGAAGCGCTTGGGGACTACTGTGCCGGCCCCAACCACGTCCTGCCGACAGCAGGTTCCGCACGATTTGCCTCGCCACTGGGTGTCTATGACTTTCAGCGCCGCAGCAGTCTGATCAGGGTTTCTGAGCAGGGCGCACAAACGCTGGGTGAAGTCGCGGCAGTGTTGGCTGATGCTGAGGCGCTGGAGGCGCACGGGTTGAGTGCCCAGAAGCGCATGCGCGGCGGCGACTGAGTCAACTGTTGCTGCGGGTGCCGACCACGGCTTCCAATTCGATTGGCACACCCTCGCGATCTAGGTTGACCCGCAGGAGATGGCCCGGTCGCAATTGAGCGATTTGTAACATCGCCGCTCGGCCATCCACGACAGGTTCTCCATCCATGGCGACAATGATGTCATTGAGTTGGATGCCCGCACGCTGCGCAGGTCCACCGGGAGCAAGATCTGTCACGATCAGCTGCTGAACTGGCCCTCCAGTCTGCTGCTCGCTCAGTAGCACCTCCACGCTGACCCCAAGCCAGCCGCGAATGACGTGTCCGTACTTGACGATGTCATCCAGCGCCGCTGCAGCCACCTCACTTGGGGTAGCGAGGTTGATCCCGATTCCAGGGGTCTCTCCGTTGCGCTCGGTGCCTGCGGTATAAATCAGCGTATTAATGCCGACCAAACGACCTTGATGATCAATCAGGGCACCTCCTGAGCTACCCAGGTGGATGGTGGCATCGGTCTGGATATAACCCTCGTAGGTCGACAACTGTAAACCGAAACGGCCCACTCCTGATACGATGCCCTGGGATACAGAGTGACCAAAGCCGTAAGGGTTGCCGATGGCCAACACCACGTCACCCACGGCGATGTCCTCGGCATCCGCCAGCGCTATCGGCGTCAACTCCGGCAGGTCGATGTGCAAAATGGCGAGATCGGTTTCGGGGTCACTGCCCACTACTGAGGCACTGGATGAACGGCCGTCCGCAAGCAGTACCTGAATGGCGTCAGCGCCAGCAATCACGTGGTTGTTGGTCACAATATGTCCGGCAGCACTGAGAATCACGCCAGAGCCCAGCGAGCGCTCGATGCGCTGGCGACTGCCGCGGTTGGAAAACAATCGACGCTGTAACGGTGAGTTCAGGCGGGGATCAGTGCGGGCATCGACCAATTTGGCGGTGTAGATATTGACCACCGACGGGGTGGCCAGCGCCACGGCATCACGATACCCGCCGTTGACCGGCGCGTTCATTGTCTCCTGTGGCTCCAGCACCCATTTATCGAGAATGAGTGCCGCGGCAAGGACGCCGACCAGTGCCGGCCATACAAAGGCAGTCAGTTCTTGTTTCACATCGATCTCCTCGGGGCATTGTAAATGATCGTGCGCTGGTTATTCTCCCCAAAGAGATCACTGGCTTGGACGGACCATGAGCTGCACTCGGCAACAACTGAACGCATTTTTTGACGATTTACTGGCGCCTCAGCGCTTCAAAGACTATTGCCCAAATGGGTTGCAGGTTGAAGGAAAAACCGATGTGCGCCATCTGGTGACCGGCGTGACAGCCAGTCAGGCGCTGATCGATGCAGCGCGCGACCGAGGGGCTGACGCCATTCTGGTCCATCATGGCTATTTCTGGCGCTCTGAGCCACCTTGTATTACTGGCATGAAAGCGGCACGACTGCGCGCGCTGATCAAGGCCGACATCAATTTGTTTGCCTACCATCTGCCACTGGATTGCCATCCGCTGCACGGCAACAACGCAGCGCTCGGCCGGCTAATGGGCATTGAAGCCTGCGAGGCTCTGGACCTGCAAGATCCGGGGACGCCGGTATTCCGAGGTCAACTCGAGGAGTCGGTCACGGTTCAGGGACTCGCGGACCGACTGGGTGTCGCGTTGGACCGCACACCGCTGGTGATTGGAGAGGGCGACGTGAAATCAGTGGCATGGTGCACAGGGGCCGGGCAGGGCTATATCGACCTCGCCGCCGATGCGGGCGTTGATGTTTATGTCACGGGGGAGGTGTCGGAGCAGACCGCGCATGTGGCCCTGGAGCGCGGTATTGCTTTTATCGGTGCAGGCCACCACGCAACTGAGCGCTATGGCGTTCAGGCGGTCGGTTCACTCGCAGCAGCAGAGTTGGGGTTGAGCCACGAGTTTATCGATATCGATAACCCTGCCTGACGGGATTAAGCAGCCGAGCTGTTGGATTTATCGAGCCCGAATGTCTCCGAGAGTTGCCCCTGTTCATCCGGTTTCTTGGGGGCGTAGTCCAGTGGTTGCGCCACTTCGACCAGATGCGGTTTGTCAGTCGAGTCTGCCGCTGGCGCGGTGAGCGCCGCCTCAGAGATGCTGACTCGATCACCACACAGCTGCTCGGCGCCATCCGCGAGGTGCGCGTACACGGAACGATAGTCTGCGGTCAGCTTGTGCAGGAGATCGGCGGTTTGCGAAAAGAGTTCAGATACCTCCGCCTCGTAATCTGCTCGATCCTGTTTGGCTTGATCCAACTGGCTTTCGAGATCCATGATCACTTTGCGCTTATTGTCGCCACGCGCATTTAAAGCCAGATACCACCCTGCAACGCCTCCGATACCGCCGCCAATAATGAGTGCAAGGACTAGATTTGACATTGAATACATGGTTTTGAAGGCCTTTGTTGGTTGCTGTATTTTCCCCCGCCCGCTACTGCGAGTGTACTGCAAGTCGGGCACGGCGTCCCGCGGCGAGTGGGGCAGGGTGAGATCGATCTATTTCGAGTGCCGGATCCGTATATGCTGGGGCAATAAGTAGCGCGCTTTTTGCTCTAGGCGTCCGTGCTACCCTGCGCGCCGCTGAGTCAGCGCACTATCTTCATTAATCGTTGCGTCGCTAAACCATGACAGAAGGCCTCTCCCCACTACAGCGTTACCATCAAGACGTGGAATCCGGCGCGCTGCTGCCTGATCCTGCTCAGGAGAGCGTGATGTGCCAGTTGGATGACCTTAGCGGCCGGCTACTGGCAAGAGCAGCAGAGCAAAACACCGTCTGGGCGCGCGCCCGGAAGGTGATGGGTCGTCCCGCAGCGCCGGAACGAGGACTGTACATCTGGGGCGGGGTGGGCCGGGGCAAAACCCATCTGGTGGATACCTTTTACGACAGCCTGGTCCTGCAGCGAAAAATCAGGGTTCATTTTCATCGATTCATGCAGCGGGTGCACTCGGCGCTGACCCTGCACAGCGGCGCCAAGAACCCGCTTGAAGTCGTGGCAGAAGAAATCGCTGATGAGGCCCTGGTACTCTGCTTTGACGAGTTTTTTGTCAGCGATATTGGCGATGCAATGATCCTCGGTGGATTGATTGATGCGCTATTTCGACGGGGAGTCACGCTGGTCGCCACATCGAACATCCCACCACAGGATCTGTATCGTGATGGGTTACAGCGTAGTCGTTTCCTGCCGGCGATTGCTTTGCTTGAGCAACACCTGACCGTGACGCATCTTGAAGCGGCTACCGATTATCGCTTTAGAACGCTACAGCGCGCTGATTTATGGCATGTCCCCCACGATGGGGCTGCCTCTTCGGCGCTGTCGGATTATTTTTCGTCCCTGACCGGACGGGAGGCGGGTGACCCCAAATCGGTCGAAATCAACCAGAGACCCGTCAATCTGCTTGCTGATGCGCCCGGTGTTGCCTGGGCAACTTTTAGCACTCTGTGTGAAGAGCCGCGCAGCGCCGCCGATTATGTCGAAATGGCTCGCGAGTACCACACCGTGCTGGTAGAGCGGATTCCGCGGTTGGACAGAGACAAAGAGGACGCGGCGAGGCGGTTTATCAATCTGGTGGATGAATTTTACGACCGCAATGTCAAGCTGATTGCCACCGCTGCTCAGCCTCCAGAAACGCTTTACGACGGATCCAGGCTGCGCTTTGAGTTCGACCGGACGGTGTCCAGATTGCAGGAAATGCGCACCCAGGAATACCTCAAAGCAGAGCATCGACCGTGACGCTCGCGCGGCAAATTAACGGTTGAAAGGGCTCAGGCACTCCAGTAACATCCGCGCTCCTTTGAATTCGCCCTCAGGGCATGGGTCATGAAAACATATAGCGCCAAGGCAGAAGACGTTCAGCACGACTGGTTGGTGGTCGATGCCGAGAATTTGACGCTCGGTCGTCTCGCCACTGAGATCGCGCACCGTTTGCGCGGCAAGCACAAGCCAGAGTACACGCCTCATATGGACATGGGCGACTATGTCGTTGTCGTGAACTGCGAGAAAATCCGCGTTACCGGTGCGAAGAAGACCGACAAAATGTACTACCACCATACGGGTTTTCCGGGTGGCATCCGTTCAGCCAGCTTTGAGCAGTTGATCGACAAGGCGCCGGAGCGGGTCATTCAGCGTGCAGTGAAGGGCATGATGCCGCGGAGTCCTCTGGGCCGCGCAATGCTGAAAAAGCTGAAAGTCTATGCGGGACCTTCGCATCCGCATGCGGCACAGCAGCCGCAGCCACTGACGATCTGAGGAGGTCACGATGGCAACCGCACAGTATTACGGAACAGGACGTCGCAAAACGTCGACTGCGCGCGTCTTTTTACGGACAGGCAGTGGCAACATCATGATCAATGGCCGTCCCATTGATGAATACTTCGGCCGAGAAGTGGCGCGAATGATTGTCAGGCAGCCTCTGGAGCTGACCGAGAACGCCGACACTTTCGATGCCAATGTCACCGTTGCAGGTGGCGGCAGCTTTGGCCAAGCCGGTGCCATTCGGCACGGGCTGACACGCGCATTGTTGGAATACGACGAGAGCCTGCGCGGCACACTGCGCGCGGCGGGCTATGTCACCCGCGACGCAAGAGCGGTTGAGCGGAAGAAAGTGGGTTTGCGAAAAGCGCGTCGGCGCCCGCAGTTCTCCAAGCGCTAATCGATCAAGAGACCTTCCAGAAGGCCCGCCGATGCGGGCTTTTTTTTGGCCTCAATTCAGGTCCCGCGGTGTGACAGGCTTTAAGATGGCCGCTCGGCGTGGAGTCAGTCAGATTGAGGCCACGAGAAGGGGTCGGGGAAAGGGGTCACCATAGACCATAGACCATAGGAGGAGGCCAGATATCGTGCAGTACGGTTATTTGCTGATAGCAGTGGCGTTAGAGGTTTGCGGGACCATGCTTTTGCCCGTGAGCCAGAACTTCACCCGCCCCGTGCCTACGCTGTCCCTGATTGGGTGTTACGCAGCCTCCTTCTACTGCTTGACCTTCGCCCTGAATACGCTGCCGATCGCGGTGGTCTACGCCACGTGGTCTGGGCTGGGTATTTTCCTCATCACCTTGTTCGGATACCTGGTTTTTGAGCAGACACTGGACTGGCGCGCCATTGTGGGCCTGCTGCTGATCGTGGTGGGGGTGGTGCTAGTGAATAGCTTTGCTCCCCACAAGTGAGCAGAGGCCTAGGTCAAGGCTGATCCCGGCCTGCATGCGTTGCGTATTTCAACTTGCTGGTGGCTTGCGTGACCATTACACTTCGCGCGCTGAATTCATCTTGTTCGCCAAGGCCAATCCAACTCCTTTTACCCGCCATGTGGGTGGCGTTTGAGGTATTGGCAGGTGACACGGTAGACCGGGAGAGTCTTTATCATGACGGATACGACAGACGCGCACGATTCGGTGGCTGATGATGGCCAGACACGTCGGCGCTTTTTGACTGCGGCAACCTCTGCGGTGGGCGTGGGCGGTGTGGCCGGTGTGGCCGTGCCTTTCCTCGGGTCATGGAATCCCTCTGAGAAAGCGAAAGCTGCGGGCGCGCCGGTCCGCGCTGATATCAGCAAGCTTGAACCGGGCCAGATGGTCGTGATCGAGTGGCGCGGCAAGCCGGTCTACGTGCTGCGCCGAACCCCCGATCAAGTGGCGGGTTTGGCCACCCTAAACGACGATCTGAAAGATCCCTCGTCAGAGGCATCCGCTCAGCCCGATTACATCGAGGGCGATGGAAGAGCCATCGACGAAGAATTTCTCGTGATGGTAGGGCTCTGCACCCATCTGGGTTGTGCTCCCAAATTCCGGCCTGAGGTCGGCGCGGCAGACATGGGCGGCGACGAGTGGCTGGGCGGCTTTTTTTGCCCTTGCCACGGCTCCAAATTTGATCTGGCCGGGCGCGTATACAAAGGCGTACCAGCGTCAGCCAATCTTGAAATTCCCCCTTATTCCTATGAGAGCGACGGCGTACTAGTGATTGGCGTTGACGCGGAGGCAGCCTGATGGAAAAAGCATTGACCGGTCTGATGTCCTGGATTGACGCGCGGCTGCCGCTGACGCGGACCTGGGATACGCACATGGGCGAGTACTACGCGCCCAAGAACTTCAACCTGTGGTACTTCTTTGGCGTGTTTTCGCTGCTAGTGTTGGTCAACCAATTGCTGACAGGCATCTGGCTGACGATGAGCTACACGCCGTCAGCGGAAGAGGCTTTTGCTTCAGTCGAATACATCATGCGCGATGTGGATTACGGATGGTTGCTGCGCTACATGCACTCCACCGGCGCCTCGGCGTTTTTTATCGTGGTCTATCTGCACATGATGCGGGCGCTTATGTATGGCTCTTACAAGAAGCCGCGTGAGCTCATCTGGATCTTCGGCATGATGATTTTTATCGTGCTCATGGCCGAGGCTTTTGTAGGCTATGTGTTGCCGTGGGGGCAAATGTCCTACTGGGGCGCACAGGTGATCATTTCGCTGTTCGGCGCTATTCCCGTGGTTGGCGAGGACATCGTGACCTGGATCCGCGGCGATTATCTGCTGTCCGGAATCACGTTGAACCGGTTCTTTGCGCTGCACGTTGTGGCGTTGCCGATCGTGCTGTTGGCACTGGTTGTGCTGCATATTCTGGCACTCCACGAGGTGGGCTCGAACAACCCGGATGGGGTCGAGATCAAGAAGAATAAGGGCCCCGATGGCGTGCCGCTGGACGGCATCAAGTTCCACCCATACTACTCTGTGCACGACGTGCAGGGCATTGCGGTGTTCCTGTTTTTCTTCTGCGGGGTGCTGTTTTTTGCACCGGAGATGGGCGGTTTCTTCCTCGAATTCGCGAACTTTGAAGAGGCGAACGGGTTGAAGACCCCGGAGCATATCGCGCCCGTTTGGTACTTCACGCCTTACTATTCTGTTCTGCGGGCAGTACCCGACAAATTCTGGGGCTTCGTGTTTTTCGCGGCGTCGGTGGTGATACCCTTTGCGCTCCCCTGGTTGGATCGCAACCCGGTGAGGTCGTGGCGTTACCGCGGCATGCTCAACCGCATCATGCTGCTTCTGTTTGTGGTGTCTTTCATCATCCTTGGCGTGCTGGGTGTGAAGTCACCAACCCCTGAGCGCACTGTGCTCGCGCAAATTTGCACGATTTTCTACTTCTTTTTCTTCCTCGCGATGCCCTGGTGGTCGAGGATGGATCGTTCCAAGCCTGAACCAGAGCGGGTCACCATGAATGGCGGTATGTCTGTCTGGCAGAGTATGGCGACGCTGATCTTCATTGCCGTCATGACGTTCCTGCCCCTCAAGGTCGTGGGAGCCGAATCAGCCTATGCCTGCGGCACCATTCCCTGCGATGCGTATGAAGCGGACCCGACGGATAAGCCGTCTCTGCAGCGCGGTGCGGCGCTTTATGCGAGTTACTGCATGGGTTGCCACTCGCTGCAGTATTCGCGGCATAACCGCGTCGCTCGCGATCTCGGCATCCCGGAAGATCTGTACAAAGCCAATTTGGTCTTTGATCCTGAAATCAAACTCGGCTCGCTCATGTCCAACAGTATGGATAAGGGGGATGCCAAGGTCTGGTTTGGAGCGACGCCGCCCGATCTGACGCTGATCTCCAGAGCCAGACAACCCGAATGGCTGTACACGTATTTGCGGGCGTTTTATCAGGACGACCTGAGGCCTTACGGGGTGAACAATCGTGTCTATCCGAATGTGGGGATGCCCCACGTGTTGATGGAACTGCAGGGCCTTTCGGCCTGCTCCGATGAGGCGGGCGCTGCGGCGGCAAAGGCCGAGCAGTGTGTAACGATGGATGTGGCATCGGCTGGCGCCATGTCTTCCGAGCAGTTCGACGGTGCGATGTACGATCTCGTCAACTTCCTGGCCTACACCGCCGAGCCCTACAAGTCTGACCGTCTGCGCATCGGCACTTACGTCCTGCTATTCCTCGTGGTGTTCTTTATTTTCGCGTGGTTGCTGAACCGCGAATACTGGAAAGACGTCCACTAAAAACAGGCCCTGGCGAATTGGGGGCAACCTCTGCCCCCGTTTGAGTGGTACACTTCGCCCCCCATTTTGGTCAGTTGAATTTGTATGTCAGATGATGCTTCCGGGATCGTATCGAAACGATCCTCCATGACCTTATTTTCGGATAACACCAGCCATTACAGCCATCGTGTCCGGTTGGTGCTTGCCGAAAAGGGCGTCACCGTAGAGCTGGTTGAGTCAGAGAACGGCGCGATTCCAGCCGAGCTGGGCGACTTGAATCCCTATAACACCATGCCGACATTGGTCGATCGTGAATTGGTGTTGTACGAGTCCAAGGTCATGATGGAATATCTCGACGAACGCTTCCCCCACCCGCCGTTGCTGCCCGTTTATCCCGTGGCACGTGCCGAAAGTCGTCTTTTTGTCTACCGCATCGAGAAAGACTGGGCGGCGTTGGCAGATGCCATACAATCCTCTCGCAGTGACAACGTTGTGAAGAAATCTGTCAAGGAGCTCAAGGAGAGCATAGTGGCGGTGGCGCCGATCTTCATGGAGAAGCCATTTTTCATGAGTGAAGAGTTCTCTCTGGTGGATTGCTGCGTAGCGCCGATTCTATGGCGCTTGCCTTCATTGGGCGTGGACATCCGGCCCAGCAAGCAATCAAAGCCGCTCCTTGATTACATGGATCGTCTGTTCAACCGGGAGGCGTTTCAGGAAAGTCTCTCCATTCAAGAGCGGGAGATGCGCTCCTAAAGCGGCCGGTCTCCCTTGAACTCGAGCCGCCCCTACATTATCCGCGCTATCTATGAGTGGATCGTGGACAATGATTGCACCCCCCATCTGCTGGTCGACGTGGACCACGAGGGCGTCGACGTCCCACAAAGCTATGTGACCGACGGCCAGATCGTGCTGAATATCTCCCCCAACGCGGTGGTGGGTTTGGAGATGGGGAATGACCTGATTCAATTCAATGGCCGTTTTGGCGGCGTGGCAACCGATATTATCGTGCCTATCGGGGCGATTCTCGGTATCTACGCGCGAGAAAACGGGCAGGGGATGGTGTTTGACGCGGCGGAAGAGCCGGATGGCCCTCCAGAGCCGCCAGCGGGCCGCGGTAGGCCCAGCCTTAAAGTCGTCAAATAGCCGGCGCTGGAATCAGCTCAAACAACTGCACAACCCGCTCTGCACTGCTTACCTCCGCTGCTTCCAGCGACACGCGGTCAGCCTCCTCCTCGGTCATCAGACCCATGAGATAGACAACACTGTTTTCCGTGACAACCTTGACCCGAGTGCCGGGGGTGTCAGAGCTCGCAAGCAGTTTTGACTTCACTTGGGTTGTGATCCAAGTATCGTGGGTGCGGGTGCCCATGCTGGTTGCGGGCCCGACTTCCAATTCGTTGTAGATGCGCCGAACGTCCTCAATTTTTCTCACGACGTCGGTCGCCAGCGCTTTGAGCGCCTCCGATGGCACCTGCCCTGCAAGCAACACGAAGCCGTTGAAAGAAACGATGCTCAAATGCGCCTCATCGTAGCCCTCGTCCGCGGCATTGATGTTGACCTTGGCTTTGGTCTCGATGCTTTCGTCGGTCATCTGTTGTCCAAAGGTCCGTTCGCCGGGATCTTCCTCGATAGGCCCCGCGCCGGCAGTGGACATGACTGACCCGCAGCCGCCCAACAGCGCCGGCATCGAGAAAGTCACCAGTAGCGAGAGGCTCACAAGTCGTTGTCGTATCCCGGTCATTGTTCAATCTCCCATTGGCCCAAATGTGTGCGTGTCGATCAGCCGTGCCAGACAGACGGCCAGAGCGCCGTTCAAGGTCAGCCGGGTTTCAACATTCTCATCGACGACCGATATGCTTAGCCCCGGCCCGCGATTGCCCACCCAGATCGCTGTCACTTGCCGCTGTTCCAGCGCGACGGCCAGCCGCTGAATTTCAGGCTCCCCCAATGAGGCGGCAAAAACAAATGCCACGTCCCCCAGTTGGCCCAGCGCCTGAATCTGTTGGCCGGCCCAGTTAACGCCCGTCTCAACGGATTCAATATGGTGCTCTGCCAGTTCGACAACCGGCAGACTGGGACGTTCCCTGAGCACGCCGCAGTGCAGCAGGCTCGCCAGTGCGGTGGCGCCGGCGCAGTCCGCGCCCAAACCGATGCTGAACAACTTGCGCTCATTTAGGATGGCCTCGGCGGCCTGCTCTACGGCAGCACCCGTGGCTTCAGCGAGGGCGTCCACCGCCAGACTGGTCGTCTCCAGGTGTCGCTGGAAAAAGTCCGAGATGAGCGAGTAGAAATCCACGATGCAGTCACAGCCACTGGTTTTGGGTTAGTCAAAGGCAGCGCGAATCCATACGGGTTCCCCGTTGCCATTGGACGCATCATAAGCGATCACATCAAAGCGACAAGGGTGGTTTGACCACACTTTTTGCTGGCTCACGAATATGGCGGCACAGCGCTTCAGTTTGCGCTGCTTTGCCGCGGTAATGCTATGAATGGCGCCGCCAAAACGAGCGCTGCTGCGATAACGCACTTCGACAAAGGCCACATGCTCAACGTCGCGCATGACGAGGTCGATCTCGCCAGAGTCGGTGCTGAAATTGCGAGCGATCAGTTGAAGCCCATGCTGAAGTAAAAAATGTTCCGCCCGCTGTTCCCAATACTGGCCGATCGGTTTCACTGTCGTTCCCAGCGCACTGAATCTGCTTAGGGTAGCGCTACCGAGCGAATCTGAGCGCCATCAAATGTGGCCAATGCCAATTCCCTTTCCACCAATCCGTCTTTTTTTCGGCGAAGCAAGCCCGTTTGACCTCGAATAACCCACTGGTCGGTCTCGGTGGTTTGCTGCCAATGTTGGGCCAAGGTCAGCGCGTCGCGCCCGAGTGCTCTCAAGCGGCTCAGTCGGTCTGTCACTCTCGGTGGCAGCATTGCAGGTGTTTCCACAAACACCACACCATTCAGGTCGCGGTTGCGGGTATCGGCCACACCATCGTTGATGGCCGAGGTCGCATAGACCGGCACATCGCCCGTCATATGAAATACCAAGAGGGGACGCCAGGTCCGCGCTGTCGCCGCATCGGGCGCCAGCATAAAAATACACTCGAAATCGCTGCGTCCGCGGCCTCGAGCATCCACGGGAAGATCGAACGCGCGTTCAACGGCGCGAATGCGCTGATCGCTGGAGCCGGATCCGAGCAACCTACCCATTTCTGTATTGGTGTCGGCAGGGTTATCGACAATCAGCTGTCCCTGGATGCGACCGCCATGCTGTGTCCAACGATCGGTGAATGACGAGAGAAGTCGAGCTCCGCGATCACTATTCATTCCCACCACAATGGCATGGCGGCAGGCCTGTCCGAAAGCAACGTCCGCGATTTGTCGCGCTTCGTCCTCGGGTGCGAGGCTTAGGCTCATCCAGTTCCGATTTAGCGACCTGGCCAGCGGGTCGGTTTGATTGAGAGCAATGACGGGCACCGTTCGTTGAGCAAGCTGCCCCAGCAAGGCGACATCCTCCTTGATCAAGGGCCCGATAATCAGGTCGGCCCCGTCCGCCACTGCTTGACGGTACAGTTCTCTGACACCCGCTGGCTGTGCGGAATTCAGAGTGGTAAGGGCCGGGCGACTGCTCGGGTCTGGGAACAGGGTATAGAGCTGGTCAATCGCGCCGCTTAAAACGGCTTCACCTGCACCGGCAAGACTGCCTTCCAGTGGCAGCAGGAGAGCAATGTGGTCGACAGTCTGTGATGCCACCCAGCGCTTCAGGTGTTCGGGCATTGCAGGATGTTGGGGGGGCGCATTCGGTCGGGTCATCCAAGCGGCAAGGGCTTCAGGGCCCTCGCGATAGGCGATCTGCATTTGTAACCATTTGCGCCAGTTGGGCTCGCTGGCTGCGTGACTGGCTTCGACAAGGGTTGCTGTGTCCAGTCTTAGCAGGTAGCCAAAAAGCCTGTCGCTCACGGTTTGATCTTGACGGCTGTCCGAGCGGGCATGTGCGCGTTGAAAGAGGGCTTTTGCCGCCGCTAGCCAGTCTCCCGCCAGTGCCCGGCGTGCCTCCTGTTCCTGAAGTACCAGATCCAGCGCAGCGGTATTGTCCCGTGCCAAATTGGTCAGTAGCTGATCGGAAAGGGCGGTGTTCCCTGAAAACCAGGCCAGCACGCTATCAATAAACAAGAGCGTCGATGCGTCGATGTCAGCTAGCAGTAGCTGGTTGCGCTCGTAACGAGCTGCCAAGAGAGAGTCGGCCTTGGCGAGGCGGATTACGCTCTCAATGGCTTTTAAGTCGATCTGCTCGCCCTCGACGGGGAGCGGCAGTGTGTCATCCACCACCAGTAGTGGTGGTACCTCTCGGTCGCTTTCAACCGATGGCCCGGCGCAGGCGACAAGCAACATCGCCGCAGCCAAGACCGACAACACACGCGGGAAGCGAGAGAGAAGCTGAAATAGCCGTTTAGGGGCTTTTCGAGGGTGACCAATCGGCGTCATCGCGGCAGTATAGCCCTAA